>JABUBL010000162.1_pt1 | contig 16659 bp, 16 predicted proteins | sample 7240371 | NCBI WGS metagenome assembly JABUBL01 (sample SAMN07256343, study PRJNA390944) | subsurface metagenome | isolation source: Methane hydrate marine sediment | place: Pacific Ocean: Eastern North Pacific, ODP site 1244 | collected 2002
GTGCTGCGCCTCATCAATGTCCCTCTCTGTGAGCCTACCCTTGCTGCTCAGACGGCTAAAAACGGTGCCCAGCTTTTGCGACAAGACCTCAAACATTTCTCCCCCAAGTTGATATATTAATTGTCCTGGCTTCTGTGGTCAAGCGAGCTAAAGCGGTGCATTAAATCCCAACTGCGAATCGTCACAGGATATTGACCAGCATCGCCCTGAGTGCCACAATGAGGGCAGCCTTTTTGAGGAGGGCAAAATGATCCCCATTAAACTGGCGCTTAAGAACTTCATGTGCTATCGAGATAATGTGCCTCCCCTTTCCTTTGCTGGCATTCACATCGCTTGCCTCTGCGGTGACAACGGCAATGGAAAGTCTGCGCTCCTGGATGCTATTACCTGGGCACTCTGGGGCAAGACGAGGGCAAAAAGTGATGACGAGCTCATCCATGTGGGCAGGACAGAGATGGAGGTAGAATTTGAGTTCGCTTCGGGTCAAGACCGATACCGCGTGATTCGCAAGCGGGCTAGACCACGGGTGAACCGACCGGGGCATTCCCTTCTCGAGCTTCAGATAGCCACTGACGAGGGCTTCAGGCCGATCACAGGAAGCTCCATTCGAGAGACGCAGCACAAGATCACCGAAATCCTGCGTATGGACTACGATACCTTCATCAACAGTGCCTTCCTGCTCCAGGGTCGTGCTGATGAGTTCACTGTAAAGCTCCCCTCGGAGCGTAAAGAGGTCCTCGCCCGGATCCTTGACCTTTCCTTGTACGATGGGTTGGAGGAGCGGGCTAAAATCTATGCCCGGGAAAGGGAGAACCAGTACCAGGAGCTTACCCATGCTATCGCTGAGATCGACAGCGAGCTTACCCGCAAGGGCGAGTATGAGGCCGAGCTGGGTGTGATGCGGGAGGCCATCGCTGAACTGGAAAGTGACCTGGGGAGGCAGGAGAGCAGGGTCGATGCCCTCAAGGAGCGGAAGCGGGAGCTCGATTTCAAAAGGGAGCAATTGGCGCAGCTAGAAGGGCGCATTTCTCAGGCGCAGAGGGAGCTCGCCTACCTGAGAAGCAGGGCTGAGGAACATCGGGAGAAGGTCAGGGATTATGAGAGGGTCATCAGTGAGCGCACGGCCATTGGGGAGGGATTTCAAAGGTTCCTTGAGATGAAGAGGGACAACGAGGAGCTGAATAGTAAAGCCATAATATGGGTCAATGCCAATAGTCGTCGCTCCCAACTGGAGCAGGCGGTGGCACAGGCGAAGGGGGAACTGGTCACCGAGCAAAGGATCGGCCAAGACAGGATTGGGCAACTGGAGCCCAAGGTCAGCATGCTTTCCGCATTGGAGGCGGAATTAACCCAGGTGAAGGTGCAAATGGCTGAGCTTGAGGGGTGGGAGGAAGAGCTCGGGCAAAAGCGGCGCCACGCTCAGGAGCGCCTAAGCGAAGTTCGTCTTCTTGAGGCCCAATGTGCCCAGTTGGAGGCGGAGATAAGGACCTTGGAGGAAAAGATTGACCTGCTTACCCCAGAGGAGGCAAGGTGCCCCCTGTGCGAGGCGGAGCTTGGAATTGAGGGCCGTAATAGGATTATGGCCAAATATGAGGAGGAGCGAAAGGGCAAAGTGGAGGCTTCGGCTGCGAACCGACGCCAGCTTGAGCACACAAGAGGGGAGCATCGCTCTTTGGAGGCAGAGGTAGCCCAGCTGGAGGAGAAGGTAAACAGGGAGCGTGCCGCGGGCGAGGCGCGGGTGAATACCCTGGAAGGGAAGATCACCGAGGCGAGGCAGGCTGAAGTGGAGCTTGTCGGTGAAAAGGAGCGCCTCACCGCCTTAGAGGGGCGCCTGGCGAAGGGAGAGTTTGCCCCTGAAGAACAAAGGGAGCTAGGGGAGGTGTTGGCTCAGCTAGCGGAGCTGGGATACGATTCTGAGAGGCATGATGAGGTGCGGCGTCGCTTGGCAGAAGTCGAGGTTTATGAAGCTATGCAGCGCAATCTGGAGCAGGCTCAGGGCTCCATCGACGGCGAGCGGCAGAGCCTGGCCGAGGCGGAACAGGCGGCCTCGGCTAAGGAAGCCGACCTCTCGGCGGAAGCGCAAGAAAGGGAAGCCCTATCCCAGGCATTGGTTGCTCTCCCCGAAGTAGAGGCGGAGTTGGTGGAGGCGCAGCAAGTTTATGACACCTTCCTCGAAAGGCAGCGCCAAGGTCGTGACAAGTTGGTAGAGGTGGAAACAAGGCTCAAGGACCTCGCTCTTCGGGAGCAAATCAAGGTGGAAAAGGAGAAGGCATTGCTCCAGGCCTCGAGGGAGAAGGGGATCTATGATGAACTGGCTGCTGCCTTTGGCAAGAAAGGGATTCAGGCCTGGATCATCGAACAAGCGCTCCCCGAGATCGAGGAGGAGGCGAACAGGCTTCTCTCCCGGATGACCGATAACCGGATGCATGTCAAAATGGAGACTCAACGCGCTTACAAGACCAAAAAGGCTGAGACTTTGGAAACCCTTGACATAAATATCTCCGATGAGCTTGGCACGCGGCGCTATGAGATGTATAGCGGTGGCGAGGCCTTCCGCATCAACTTTGCCCTGCGCATCGCTCTCTCCAGGCTCTTGGCGCGGCGAGCAGGAGCCCCACTTCCTACCCTGTTCATCGATGAGGGCTTTGGCACCCAGGACAGTAGCGGCAGGGAGAAGCTGATCGAGGCCATAAACTCCATTCAGGACGACTTTGAGAAGATCATCGTCATCACCCACATCGAGGAGCTAAAGGATACCTTCCCGGTGCGCATCGAGGTGAGCAAGACATCCGAGGGCTCAATGATCGAGGTGAGCTAGGCATTGAGAAGAGGGCAATTGGCCCTGCTATTAGACGTCGGAAAGGAGGAAGAATGACTCGGGAGGAATCTAAAGAGAGCACCGATTTCATCAAGGTATTTGAAGAAAAAACAAGAGAGATTTTCAGTGTGGAGGCTAATCGAGAGAGGGTGGGAGAGCTAGCATATGAAAATTACAAGAAGTCCTTTGGCTGCTCTCAATCTATGTTGTACGCCTTTCAAGAGGTTTTGGGATTCAAGGACGACTTCTGGTTTAAGGCACTAGGTGGCCTGCAAGGAGGAGGTAGTTCTGGATTGACATGTGGTGCATTGGTTACAGGTTTCATACTCATCAGCGCTAGAGTGGGGCGAAATAACATTGATGATGGGCTTGAAGCGATACTACCAGCCTTCGAGCCATCTCATGAACTGACCAACTGGTTTAAACCTATGTACAAGAGTACTGTCTGCGCAGAAATCACGGGGGTCAACTGGTTCGGCATGAACGAGGTGGTAGCACACTACCTTGGCCCTAAGGGAATGGAAACCGTGGAAAAATGTGCCAGGCTAACGGGGGGGACGGCGTACAAGGTGGCGGAGATACTGAGCCAGTTGTAGTTGTCTGTAAAGCACCAATGGAGGAAAGGAGGGTGAGATGTCGAATATTGAGGTCACGGTCAAAAGGACGGAGCCGAGGACAGTGGCTTTTGTCGCCATGAAGGGCCCTTACGCCCAGATAGGGGAGACCTTTCCTAAGCTCTACAACTGGCTTCGGGAGAAGGGGTATGCTCCGGTGGGGCCTCCTTATGGGGTTTACTTCAATAGCCCGGAGCAGGTGCCCGCTGAGGAGCTACTGTGGGAGATGCACCTTCCCATAAGCGGCGATGTCGCCCCCAGTGGCCCCGACGAGCGAGGGCTGGGCGTGAAGCGGGTGGAGGGAGCGGAGGTCGCCGCCACCATGCACAAAGGGCCTTTTGATCAGGTGGGCAAGATTTATGGAGCGCTTGTTGGGTGGATAATGGAGAACGGATACCAGATTGTGGGGCCACCTGAAGAACTTTACCTCACCGATCCGGCATACACCCCCGCTGAAGAACTTCTCACCGAGGTTCGGTTCCCGGTGCGGAAGGGGTAGGGGGAGCCGCAAAGCCCGCCTCGATGAAATCACCAGAGAGATTCACTAACCTGCGTACTGCTAACGCAATTGACTTACGATAGGCTACGAATGGTACTCTTGGTCGATTGACATAAATATCGTTGTGCGGTATACGTATAAAGTAAGCAAAGCCAGGCAAAAAACCGAATACTCTGTTTCGAGAAAGGCAAACCGCGGGAAATCGCGGGGCGCAAAGCCACGGGTCTAAGGTTGGGAAGATTCAACTATGATGGCCGGGCTGCCGAAGAACAGAAAAGCTTTGCGTAAAGCCTTTCTCAAACGAGGAGGGCTTTCTCTTTTGAGTCCTTCCACAAACAGAAGGGCTCACTTGAACCAAGACACAAATCCTCTGAAAGGAGGTGAAACTGGAGGTAATAATATAGCCCGTGAGGTGGTGGGGCGGTAGTCAAAGCAAATAAGCTGTGGTCAATAAGTACGAAAGAAAAGCAAGGTGAAAGCAATGAGCTTTTGTGGAGGCTCTACTGACCAAGCTAGGCTTCAAAAGCCGCAGCGTGAAAGAGGTTCAACAATGAGGACAGCGCAACATGCACAGGTAGTTTGCGATTTGCAAGAAAAGCAGGAGAACGTCCAGAGCCAACCTGATGCACTAGACAGCCGGGCCGCCTACAATGAGCATGAACTGGAGATTGGGCACCTTATGGAAGCCATATGGAGTAACATTCCCTATTTATCGGTTTATTCTGTCAACCTTCGTTTCGCCGATCACATAGATGGTCGCTAGGCGCCTTTTCTCAGCTCGGAGGAACCGCGATCGGGATCTCTGCTTCCTTTTGCCGACTCCTACAGGGGACAGGTATCAGACCAGCGATGCCTGCCCCTTTTTTGTCGCTAGCCGAACATTCTGGACTAATGTGTCTAGTCCTGCCTCGTAGCCTCATTCATGGCCCGGCATACACCCCCGCTGAAGAACTTCTCACCGAGGTCAGGTTCCCAGTGCGGAAGAAGTAGGGAAAGGCTACTGCGCAAACGCTTCTAGTTTTTCTAAAAGGTCGTCGATGCCCTTGGTTGTTGGGGTAAAGATTTCAGTCCCATACTTAGTGTCAAGTTCTCGACTCTTCACTATATGTGCCATGCTTTTATCAGTAGTGACTATAGGGCAGTAGGGCATTGCGCAGGCTAGCGCTGGTACATCTAAGAAGTCTCCACCCTTTGGCTTTCGGGTTCTTTCGTAGAATCTCAATGACGCCTCAATTGAACAGTAAATGTGGATGTAGGGAATCCGATCGACCAAGTCAGACTCAAAGAAGTCAAGCAATTTTGGAAATTCTTTTTCTGATATGTTGGCCTCTCTTATGAGCATTCCAAGTTTTGGGTCTGGGGACTTGAGGTATGTATCAAGCCCTAGGAGTTGCCTTACGGGTTGTAGGAACGACTCTTGTAATAAGCTTATCTTTTCCGCTTCATATTGCTCAGCATATGACTCTTTAGGAGCCTTTTCCTTTCGCAGTCTTTCAGCATACTGTTTAACTTCTTCTTTTGCATTCCTTGTAAATTGGGGCGGAGGAGAACCAGGATTTTCTCTAGTTAAAGCATCCCAGCCCAGATTTATGTCTTGCGGCCTTCCTAAATATATCAGGACTTGATTCGCAGTTTGATGAACTAGGATATCCGTCCAATCTTCGAAGAAGTAACCTTTGGAAAGTTCAGACTGAACGCGATGGAAGTGAGGCACTAGCTTGGGAGATAATAGTACTTCTTGTACTGGAAACTCAGAAACAGGACATATCAGGGTGCCTCTTTGCACTTCATGGCGGAGACGCGCTAGAAGCTCTCTCCATTTTTCGGTATGGGGAGATGCTTTAAGCTTTCCCATCTCTACCTTGGCGAACTGGCTAAGAAAGCTCGTGTCTAAATATACGAACAATCCTTCGTCTCTCCCAAACAATTACAGCCCCACCTCCTCAGCGATTCCTTGCATCGCCTAAGCGAGTGCGCCATATCATCGGGAACTTAAACGGGGGGATAATCCGCTGATTCAGTGCGCTAAGCTTCTGGCATCTTTACATTTACTGCGCGGAGGCCTTTAGGTCCTTTCTCTGTATCGAACTCTACGCTGGTGCCCTCTTCTAAAGCTTCAAAATCTATCCCCTCCAAAGCGGAGCGGTGGAAGAAGATCTCGTCTCCATCTTCTGCAGTGATGAAACCGAAACCTCGATCCCGGATAAGCCTCTTTATCTCTCCTTTCAAGTCTTCACCTCCTTTCCAAATAACAAATTCCATAAAGCCTTTATCACGGGCTTATGGAATTACCTCCCTCTAAATATCAGTCTTGCCCTGTGCCCATTATATCACTTTTACAGCCCGAGCTCCTCGGCGATTCCCTGCATTGCCTCAACCCCCAGGGCGATGAAATCCTCAAGCTCAAGCCCAATCTCACTGCACTTTGCGATCTGCTCCCTATTCGCCCCGGCGGCGAATCGCTTCTCGCCAAAGCGTTTCATCACCGAGCTTGCATCGAGCCCAGCGAGCTTCTTGTCGGGGCGCACCAGGGCTGCGGCGACGATGAGCCCGGTCAGGGGGTCGGTGCAGAAAAGGGCTTTATCAAGCAGGGTTTCGCAGGGGATACCGTGGGTTTCGTTATGGCACAGGATGGCGTGGGCCATGCTCTCGCTGGCTCCCATCTCACTGGCGATGTCCGCCCCCAGCTTGCTATGGGTGTTCATATCGCCCTCAGTGAGTTCGGCATCAATGTCATGGATCAGTCCGGTAAGCCCCCACTCTTCCTCATCCTGGCCAAATCTCCTTGCCAGCGCCCTCATAATAGCCTCAGTGGCCAGCATGTGTTTGATGAGGTTTTCGTTTTCTACATTGGCTCTGATGGAGGCTAAGACTTCATCTCTGGTCATGACATTGTCTCCTCTATCCTCTTTGGGAGATTATAGCGCATAAATTACATTTTGACAAAGTAGGTGTCCGCAGCCTGTTGCAGCGAAGTCATCCGCTTTCTGATTTCCAAGCTCATTGAGATTATCTGTGCTACATTGTATTATATTCAAGGCCGTGAATGAAGTTGATATCGAGAAAGGAGCAGACATTTATGGCATGGGATAAAGGCTTTGAAGCTGCGCTCAACCCCAAAGCGATTGCCATCGTTGGAGTATCAAGCAAGCGCAGGGAATGGGGTGCGTATGGTTTTATTGATTGCCTTGAACGATTACATTTCGAGGGGCGCATCTATCCGGTCAACCCTAAGGCTACTGAGATTCAGGGTCGGAAAACCTATCCCAACCTCGTTTCCATCCCGGAGCATGTTGACCTGGTTATCGTCTCTGTTCCGGCACCTGTTGTGCCCGGGGTTCTGGAGGACTGCATTGCAGCAGGGGCAAAGAACGTGCACATCTTCACCGCTGGCTTTGAAGAGACAGGTGAGGCGGAAGGAAAGGAGCTTGGGGAGAAAGTAAAAGAAATAGCCCGCAGGGGTGGATTGCGTGTCATCGGGCCAAATTGCATGGGGCTCTATGTTCCTGCGGCAAGAATATCGACGTTGTTTGAGAGCCTTGCCGAGAGCGGCCCTGTAGCCTTTATCTCACAAAGCGGGACCCTTGCCGGCAACTATAATCGCTATGCGGGAGCCTTTGGTTTTCGGTTTAGCAAAGTATTCAGCTTTGGCAATGCTTACGTTCTTGATAGCACGGACTTCCTTGAGTACCTAGCCGATGACCCAGAGACGGAGGTCATCTGTATGTATCTTGAAGGCGTGAAGGATGGCGGGAGGCTGGTGAAGCTTGTGCGCGAGATCAACAGGACAAAGCCGGTTATCTTATGGAAGGGGGGATTAACCGATTACGGCGCTCAGGCAGTGGCTTCCCACACCGGTAGTCTAGCCGGCGCTGATGCCGTCTGGGATGCCTTTTTCAAGCAGACCGGCGCCACACGTGGTGGATCCCTGGAGGAACTCAGTGATGTAACTCAGGGCTTTCTTCATATTGGTCGCCCGCCGGGTCGGCGTGTTGCGGTGGTTGGTGGCGGCGGGGGGTCAAGCGTCGCAACTGCTGATGCCTGCGCCCAAGAGGGGCTGGAGGTGCCAAGGCTGACGCCTGAGACAAGAAGGCAGCTAGGAGAGTTCATTACCCTGGCGGGGAACAGCATAAATAACCCACTGGACATATGGGGGGTGATGTATGATGCTAACTCTCTGCAACGTGTGCTCAAACTGGTAGCCGCTGACCCTTTGATCGATGTGGTGATCGTGGAATACAACCCGGATATGTTTGAAGGTTTAAAGCGGGGTCAATGGCAGAAGCTGACTCAGTGTTTGCTGGATTTCAATCACGAGAACCGGACCAAGAAACCGATGATGGTGATATCACGCTCCTGGGGAGACGACTCAAAGGTTGAAGCCCAACAGCGCAAGTTCCAAATAAGGCTGACGGAAGGCGGCGTTGCCGTCTATCCCACGCTTGCGCGCGGGAGCCGTGCCCTGGCGAAACTCATTCAGTATTACGAGTTCCAAGATAGGGCTTCCTCTTAACCTAGCGCCTGAGTCTCCCCAGCGCCACATTTGCCGCCACCAGGATGGAGTCCCAGACCGGGGCGAAGGGAGGATAGCTCAAATCCAGCCTCTGAGGCATCCCAGCCCAAATTGACACTTGGCCAATCTTCGCCTATGCTGTTCTGCAGAGTGCCATGGGCTGCCTGGAAGTAATTGATCGGAGGTGATCAGATGGCGAAGACAGCAGATAATCTCAAGGCTGCGTTCGCCGGCGAGAGTCAGGCGAGCGCTAGGTACCTGGCCTTTGCCCGCAGGGCGGAGCGTGAGGGGCATCCTCAGGTGGCCAAGCTGTTCCGCGCTGCAGCGATGGCGGAGACAGTGCATGCGCGCAACCACCTGGAGACCATGGAAGGGGTGCAGTCCACTCAGGACAACCTCAGGGTAGCCGTTGCTGGCGAGAACATGGAGCACATGCAGATGTATCCTGAATTCATCGAGCAGGCGAACAAGGAGGGGGCGACGAGGGCAGTGCGCACCTTCGAATGGGCGCGCAGTGTAGAGATGATCCACGAGTCGCTCTACAAATCGGCTTTGGATGCACTGGAAGGCGGTGGCGAGCCTCAAGTCAAGGAATACTTCGTCTGCCAAGCGTGCGGGTTCACCGCCGAGGACGATGTCCCGGAGAAGTGTCCTGTCTGTGGCGCCCCCAGAGCCCAATTCTTGAAGGTTGACTAAGGTGGGGTGGGTGTGGGAGGGGCTTCCACGGTCAGTGACAAGAGGCTAATGTGGTTGAGGAGAGCGGAGGTGACTAGTTGAGGGTTCTCGGCCTTATGGGTAGCCCGCGGAAGCAAGGCAACACCGACCTGCTTCTGGATGAGGCGCTCAAGGGTGCTCACAGCGCTGGGGCTCAAGTGGAGAAGCTGGTGCTCAACGAACTCCACATCACCCCCTGCCAGGAGCATTACGCCTGTCTCAAGGCGGGAGAGTGCGACATCAAGGATGATATGGTCTGGGTGTACCCCAAGCTGGTGGAGGCCGATGTCCTGATCCTGGCCTCCCCGATATTCTTCTATGGTCTCACCGCTCAGGCCAAGGCCCTTATCGACCGTTGTCAGGCGCTTTGGGTCAGAAAGTATCGGCTTAAGCGGACTACCGCTCCGGGGCGGAGAGGGGCGTTCATCGGTGTGGGCGCTACCAAGGGCAGGAGGCTGTTCGAGGGCGCAGTGCTCACGGTGGGGTACTTCTTCGATGCCGCCGATGTAGCTTACAGTGGCGAACTCCTTATCCGCGGCGTGGACAAGAAGGGTGGGATCAGGCAGCACCCGACTGCTCTGAAGGAGGCCTTTGATCTGGGCAAGAGACTGGCTCAGAGCTAGGCTATGGAATGCTGAATTCCGGGGGTTGGGCGATGACGGCTACAAGACCGAAAGCCAGAATGTGCCATCTGTTTGCCTTGACAAATATGGCCTCAGCTAGCAGCCCGGTGTCACGTTCCGGGGTTCGTTGACCCCCTTCTTTGCACCCTGCTATAATCGATAGTAGAAGACATAGCCGGTTAACTTGGGTAAGGTTCCTTAATGGATGATAGCCGTATAGCCTTTAAGGGTACGCTACAGCAGCTCTTGGAAAAGGTGGAGAAGGGGGAGATGATCCCCAAGCTTCAGGCCTCTCATGCTCCTCCGTGCAAGTTCTGGACTGCCTTTCAGGTGATCAACGGCATTCGTCATATGGCGCCGGTGATTCACGGCCCTAAGGGTTGCACCTATTCGGTAGCCAATGCCTACAAAATGCGAAGCTGCGAATACCGCGGAGCCCCCCTGGAGCCTACCTCCTGCACCGCGCAGGATGAGGCTGACGTGGTGTATGGAGGGGAGGGTAAGCTTCTGGAAGCGGTGAAAGAAGCGGACCGAAGGTACCACCCTGAGCTCATCGTGATTCTTTCATGCTGCTGTTCTGGGATCATTGGCGACGATGTGGAATCTATTGCCCAGAGAGCGGAAAGGGAGGTTAATGCCAAGGTGCTGGCTATTCGCAGTGAAGGGTTTGGCGGGGACTTCCGCAGTGGCTACGAGGACGCCTTCAAGGTGATCATGGGGCTGATGGAGCCGCCTACGGAGAAAATGAAGGGTACCATCAACATTCTTGGCGCCCGCGAAGGCCCCACTTACACCCGGTGGACCGAGGATCTCGATGAGATTAAAAGGCTGGTGTACGCCATGGGGGCTAAGATCAACGGCGTTTTCTGCGGGGGGTGCACCGTGGAGCAGATTCGCAGGGCCCGCGCTGTAGAACTGAACGCCTCGTGGTGCTACGACTGGGGACAAAAGCTGGGGGACCTCATGGAGGAGCGATTCGGCATCCCCTATGCTCGCACTGGCCAGCCCTATGGCCTGAAGGCGACCGAGGAGTGGGTCATGGGGGTGGCAGTGCCCCTGGGCCTGGAGAAGCAGGCAACGGAGGTGATGCGCAGGGAAACAGAGGAGCTTAGCGAGGAGGTGGACGTTCTGAGGCGCTTCTTCGAGGGCAAGACGGCCCTGATAGAGATCACGGAATTCCCTGGCCCTATTAGAGCTCTTTCCTTGGCCAGGATGGCCAGTGAGTTTGGTGCTCACCCTGTTGTGATCAACATTCACCCTTATACCATCAAGGAGAGGATGCCCAGCATCAAGTTCCTGCTACAGGAAGGGCAGAACCCGGAGGTGATCCTGACCAAGGGGCTCTTCTCCCTGGGGACCTTCCGTTCCTCTTGGGAGACGGAGGAAGAGCTGGAGATGGTTGCTGCTCATTACGACAATGCCATCTACCTGGGAAGTCCGCTGAGACAGCCTGGTGTCCCTCAGGTGAACCTGACGACCATGACCGGGTTTCCACAATATGGTTATCGCGGGATCAAGAACATGGCCAGGCTGGTGCAGTCGAGCATGGAGCACGCCAGCCGTCCTCGCTCCAAGCTATTTCGTGAAGTACTTTACGGGGGTTGATTGGCATGACTGAGACCGAGGAGCTGATGAGGGCCACTGCTCAAAGGTGCCACGACCCCTACCTTCGGTGCGCGTTATACGGTGCTGCGCAGACTGCTCTGGGGGTCACTGGCTGCTGCGTCCTCGCCCACTCGCCGCAGGGGTGCTATCTATTAGTCGACGCCGCCTTTGGCTGGCAGGACGCAGATTATACCGAGACTCTCATCCTGTCCACTAAACTATGTGAAGATGAGATTGTCCATGGTGGTGAGGAGCTTCTGGCTCGTACCATACTCGAGGCTCAGGAGCTGGGAGTGTCCATTCTGTTTGTGCTCACGTCTTGCGGCCCGGAGATTGTAGGGGATGATATTGTTGCCGTGTGCGAGGATATGCGCCCTCAGGTGGACTTTGAGATCGTGCCTATCGAGTGTGCCGGTTTTCGAGGCGATCAGAACGATGGTACGGACATAGCCCTGGACGCCATGTTGAAAAAGCTGACGGTTCGGGGCAGGCAGAAGATTCCCGGCTCCGTATGTCTCATCGCTCCTCATGCCAATTCCAATCCTACCTGGATGGGTGATCTGGCGTGGGTCAAGGAAATTCTACGCCAGATGGGGGCAAAGGTTTTGGCCACCCTGACTCATGACACGAGAATAAATGAGTTTGAGGATGTGGCCTCTGCGGAAGGGTGCATTGTGCTCACTCACGATGCCGGCCAAAAGGCGGCAGATTATTTGGCTCAGGAATTTGGTACCGAGCAACTGTGTAAGGGCATGCCCTTGCCTGTGGGATTTACCAACACCCGTCGCTGGCTTATGGAGCTGGGGAAGGGGCTCGGGGCTCAGGATGTAGCTGAGAGGCTTGCCGCTGAAGGGGGGAAGATGGTGGTGGAGCAGTGTCGACGCAAGGGCTTAGAGCAGTTCTTCATGCATCGAGCCCCAGCGGCCATTGTTGCCGATGCCACTGTGGGCATTCCTCTGCTTCGCTTCATCACCGAGGACCTGGAGATGATTCCCCACCTCCTATGCTTGCGGTCGTGCCAGGCGGAGTCCGGCGAGATTTTGAAGCGGGAACTGGAGGAGCTAGCGCTTAGTCCCAAGGTGATTTACGACGCAGATGTGTATCAGTCGAAGCTAGCCCTGGCCGAAGTCAAACCGGAGGTAGTGTTTGGCAGCAACATAGAGAGGCACGCCGTTGAGGAATTGGACATTCCCTTTGTCTTTCGACTGGTTAACCCCATTTCTCGATTCCGCATGGTTAACCGGGAATACTTTGGATATGTCGGCATGTTGAATCTCATTGAATTCATCCAAAACGACTGGCTAGATAGGTACAGGTCCACGCAGAGGAGATATAAGGCGAGGTGGTAAATGCGACAGATTGCAATATATGGCAAGGGAGGGATTGGCAAAAGCACCATTGCCGCTAACCTTTGCATGGCTCTTCGGGAACGGGGCCTCGGGGTGATGCAGGTGGGATGCGATCCCAAGAGGGACTCCACAAGGACTCTAACCGGGGGACGGTTAATCCCGACGGTGCTGGAAACCTATAGGGAGCACTTGAAACTGGGGCGCGATCAATACGCCATCTCTCTTGAGGACATCGTTTTCCAGGGACATCGGGGAGTGTATTGTGTGGAGTCGGGAGGCCCAGAGCCGGGGATCGGCTGCGCCGGGCGGGGTGTGTTGACAGCGATGCAGATTCTCAGGGATCTCAAGGCCTTCGACATATATGGTGTGGATGTGGTGGTCTATGATGTCTTGGGGGATGTGGTTTGTGGCGGCTTTGCCCAGCCGATCCGCGAAGGCTATGCCCGGGAGATATATCTCCTTTGTTCTGGTGCCTTTATGAGCATTTATGCCGCTAACAACATTGCCAAAGCGATTCGCCGCCTCTCCCGACGAGGCGAAACGGGGTTGGCCGGCGTAATATGCAACAGCTCAGGAGATGAGCAGTTCGAGAAAGTAGTCCTGTCCCAGTTTGCGGAGGCCATGGGGAGCAAGCTTGTCCATTTAATCCCCCGCAGCCCTGTGATTCAGTCCTGTGAGGTGGAGAACAAGACGGTGCTGGAGCATTCTCCCCAGTCGCAAGAGGCCGAGGCATTTCGGGAGCTAGCTCGCCGGGTGATGGATAACGACCGTCCGGTGATTCCTAGACCGATAGAGGAGCTATCAGATCTTGAAGCAATGTACCGAGAGCACCTTGCCAAATAGCCTTGATATCCTGAGTCAAATCAGCGCTGACGCTGATATTATGACCCAGCACCCTTGCTTTTGTGATGAGGCTCATTACCGGGTGGGGAGAATTCATCTGCCTATCGCTCCTAAATGCAATATTCAGTGCAACTTCTGTGAGCACAACATGTGTGCCACGGAGGCAGTACAGCACCCAGGGTGGACAGCAGAGCTTCTTTCAGTTGAGGAGGCGGTGAACCTGGTAGGGCGAGTGATGCTTACCAGGGAAGACTCTAACTTTGTGATTGGGGTGGCTGGCCCGGGAGACCCGCTGGCGAATGACCAGACATATGAAGCGCTGAGCCTAGTCCACCAGGAATATCCCCAACTACTCAAGTGCATATGCACCAATGGCCTCCTCCTTGAGGATATGCTTGAGAAGATCGAGGCTTGCGGGGTGGAAGCCATCACTGTGACGGTAAATGCTTTCTCAAGTGACGTAGGGAAAGACATCTATTCCTGGGTAAGGTATGATGGGGTCACCTACCGAGGAGAGGAGGCAGCATCTCTTCTCATCGCCAAGCAGTTCGATGGCCTGAGGAAGGCAGTAGATAGAGGCTTTTCGGTTAAGGTTAACGCGGTATTGATCTCAGGCGTTAACGATAAACAGATGCCCCAGCTTGCTAGGAGAGTAAGGGAGGCAGGGGCAGGGGTGTTGAACATTATGCCACTAATCCCCTGTGGCAAGATGAAGGAGCTTCGTGCTCCCACCTGCGAGGAATTGAGGAAGGCGAGGCAAGATTGTGAGGGTATCATCCCTCAATTTCACCGCTGCGAGCAATGCCGTGCCGATGTGGTATATCTACCCTAGCAGCGATAGAAGCCCGCATTCATAATTGCAGAATATGCGCCTGAGCTTGGCCTGAGTCAATATCGAGTATGCCGACGGTGCCCAGGCCGCGGCTGTAGTTGAGAAACGTGGGACTACCGGGGTTCACAAACAGCACACCACCATAGTCTCGGACGACTGTTGTGTGCTCGTGACCGAAGACAACAATGTCAGGGGCATCAGGCTCATGTTGACCCGGCGAGTTCCTTGTTTGCAATGGTGGGAACATGTAGGGGTAAGGCCTTTCATGCACCAGCCATAGTGTTTGGCCCTCCAGCTTCAGTACGTGCTTGCTCTTCACGCGCCTGTCTGTCAGGACATCTCCAAAGTCGTCATCTCCACTGGCTGCGAGCACCGGCGCGATACGCTCCAACTCGTCCAGCACGGACGTGATGTAAATATCGCCGGCGTGAAGAATAAGGTCAACGCCGCGAAAAGCTTCCATTATCTGATGAGGAAGTGCTTTCGCGACATCGGGAATATGTGTATCTGATATCAGGCCAATGCGCATTCGCATCTCATTATGAGTAGCCACGTCTTCCCTGTCAAGGAACGCAGCTCTCCCCTATTGCATCTCTCAACTGCCGAATGAAGGATGCTGCCGCCTGCGTTGGACGGTCACTGCTCTCCACGATCTCCAGGATTCGGCTGCCTAGGATCACCCCATCAGCGAGCTTTGCTACCCAGCGAGCCTGCTCGGGGGTTGAGATGCCAAAGCCAACACAGATGGGTTTGGAAGTTTTACGCCTCAACCTGGCTATAAGGCTTTCGAGGTCTGCAGGTAGGGCCTCTCTGGCACCGGTAACGCCCCTTAGCGACACCAGATAGATGAAGCCCCGTGATCTAGCAGCTATACGGCCAAGGCGCTCCTCTGTGGTAGTGGGAGCAACCAGGTAAATGAGGTCCAGTTGATGTCTCTGGGTAAGCCTTTCCAGCTCCCTGCCCTCCTCAGGTGGCAGGTCGGGGATAATCAGCCCATCGACTCCGGCATCGGCGCAGGCACGGCAAAACGAAGAGGGCCCATAACCAAGCACGGGATTATAGTAGGTCATGAAAATAAGCGGCGCGTCCACCCTTTGACGAAGCTGGTGAGCAACCTCCAGGCAGCGCTGGGGGGTGATTCCCTGCTGAAGCGCCTGGTAGCTTGCCCGCTGGATGGTTGTGCCATCGGCCAGGGGGTCGGAGAAAGGGATGCCCAGCTCCACCATATCGCAGCCGCTCTCGACCACGGCAGGCACCAATTCCAATGTAGCCTCGATGCTTGGGTATCCCACAGTAAGGTAGGCGATTAGTGCCTTATGTCCCGGCGTGGCAAATACAGACTCAATACGCGTCATAGTTGAATTCCCGTTGCCTGGGCTACGATATCCAGGTCTTTATCTCCCCGCCCGCTCAGGTTGACCAGGATGATTTGCTCCCTGGGTAATTGGCGGGCGAGTTCGGCCGCATAGTATATGGCATGGGCAGGCTCTAAAGCAGGGGCGATCCCCTCCTTTTCACACAGCAGCCGGAACCCCTCCAGCGCCTCCTCGTCGCTAACGGCAACGTAGGTTGCACGCCCGCTCTCCTTGTAGTAGCTGTGCTCAGGTCCTACCCCGGGGTAGTCAAGCCCTGCCGAGATGCTATGGGTGGGTTGAATCTGCCCCGCCTCATCCTGGAGGATGTGGGATTTCGTGCCATGAAGCACCCCGATGCTCCCCGCCACCAGGCTGGCACCGTGCTTCCCGCTCGCCAGTCCCAGTCCACCGGCCTCAACCCCGATGAACTTTACCTCGGAGTCAACTAAGGGGTGAAAGAGGCCTATGGCATTGCTGCCACCGCCCACGCAGGCTACAGCATAATCGGGCAGTCGCCCGGCGGCCTCTAGCATTTGCCACTGGGCTTCCTTTCCTATAACCGACTGGAAATTGCGCACCATCATCGGGTAGGGGTGAGGGCCAACGACGCTGCCCAGAAGGTAGTGGGTGGAATCGACATTTGTCACCCAGTCGCGGATGGCCTCGTTGATGGCGTCCTTGAGCGTTTGACTGCCGCTGCTCACCGGTCGTACCTCGGCGCTCAGCAGCTTCATGCGGAAGACGTTTAAAGATTGGCGGCGAATATCCTCCTCCCCCATGTAGACGATGCACTCAAGCCCCAGCATGGCACAAACGGTGGCTGCGGCCACGCCATGCTGACCAGCACCCGTCTCAGCAACGATGCGCCTCTTCCCCATGCGCTCCGCCAGCAGT
>JABUBL010000163.1_pt1 | contig 16634 bp, 11 predicted proteins | sample 7240371 | NCBI WGS metagenome assembly JABUBL01 (sample SAMN07256343, study PRJNA390944) | subsurface metagenome | isolation source: Methane hydrate marine sediment | place: Pacific Ocean: Eastern North Pacific, ODP site 1244 | collected 2002
GGCAGATATGGGTCTCGATGTGAAGAAACTTCAAATTTTGTTGGGTCACGCCGATATCGGAACTACAATGGGGTATGTGGATACTAGCCTCCAGCAACTGAGGTCTGAATACGAAAAACTTTGGGAAAGCAAGGAAAATGAAAGAGAAGAGACCAAGGATTAGGAAAGCAAGGAAAGAGCCAACCAGGGAGAGGAAACCCAGGAATCCTCCGCAAATAACCGGCTTCTGGGGGCGGGGAGCATCGCCGTATCGCCCTGGCATCTTTACAAAAAGGTATTTTGAAAAGCATGGGGAAGTCTGTTGTGCCGATGTCTATTATGCTTTGAGCGAGGAGATAGAACGCTTAAACACGGCAAGAGCCGAGATAGAAGAGGCGCCATTCAGGAGGCCAAACTACAGCAGTTTCAGCCGCTACTTTCACTGGTTTCTGATACTGGGGCTCATAGAGCGCACTGACAGACGAGAACCTGCCATCTACGATTTCTTGGAGAAGCGTGTATTTTACAGATTGACTGACAAGGGTAAAGCTGAAGTGAGTGTCTGGCAAGACCCGGTGAGGGCGGCACACCCGGAGTTTGGCTAAAGCTTTCAATGGAAACTTGGCTGAATAATTTGGCTGATTGTTAAATTGAAAATCTAGGGTTAGATTCGAACCAGCGACCTTTGGGTCATAGGACCGAAAACTAACTTGTCAGGTGTTAATTGGCTCAACAACTGCATTAAAGGTATTGATATCTAAGCGCATACCTTTACGGAGTAGAATTCCAACCGGATCTCTGAAAGGCTTAATACTGGGTCTCTCCGTATTCGCTTCATAGACTCTCAATAATATATAACGGTTGCGTTTTTCTATAGCTTTCTCAAACTCAGCTTTTGGCCATCGAAAACGCCCATCTCTGCCAGTAGTTGACTTAACTTCTATCCAAATATCTTCTCCATCATCGTCTACGGATAGAATATCAAAATCTGCACTAGGATTTTGGTCTGCTACCCATACAACTCTGGATTCCTGATACCCCATACTCCTTACGCGAATCAACTCCTGCCGATATATTATCTCCTCACCACGCCGACCAACCGCACGTTCCCACTCCTCATCAGAGGGTCCAGGTGGTGTCCAATAAGATGGGCCTCCTCCGCCACCCTTCGGCACTGGGGGCATCCACGAGTCTGAAGGTCCAAGCACATTGATTTCAATATTGTCAAGAGACGGCAAAGAAACAGCTTCTGGCGCTGGGCCAGTAGGCTTTTCTTCAACTAGCTCTTTTGGAGAGGGTTTCGGGACTCCGTTACCTTTGCCTACCGATTGCTTGAATAGGTCCGCCAACATGCTGCTTATGTCCTCATCCGATTCGTATTCATTTTCATCCTCTTCCTCGTCCCATTCTTGTAAAGCCTGCGCGGAAGGTTGCCATGGAATCCCTCTCTCATTCAGGTAATTCTTCATCTCTCTGATGGTACGGCAAGTCAACAGTCGATAGGTAGCATCGGAAAAATCCCTTTGAAGAACTATGTTATCGGTAAGCATAGTCGCGATAGCCTGAGCTAGACGGCCAAAAAGTTCAGAACGACTTCTAACCCTTGATATAGTAATGGAATCCTCACCCAATACGAAATTCTCTGCTATATATATCGTATAGTTGCCCAACTTATATACTCCCCTAATCTCTCTAGCAAACAATATTTGTTGTATCTTGTTTAGCTGCGTCTGCAATCTAATAGTGTCATTAGGAGCACTGCCAATAGATCCCTTTAATTCGTATTCCCTAAGTGCGGTTAGAGCCGAAGCGAATTCAGGCAGAGGAATATGTTTCAATATGAGTGATGGGTTATACCATATTGGGGGATTTATCAATTCCCCGATGTGGATGGTTTCTAGCTGTTGAACTTGAGTTATCGACTTAACACCAGAGGCGCGGAAGAAGCCAAGCGTCCCGTGCTCGCTCGTGTCTGCAATTGACAATAGTATGCCTTGGTCAATTATTGCTTGAGCTATCTGTGGATTATCGTTGATAAGAAATCGGTCGTTACGGACGCCCGACATATCATGAAGCTTTCCTTGTTGATCTAACAAGCATTTGGTATCTTCAGGTATATCATCTGGAATACTGACAAGCTCCCTATATATCCTACGAATTACTCTACGTTCGTTTTCAGGTACTGGATTACTTGAATCTCGGTATCTCTGCCCAAACCATTCTAATAGCTGTTTCCAGTGCCTTTCCCCTGGTTTTTCGGAGACTCCCAGAGAGAGTAGTACATCTCTGAGTTGCCTTGATTTTACCAAGATGCAAGGCACAGCAGAAAGAAAGGTTCTATGATACCGTAAACCGAGCAGTATGTCCTCTGGATTGCTAAAACCGCTCCCATTCCAAATAATAGGCTCCTGTGAGAAATAGTCAATGGGAAGTCCCTCCATCCTGAGAGCTGAAGCTAATGCGGCGTATATTACTTCAAGTTGTTCAGGCTTATCGTGTTGTCTCTTCAAGTGTTCTACAATATCATGCACCTTCGGTTTCTCTCTGCACCCCAGCTGTCTATAGAGCCTAACCCGATTACCTTGTACGAAAGGCACATCATCGCCGAGACAGGCTTGGTTCAAGCGGTTTCTTATATAGATTTCTATTGGAGCAGAAACCCCGCCCTTTGAATCTCGTAGGAATGGCAATTGGGATAGCTTTTTAGCCAGGGGACGGGTTAATAAACTACTGAGTTGCTGTAGTGTCTTCTCAAAATCCTCCGCAAATTCAGGGTTATCTTTTACGAGCTTTGCATAGTCGGCTATATCCTTCCCATCCACTCTTTGTTTAAACCGAAAAGCTCTAGCCAATTCTATGTCTCCCACATAATCACGATTCGGAAAATGTAGAACAGCTTCTAGTCGCTTAGCTACAGTGGCTTTTCTAGCTATGACTTGGTAAGGAGCTACCCACTCTCCCTTATGATCTCTTAATACTGGTAACTTACGAAGCCGGGCTTTCGTATTTCTGCCTAGATGCCCATGCACGGAAAGGATATACCTATAAAGAGCCCTCCTCTCCTCCTCGGTTGCTTGATCGTTCTTAATTCTCTCGGCTGTTCTTCTAGCCCAGTCAGAACTATCAAACCTTCGGCAAAGACCTGCAATTGTTTTTGAAGTAACAAGCGACGGGTGTAATCTTTGAGCAGTAGGAACCGGGCAGACTTCTGTAATGGTAGGCTCCACTACCCATAATGGATACGACGGGGCCTGCAAACTTCCATCAGCAGTCAAGGTAGTTGCGGAACCACTGAGGTCACTGCGGTTCTCTTGTGATACCCTCCTTGCTTCGCTATCAAGAGCTGCAGCAAACCTTATCTGTCGTCCCTCATTCACAAGCGCATCAGGAAAATTATTGTAGTAATGGTTAGCCTCCTCATTACTGAACTTATTACTCATGGATTCACTGTCCCGACCAAAGCAACGAAGCCTCACCAATGAGTTGACCGTGAATATCTTCGCCCCACACCTACATGCCATATTTTTAATTTCTGAATCACTAGCCAATCGTTCATCTAAGTACCTTTTAGCCAATAAGAAACCATCGAATTTTTTATCGATTGGGATGACGATTTCCTTTACACAGGCGAATTGGACGCGCCCTCGTTTACGTGCTTGCGTTGGCCAGCAGGATTCGGTTTCCAGCTTGCCATTCAGTAAGTCAAGATAACGTGTAATACTTGGACGAAACGTTTCGCTTAAAGCTAAATAGGAGCTACTACCGAATCTATCCAGCCAATCTGATACTAAAAGCTCAACGGTCGATTCAGCTGCTTTTTCCAACAACCACTCATTCCACGGGCTGTTCTCTGGATCAATGATGCGAGTGCGATCGTTGTCAAGTTGAAATGGCGCATTAACGCTTATTCCTGTTCCTGTATATGCGTGGATTAGACCCAATGGATAGTAAAATAACCCTGGCTCTGATAAATCTATCTTCCCCTGCTTGATACGTATTGACAGGGTCAAGCGAATCCGACCCCGAGATACTCGAAAGTATTGCGGGACATTCTGCTGTTTGAAACGCTCAGGAATAGGAAAGCTCATTTCAAACTCGACTTCCTCCAATTTCTGCACATGTTTTGAATATTGCCCGGACCTCTGGGTGTCTTTCATGCTGATTGCTCTATGCAGGACTTTTGCTCTCCTATTTGATGATGGAATGGTTGTCACCGACTGCTGCCAGATTATGCGCCTACGACAGCGTTTTGAGGAGACGACCATTTCCTGCAGGCTTTTTTGCTGATTTGGATTTGCCAGTTTAACTAAGGTTGGCATTACATCCTTTGAGAACCTGTTGAGGATTTGTGTTTCTTTCTCAACGTCGAATGCCTCTGTGTCTCCCTTTGCAATGGTACGGTACGGTACCTCGATATGGATACCTGGGCGATGCCGGGAACTCCGTTCGGGTAACGGCCTTGAAGGAGCGCCTCTGAGCAAATCTAGCACTGTTTGACGACCACCTGACCTGATGTAAATCTGGTTACCAAAGATGAACAATGAGCGGAGTCCGAAATTCTTAGAGCCGATGCTGTTGACCTTTGCTTTTATTATGCGATCTGACCCAGCGACGGTACCAGTTCCTAACATGACACTCAGGCGCCCCCACCCAGCACTGTTAACAGTTTCACCATTGCCAGTGATAGTCAATGAATGGTCACCGAACAGCAACTCTAGTTTGGTCCCTTGGGCATCATACTCATTCTGAACCAATTCCGTTAGAACAGCCGCTGGATCGTGACTTAGTACAAACTCCCTAAGTACGCTGTCTGCGATAGAGAATTGTAGAAGCAGTCTGTCAATGTCTGGATGCTTCCAATTGAATCGACGAAGAGTTTTTTCTGTCTTTTCCATATCCTTCATTTCAACCATTATGCTCAAATTAAAAGGGTGCTTATAACGACTATAAATTCAGTAGCTCCATTTCCCCCTTACACAAATCATCTTCTTGAACCTAAATGTTCAGTTTCAAAGGGGTTTTCATACTAGGGCTTGAAGTTTAGTCCTGCTTCGGGAATTTGTCAATACAAATGAAGTTCAGGTAGTGTATCATTTTGAAATCAAATTGACTATTAATAGGGATTAGAACAGTGAGCTTGTTGCGAAACTCTTGTACAGACGGAATCAAAGGTTCAACAATTCATAATTGCACATTCTGGCTTATTGTTCAGTAACAATTAGATGAATTGTGGTAAGGGATTTGTAACTAACCTATCCCTTCCTAATTGACACGTCACTTTCCGCCATTATTCAATGGCACTTGGTGTACCATTCAAGACGATTCAGCCCCATATTAGTTATCCGGTAAACGCCTCTATCTATCCGTTCCACCAAGCCCTGCTTTTTGTAGGCAGCTAAACATCCTCGAACAATATGCTGATATTTGGGGCGGTCTCTGTATCTGAAGTCTTCGTTAAACAATTCTGGGTTAATGATTTTAGGATCAGTTTTTCCACATTCAGTGAATTCACGCTCTAAGCAAAATCAGCCCGGGCCTTGCTGCATGCTGAGCAAACCACGCCTGCAGGGCAGTCAGGGCTTGGATGCGCAGGCGGGCAAAAGCTTGCATCTTGATTGCTTCTTCGAGAGAAAGGGTTACCAGATGTCGTGCGCTAAAGAAAAAGTAATACTGGCCCAATAAATCTGGCGTATTAAATGATACAGGTCCAAACTCCCAAATGAATCCCGCAGACTTTATTTTTTTCATGTCACTTGCTGGTACAAGTAACCCCCCAATAAAGCGGGCTATGCGGATATTTTTTTGAGCATGGTCGCATATTGCATTTACTTCAATAACAACAGGGCAGCAGACTTTTAAGAGCTCATCGCTGGTTTCAGGGTTACGCAGTAAATTCTCTAACAGTTGATCACAACTGGGCACCCAACCCGGTTCTTTTTTTGATTCGAATTTGTATATATTCCCGGCAGAGTATCTCCCGCTGTCCTCAAAGGCCAAGTGTAACATTGTGTTTATCTTAGCTTTCTGCTCTATTCCACAATCTTCGGAATACTTTAGGATTTCGTCTGAATTACCTGAAAGCGAAAGGGACAACTCACCGATATAGCTTTCCATTCTATCTGAATGCAGCGGATTCAGTGAATTATAAAGGCCGCTCAAAGCCGAGTCCCTATCAAGATGTTCGCCAGTGGCTTCCTTAGCTATGGCATACATCAAACTTAACAGCTGAGATTTCCAGTCACTGCGCCATTTCTTAGGATCATTTTCTTGAGGAGCGAAACTAGACAGTATATTGGTAACTTCTGTAGCTGCTTTAAAACTCTTCTCTTCCCAAGCTTGAAGAAACTGTAAAGGGCTGAACTGACTCAGTGCCTCACCTAATTTTTCCGAAACGATCTTGGTATCAAATTCGCCACTTTTATCTTTACATTGATCCTTAGTAAGCATAACTATAACAATAGGCTTGGGTATGCTTGTTTGAGAAAATATATAAGCCTCGAACAAATCTACCAGTTCCGGATGCCCAGTCCAGACAAGCACCGCATACGGTCCGTTTTCGGGACTCAACAGTTTTTCAATGCGTGACACAAGCGTTGTGGCTTTTGATTTATCAGACACGCCACCCCCAACCAAATCCATATCGAGAATTGCTAATCTCACACCGGAAAAACGGTTACTCTCTTCAGGAAGCTCCTCAATCTTGCCATTAAAGAAAGCACAGGGAATGCCCCCCTTTGCAAAAGCTTTCAGGATTGGGAGGGCATCACTCTCGTCATCATCAACAACTATTACTCGGGCACCTGTCAGCCCTATCATTGTTCTCCACCTCCAAACACAAGAGCAACTACTGCAGCATCAAAGCCTTTCGGCACTGACGCATCTCCAGTTTCCGGGAACTCGAGTCTTCCGCCTTGCACTTTCATGACTTGGTCTGCAATGTGCAGTCCTAATCCCATGCCGTCTGGTTTGCGACTTATGAATGGCTCAATAAGATATTCAGGCGGATCCAGGAAACCTGGTCCGTTATCTGCAACAACAATGGCTGGCCCGCCTTTGAACTCTTTCGACGTGCCGATATATATGCGTTTCCTGTTTCTTAATTCACCCCACTTATTATCCAGCCACCATATTGAGTTATCTATTAGGTTCATCAGGGTTGCAACTGTCAGACGGCGACTGCACTTTACTTCAAAGTCGCCTTGTTGTTTATCAACCGTAAGTTCTATGTTGTGCACCTTTAGTCTCAGCTCGGTATTGAACACAGCCTGAGAGATCAGAGCACTGGCTTTTTCCCGGCTGGTCCCCGACCTTCGTATTAAACTGCCAAAACCTTCTACCAAATCTGCAAGATGCTTGGCTAAACTTATGATACGTGGACTAGCTTGGTCCTCTTTGACTGCTTTGACGAGTTCTGCAACTCCTTTTTCTACTTCGTGAATCACTGTAGAAAGGCTCAGTCCTGCACTCGCACTGGTTAGAAAATGGTCGCGGACAGTAATAAAATCGTTCTCGATTCTGTCCAGGTATGGTCCTAGTTCTTCTGTGAGTTTCTTTTTCTCTACAAGTTCTCGCAGGTCTGTCAGATCCTCTAGGACGGGTTCCTTCAATTTTTTGCTGCTATATGCATTCCGAACACGAAGCTTGTCTATATTTCTTTCATTAGTAATTTGTTGGATGGCATATCTGACTGCGTGACGGAAAGCACGAAAGGACAGATTATCAACAAAGCCTTCTCGATTTGTCTTTTCTACTAATCCCAGGCTTTTCCCCGGATCAAAGATTATGCTTTTGTCAAACTTTAATGAAACTGCTCCAATCACTATGTTGTTGCTTATTCGTCTAGCTGGAATATTTACTCGCAATGCTCCCAGATTTAACCAGTCGTTTCCTGGCTCCCCGTAGTCATAAACACGAATTCCTTCCCGATAAACTCTTATTCCCCCGTTTTCGTCCAGATACTCCTTTAACCCCTTTTTGTCCGTGACTCCAAGTGCAAGAATTTTTGTCTCTCGATCATAAATATACAGATCAAGGTGAATGGGCCCGATATGGTGCTTAATAAGCTCAAGGTCTATATCACGATCAGGTTTGATAGGAATGTTTGCTTTGCTGGCTTTCCGGGGTTCCACTTTATCCATAGCTTTATACGGAATGAATGTATAGTCATATGTAAGTTTATTCTCATCAATATCGCAGTGTGCCTCGAAGAGAGCATATTCCAGTACTTGGTCTACTGTCATGATACCCTTCAGCCACTCCGAGTTTTCCGGTACAAGCAGTTCTGCTCTGAACTCGTTCATATTCCGCTGCTCCTTTTCTATCCCCCGGTTGATTTCCTCCATCTTGTCAAAGGGCGAGCAGATAGAATTGATTGAGCGTGCCAGTTCACGAACCATACCTCTGTTCCACACGTTTCGAAGCCTAGTAATTTCTATCCTCGTACCGGTCTTCCTGCCTGTAAAAATTTGCGGTGCCCGTTCCCGGATCTTAACCGGAATCTCCTCCAAATACTTGTGTTCTTCATAGTCAGTCCAGTCGATTAGTACCACAATTTCGGGATGTTTTCCCTGGCGCGTAATAAGCCTGATGTGATCCCCCAGTTTGTGAGCAGCAAAACGGCCAACACCTTTCTCCCCAAGCGGCAAACGATGATATTTTGGGGTTCGTTGACCTGATTCTCTTTGTTGGGCACGGAAGTCTGTACCCGGTTCCAGCCATACTTCTGTTACCGTTGTATAGTCCATGCCTGTTCCAGAATCCTCGACAATAATTCTTCCGCGATCCTTGTCAGTTACATGAGACATTGTAACCGTGACATTAGGCGAATCAGCGTCATAAGCATTCTTCACAAGCTCGAATACAGCAATCCCTGGATCACGGATGAGTTGATCTCCAAGAAGAAGCAGCATCCGTGCTCTGGGCCTAAAAGGCAGAGTGTCTGAACGATTCTTGTTACTCATTTGTTCCGTAACCAAATCCTTGTTACTGTTATGATTAATGTTGCGAGACTAGCGATCTAATAACATACTTCATGACTGGTGGACAGACGGCATTACCCACTAATTTAATTTTATCTCTCCTGGTGCCAGACTCCAATTTGTAACCATTCGGGAACCCCATAGCAAGTTTCAATTCTTCTGGCTGAAGCATCCTCATCACATGTCCTGTTGCTGAAGGTCTGACATATGCAAATCGATCAAGCGTCGTAATGGTTCTCAGAGGTCGATCTAGTGGCTGCCATCCACCACTCCCATCAGTACTGTAGTAAACAATTAAAAAAGACATCTTGCTTCCTAATGTAGAAATTGCCCGTTCGGCACGTTCAATTGTCGCTTTTGCTCTTTTAGGAGAAAATAACGGTGTAAAACGATAGTGACCATTGAAATCAATAATTGAACTTGCTGCCTTGATTTCTTTGATAGACGGGTGAGTATAATTTACATTCCCCAGCAGTGAACACATGAGGAATAATCTCCTTCTTGTTTGTGGCACTTCAAATTCCTGAGAATTCAGCTTTTCTTCCCTGACATAATAACCCAACCCCCAGAGCTCCTCCAAAAGTTCCGGATGCCTGCTCCACAACTTCATCTGAACTACGTTTTCAATGACCATCCATTTTGGCCTGAACTCTCTGGCAAACCTTATCACCTGAAAAGCTGTCAATTCGCTTTCTTCACTATGGTCACGAGCACCCCTGGCACAACTATGACTAGTGCACTCCGGAGATGCAACCAAGAGGTCGATTTCTCCGATAAGTTTGTGAAGTCCTTCTGGTGAAACATGTCTGATATCAGCTTTTATTGACAATGCTTCAGGGAAATTCCGGCTATAGCACTGGGATGCAACTTCCCAGTAATCAATGGCAGCAATAATTTGAGCGCCAGCCATTTTTGCCCCTAGACTGCTTCCACCCACTCCGTGAAATAAATCTAATGTCCTTATTACCATTGTTCCCTAACTGATAAGTATAAACTATTTTTGAAATACGGGCTCTGCCAATTTCAGATTCCTTTTACTTAGAGGTATATACCACGCATTCATCCTTTTATCCCAAGCTCTTATCTTTACAAAGTCCTCCCAGGAATATCGAAAAATGGCATTCAGTTGGTAATCCTTATCCAAACGTACTACGACTACATATTCAAATAGCTGCTTGTCGGGGTCCTTAACGTCCGGATAAATTGTGCCGGTCTTTTTTGCTTTCAGAAATGCCTTTATAGAATAACGATCTCCATCCCTTGACAATGCATCGACATTTTTAGCACCGGTAGGAGCTTGAAGCAGGTTTGGCAAGCCGGGTTTAGAGTTAAAAAATGCTATTGAAAGTCTTTCGCCCAGCGCACCCACACTAAACTGGATGCCTCTTTTTGCAAACTCCGCATCTATCTTCGCTCGAAGAAGCACAAGCTCATCATCGTTTAACTTTGATACAACTTGCAAGTATTGGTCCAATTCCATCACATCCTTATCTGAAAAATCAACCAACATATATTGATTCATTCAAGGACGAAACCAGCTTTTCTTTGAGAGCAGGTATGTTCGCAATTTCACATTCCCACACAACAATAACTTTCCAACCCAGAACATCCAGCTCCTTGGCAATTCTCTCGTGCCGCATAACGTTTCTTTTGAGCTTCTCGCCCCAAAACTCTTGCCTACTTTTCGGGATATATGCGTATTTGCATTCTGGATGTTGGTGCCAGAAACACCCATGAACGAAGATTATAGTCCGGTATTTCGGTAGGACAATATCAGGATTACCCGGTAGTTTTTTAACATACAATCGAAATCTGTATCCCATTCCGTGAAGCAGAGAGCGCACAATCAATTCAGGCTTCGTGTCTTTGCCGCGGATTCTCGACATGTTCCAGCTTCGTTTTTCTTTAGTTATCCTGTCCATGTGCCCCTACTGCCTAACCCTCCAGATTACTCATTTGTCTGTCTTTCATCGTTTATGACCTGACCGAGTCATTCCTCACGAAATATATCCGAGCTGGACCTACTTGTCGGTGGAATACATCTCCTTTTTCTTCGAGAGCGGCCAGAAACCCGGCCATGAACTGACGATTCAACTCTAAGGTGTTTGCCAACTCCTTCACGCTCATGCCAGGCTCGCTAGAAAGTGCAGATATGATTTGTTGTGTTATATCTAATGCCATCTCTTACGTTATCATAATAGTTGACCCTTATGATATCTCTTTTGTAATCAATTATAACAACGGGGCTTTCAAATTTCAAGGTTTTTACTCAATTTCCTGCTGGACTACCAGGAAGGAGCCAAGTAGAATACGTCGAGGTCACAGTAGTGGTTTCGTAACTGCATTGCACATTCTGACGAAATGTGACGAAGTGCTGCGGGGGGGGAACAGTTATCTTGTGGAGGAAATACCTTTCATTAAGACCTAATATCTTCAATATCCGCAGATTTAATAGCGCTAATTAGACGTCTTACGGAATAATACCATCTGCCCTTGAGTTGCTCCGCTTGCAGAAGCCTTTGTTCTCTCCATTTATCAAGTACACGTATCTTGATTCCACTAAGAACCTTTATCTCGTGTGCACTTAGATACTCCCCCAATTTGCCCTTAAGATAACGGTCTGCCGATGGACTGTGCTGTAGCCCATGCCTCTCCAAGAATGATTTCCATATCCTCTCATCGCCTGTGCTTTCTGCAATCTCAAGCAAGGAGGCAGGTTTACCATTGATAGAGAATTCATAATTTTTTCTGGTTGATTTCTTTGCCATGATAGTACTGCCCTATATCAATGGCCAGCTAGGAATCAAGCCGTCTATTTCTCCCATCAGCCTGATAGTTTCTTTGAAAGCTACCACTACCTTCTGGTAATGGGTCAGATCGTCATAAGTTAATGTTCTGCCCCTACGGTCCTTGAGCCACTTCTGGCAAACCTGGTAGCCGCCGATGTGGAAATTCCAGACTTCCGGCGTCACACCCTCAAAGTATTGCTCTTTATTGATGTACACTCGTTTGGTATTTTCATCGTAGCTCACCTTCTCAACCACGCTAGAACCTGGTACAGGATACTTGGTAATGAGGCTGTTGAGTACTAGTGATTCCATGAGGTGCAACGATACCAGCTCAGTGCCCTTTGCCACGAGCACCTTGAAAAGCTCCTTGTCTGAAGTTAGCGGCAGGCGGGGGAAATCTATCTTCAGGAATTCGGCATAGCGGCTGCGGTAGGTGGGCGAGTGAAAGACAGCATAGGCATAGTGAAAAATGTCCTCCGGGCCAAGTGTCTCTTTAAGGTCACCTCTCCCATCCTTGACAAACTTCAGCTCTAGCTTGTCTGAAAAAGCCTTGATAAACTCAGGATTCAGGTTGGGCCGGCGGCCCTCTTCAAACTGCATCTCGCCTTCGGCGGGGTAGAGGTAGAGAGGGAAAAGATGATTCTGCTCCTTTGTATTAGTGGAAACGACACACATCTCAGCAATATATTTTGTGCAAAAAACATGCTGAAAATCCTGTATGGCTAACTGTCTTGGAACAAGTAATCCTATATTATTCTTAAGCATATGGCGCATAACATCATACTTGCGTCTATGGACAATTGCATCTGAATAAAAGACTGTCCTAATATCGAAAGGTCGATACAGCCATCGAATAAATCTTGTCCGCCAATTTTCATCATCTGCCAATTCTTTTCGTGCTTCAGCAATACGCCAGAAAGTCGTCTCACGTAATCCATATTTTTCAACTATCTCATTGTCTAGTTGACTAAAATCTCGCAGTTCCGAAATTCGTTTACGAAGTCCTGCTAAATCAAAATCAGTGGCAAAATCGTCTCTAGAGGTTTGAACACCTGTGCTGTTAATTGGAAATAGCTCTGTTACCTTCCATCCCTTCTCGTATTCAGGACGGAGCTCCTCGTGCCTAGGTACAAAGAAATAGAACGGACTGTTTGGCTGGAGTTCAATCCACTCAGTGGTAGAAATGTCAGTCTCGCTCAGTGCATGGTACTTTGTTCCTGTTTCAGAAAGCGGGTATTCACCACACAAGCCCCAAAGGTCGGCATAATGAACTTTAACTGGTTCACTTTGCTCTGGTTCCTTTATGAAGATGCCAATAGATACCCCTTGCTGAATATCAAACACATTCTCATCCTTACTCCCATCTGGGGCAACTTCCTTCCTCTTTACGCTACCATGAAGATTGAGAATGTAAATATCGGTAAAGGTGTGCATCAGGGACTGGCGCATGCCGCGGAATGTAGGATTGTCTAAATACGCATGGTTGGTAATAAAGCCTAAAATACCCTGCCCGGTGCGTTCTATGCGCCATTGACCAAAACGTATGAACTTCACGTAATCGTCTTGCAGCCAATGTTTCCGCTCACCTAAGGGTTTGCCGTCTACTACTTTGTAATCTTCAACGAGTTTGCCTATCCAAGTAAGCTCTCTCTTCGTCCTTCCTGTTTTGGAGTCAGAAATTATTCGGACACTAGCATTAGCAGATATCCCGGAGTACGGTGGATTACCCAGCACCACCATAATCGGCTTTTCTTTCTTGATTTCAGCCGCAGCATTGGCTTCATCTACGATATACTCATTAAAGCCAGCCAGTAGCTCTGATTTCTTGAAGGCTTCTTCCAGGGTATTAGTGAGATAGATACCCAGTCGCTGGTCGCTCGTAAATTTGTAGCCTGTTTCCTGGAGCAAAAGCCCCAACTTGAGGTGAGCTACAGCGTAAGGAGCCATCAGTAGTTCAAAGCCAAAGATGCGTGGTAGCAGTTTCTCAGCCACGTAGTCATTCCATAATCCCTTCTGCCCCTGACCGATCATGGCTTCGTGAATCTCATTTACTACCATGTAGAGGAAGGTAGCTGTGCCTACTGCCGGGTCCAAGATAAGCGTGTTGACATCCATTAGCCCCTGCGGTCGGTTGAAGCGTGTCTTCAGCAGGTGGTCAATAGAGTGCACGATATAGGAAACTACTGGCTCAGGAGTGTAATAAACACCCCGCATTTCCCGTACTTTGGGGGCATACGCAGTGAGAAAAGTCTCGTAGAAGTGCACCACCGGGTCTTCTTTTGCCGTGCGCTTGCCAAAGTCCTGAAGGATGGATGACATATCAACCTGGGCTAATACCTGTGCCAAGTCATCAACAAGCCAGGCAATGCGGTCATCTAAATCAGGCCCAGCGATATGGTTAAACAGCTTGCGGAGGAACGGGTTGGTTTTAGGCAGGAGATACGCAGCGTTCTGTCTGGTAAAGTCCTTACCTGTGGAATTTGTGCAGCGGGCGGCAAACAGCCCGTAGGCGATGGTCTGAGCATACATGTCAGCAAATTGTTCAATGGAGAGGTCAGGAATGAGATTGTCGCGAAATGCTGATAATTGTGTATGGAGAGTTCCACCTTCCGGTTCTTTTTCAAAGGCATTTACGGTAAGATTGCGAATCATGTGTGCCAAGCGAGCCATGAGCAGCGCCAGTTCTTTCGGGGTGCCTACAGACTCGGCCTTATGGGCAAGAAAGTCAGACAGAAGTTCGGCAACAGCCTGAACTCCAGCCTTATCACGCTTGATTTTGCCTTCTTTCGTTGGTGTTCCTAGACGTGCTGAGAAACGATGCTCCCCATCTACATACCAGCGGAACTCTACATAGTCGGTCAGGATAAGGTTAGTTAGTGAGTCACGATAGCGGCCAAGCTGTTCCGTTTTCTCCGCTTCATCAACACTCTTACCGACATCCTTGGCTTCAATGTAGCCAATAGTAGTTGAACCTTTGGTAACTACAAAGTCGGGGGCACCGCATTCTATTCGACGAGGCTCGTTAGTAGCCACTACACCATCGCCCAGCGATTCAATCAGTACTTTAAGTGCTGAACGATGGGTGTGTTCAGTGGCATTACCGACGACTAGTTCTTTCTCAATAGTGCGAATGTAGTTATTGAGTGTTTTTAAGCTATTATTCATTTTTGTCTAGGCTACCCTTTTCCCTTGTGCCCTCAGGGTATCGCTTCATATTCCTTTTCCTTATTTGGTTTTACGCTTAGCCTTTATTCGCTTTCTTAATCTCGGAGGGATCAACAAATTCGCCTCCAGTTAACTTACCCGAAAGGTCAATAATATTCTGGGGTAATAGAGAAAAACGCAATCGGACTAGCTCCCTCAAATTCGGCACCCGTTCCAAGAATTCATGAACATCCTCAAGACTGCCAGTAGTGGCACTAGTGCTGGTAAGTAATGCTATATCGTTATTGGCTATATCAAGTTCCTTGTGCAGGGACCTAATCTTTCCACGTTGCTCTTCCGAGAAGTTAAACCCCAAACCCTGCGGGAAACGAGGCTCTTCAAAACCCAACCATATGGCACAGCCACCACACAAAGTGTATGTTTTCGGGAGCAGGTCATCTACTGCATCAATAACTGTGCCACAAAGACAGATAGAGGGCTGAACAAGCCTGCACACATCACAACGAAAAGTGCCATCAGGAACACCCTGTAATTCACTCAGGCTTTTCTTCTTCTTACGACGGAAGAATTTCATAGTCAGACCTCTCCCCTTATTATTTTTGTTCCTGTGCCCTCAGGGTGTCGCATACTAATCCTCCTTACTTCCCCGTGCCAGTGGGAAGGGAGCAGGCGGCGTACCCCTTGACTAAAGCCCAGTGTGTTGCCTTGCTTTAGCGGACAGGCAGACTTGCCTGCTAAAGAGGGGCTTGTTTAACTTACTTGCTTTGGATTTTTGATTTATAGCCGAATTCTATTATAGCACTTTTACTAAAGATGTAACTACTTCTTTTTCTTTTCTAAAGGCTCTTTTGTAAAGCATACATCAAATTATATTGATAGAATAAAAAAAATATGCTATCGTATAATATAAGCAGAACCTTAAAAACTGAATAAATACCGGGCTATCAAGAGTTGCGGCTAGGGAACTGGCTCTATGATCCGCACGGCAACCTTTGAGTCTTTCTTGAAGGTGCCAAAGCCAGCCCCGCTAGGGGAACGATAGGTCACAGCATAGACTGTGAAAAAGGAAGGCGGAAACCTCCGCCCGGAGGTTTTTTGTTGTATGCGGCCGCTTCTTTGATAGCTCAAAGCTGTAAAGGAAGCGGCCTTTTTTGTTGGCGTTGCCGGCACCAAGCCGGCTTTATCAAATAAAAGAAGGAGGTAAAGATGCAGGGCACGAAATTTCAATTAGGGCAACTCGTATGGACCCGAGGCGTTGCTGACAGAATAGCTGACGACTCCGAGTTCGCTAAGTTCGCCACCCAGAGCTTAAAGCGCCACGCCAAGGGGGACTGGGGAGACATGTGCCAGGAAGACAAGAACGAGAATAACCTAGCGGTGAAGGCTGGGAATCTCCGAATTTTTTCGGCCTACGAACACCCGACCCTACCAAAAATCTGGATCATCACCGAGGCCGACCGTAGCGTTACAACCGTGCTATTCCCTGATGAGTACTAACCGCCCGGCCCTCTGCCCTGGTGGATCCCTACTAGGGCAGAAGCCAGCCGGTTAGGCTGAGACTGAAAGAAGGGAGGCTTAATTATTAATGAAGGCAAAGATTATTGATTTGCCAAAGAAGAAAAGTGGCCGGCCGAAGGCAGAGCTGCCGATGCCTCTTCTGCTCTCGTACCGGGCTCAAGGTTTGACGCTTCGGGATATATCCATCCGGACGGGGATTCCTCTG
>JABUBL010000164.1_pt1 | contig 16629 bp, 18 predicted proteins | sample 7240371 | NCBI WGS metagenome assembly JABUBL01 (sample SAMN07256343, study PRJNA390944) | subsurface metagenome | isolation source: Methane hydrate marine sediment | place: Pacific Ocean: Eastern North Pacific, ODP site 1244 | collected 2002
AAATATCAGGCAGCTTGTTGATAGCGTTTGGCCTCTTTTTGCTGGCGGCATTGAAAATACCATGGCTCAATTATGAAAAGCGCTTGAGCCCGTCGCTGGGGAATACCACCGGCTATCTCCGCTCCTTCCTCATCGGGGCTTCCTTCTCTCTTGTCTGGACCGCCTGCGTGGGCCCGATACTTGGTGGTATTCTGGCGCTTGCCTTAAATACGGCAACTGCCTGGCACGGGGCCTACCTGCTGGCAATTTACTCTCTGGGCCTGGGACTTCCGTTCCTGGTCATAGGACTGGCGTTTGACTCCCTTTTACCATTATTACGGCGAATACAGCGTTATACCAGGATAATTCACGTGGTGAGTGGCCTGCTCCTGATAATTATCGGGATCCTGGTCCTGACCGGTCAAATAAGCTGGTTCTCCACGCTCGCGGCGTAAAATTATTTGCGGAGGTTGTTATGAATAAGGTTTTAAAGGTAATCATAATTGTACTGATTTTAGCTGTGGCATTCTCCGGCAGTTTGTTGGCTGGTTGCACGGATTCAGGTTCGACACCGGAATACGGACCGGAGATAGGTAAGCTGGCCCCGGACTTCACATTAACCGGGCTGGACGGGCAGGAGGTGTCGCTCAGTGACTTTCGCGGTGAGCCGGTGCTGCTCAATTTCTGGGCCAGCTGGTGCGGCCCCTGCCGTATAGAGATGCCATTATTGCAAGAGGTGTACGAGCAATGGACGAGCAAAGGACTGGTGCTGCTGGCGGTGAACCTTCAGGAAGACCAGGGTACGGTGAAAGAGTTTATTGATGACGCGGGCTATACTTTCCCGGTATTGCTGGCACCCGGTAATAAGGTTCCTCTCTCTTATAATATACGTGGCATACCGGCCACGTTCTTTATTGATGCCGATGGTGTAATACGAGATATTAAAATTGGCGCGTTTTTCGGGACGGGAGAGATAGGATCGAAGTTGGCCAAAATCATGCCGTAGTTGCTATAATGAAGAATGGGGGTTGAAAATGAACGACGTTTTGAATGAAGCTTATGGGATAGTCCAGTGCAAGGAATGTCCCTGGTACAAGGCCTGCGTGATGCCAATGCGTTTCACCGCCGAAGACATACGCCGGCAGCTGGAGTCCGCGCCGGGAATAAATGTTTCCCAACCGGCTGACCTGGGCATGCAGAATCTTTTATCCAGTATGGCCACTGCCGCTCAAAACTCTTTGCTTGAAAGCTGCCCCGTCTTTATTACCCGCCTGCGTGACAATCCCAAACTGGCGCAACGCCTGAAAGAAATCATGCAGAAATGGGGCGAGGAGGAGCAGTAACCTCGCCGACTTCAGGTTGGCTTATTATTGTTTCTCAATGAACTCCGGGGCATCGGTATCCTTTTTGTCTGGGTTCTTTTTCTCCAATTGAAAAAGAGTGTCCATCAGTGTAGAATGGCAGAAAACCACCAGCGTTCCGTCAGCTTGGTGGTTGTAATGGCAAAGCATGAGCAGTTCCAAGCTTGATGAACTCTGCGTCAATACGATACGGTTTCTGGCTGTTGACACGGTATTACCCAGGAACATAAAAGCCAGGATATCCATCGAGGCGGGTAGCCCGCTGGGGTGGGAAAGGTATGTCGGTGATAACGGTGTTATTATCGGTATTCCTCATTTCGGAGCTTCCGCTCCGGGCAAGGTAATCTATGAGAAACTGGGCCTGACGGCTCAGCACGTGGTTGATGAAGCCGCGAACCTTCGGCAAGGAGGTGAGAAATGACGCTGCGAGTTGCCATAGGCGCCGATCACGGCGGTTTTCCCTTGAAAGCCGAATTAACTCCCTGGCTGCGGGAAAACGGGTATGAGGTGCTGGACCTCGGTGCCGAAACGCTTATCCCGACTGATGATTATCCCGATTATGCGCTGGCCGTTGCTGAGGCAGTAGCTTCAGAAAAAGTACCGAGAGGTATCATCATCTGCGGCAGTGGCATTGGCGCCTGCATCGTGGCCAACAAAGTACCGGGAGTGCGGGCCGGCCCCTGCCATGATACCTATTCGGCTCACCAGGGCGTGGAGCACGACGATATGAATGTACTCTGCCTCGGCGCGCGGGTGGTGGGGGGAGCACTGGCCAGGGAAGTGGTCGAAGCTTTCCTGAAAGCGGAATTTATAAATGAGGAACGCTTTCAACGACGACTGCAAAAAGTACTGGATATTGAATCGCAAAACATGCCCAGGAAGAAAGGTGGCTAATAGAAAATTACAATGACGGATTTCCCGGTTGTTGATAAAACACTCGATGACCTCAAACAGAAAGATGTGGTGGCACGCATCTGGCGGAAGGACCACACGGTGTGGCAGCCGGAGCCAAAGGAGGTCACCAATCGGCTTGGCTGGCTCACCCTTCCCGAATTCATGAAAGAAAAGGTGCCGGAATTAATATCTTTTGCCGGGGAAGTGCGCGACGCCGGATACAGGCACGTCGTGCTGCTGGGTATGGGTGGTGCCAGTTTGGGCGCGGAGGTGCTGTACCAGACTTTCGGCAGCGCCAGAGGGTATCCGGAATTTAAACTGCTGGACTCCACCGTGCCCGACTGGGTGGCCGCGGTTACGGAAGCTATCGACCCGGCGCATACCATATTCCTGGTTTCATCAAAGTCAGGCGGTACCATCGAGACGCTCACTTTTTACCGGTATTTCCGTGGGCTTGTGGAGCAGTCCGTGGAAAAGGGGAGGGCAGGGCAGAACTTTGTCGCCATTACTGATGCCGGGTCGTCGCTGGCCGGGCTGGCGGAAGAAGCAGGATTCCGCCGTGCCTTTTTGAACCCGGAAGACGTGGGCGGACGCTACTCGGTGCTGTCCTACTTCGGGCTGGTGCCGGCAGCGCTCATAGGAATTGACATAATGTCTATCATCGAGCGTGCCGGGGGGATGAGACGTCAGTGCGCTGCCGATGCCCCGGTTCAGGAAAATCCCGGTGCCTGGCTTGGCGCATTCATCGGCACCTTTGCCCGGCAGGGCAGAGATAAATTGACGCTGATTACTTCACCTTCAATCGGCAGCTTCGGGCTGTGGCTGGAGCAGCTCATCGCGGAGAGCACGGGCAAGGAGGGTACCGGGGTTATTCCGGTCGTGGGTGAGCCATTCGTCGCTCCTGAAAACTATGGAGATGACCGCCTTTTCATGTATCTGCGACTTAAGGATGATGATAACGAAGATATTGACCGGGCGGTGGGGCGTATCAAATCTTCAGGGCAGAATGTTGTTACTCTGGAACTGAAGGACAGGCATGATATTGGTGCGGAATTCTTCCACTGGGAATTTGCTACCGCCGTTGCTGGCTCGATATTGGGCATAAATCCGTTTGACCAGCCCAACGTACAGGCAGCCAAGGATGCCACCAGTCGGGTTTTGCAGGAGTTCCAGAACTCTGGCCGTTTGCCACCTCTGGAGATTTCTGACTCACTGGATGAATTGCTGTCAGAAGCTAATCGGGGAGATTACCTGGCGGTTATGGCTTACACCAGGCAGATGCCGGAGTTGGAAAAAGCATGCGCCGAATTACGCCGTAAGGTGATGGAGAAACACCATATTGCCACCACCGCCGGCTACGGGCCACGTTTGCTGCACTCCACGGGACAGCTGCACAAAGGAGGCCCCAACACAGGGCTTTTCCTTCAGGTAACCACGGCCCATAAACATAAAATTCCGATTCCCGGTGTGCCGTATACGTTTAATATACTGGCAGATGCCCAGGCACTTGGTGACCTGCAGACTCTGCGGTCGCTGAAAAGGCGCGTGGTCAGGATTAATCTTGATTCCGGAGATGCGGCCACTTTTGCCAGAATAGTGTCCAGCTTTACGTAGCTGGAGAGTGAAAAAGGCAGAGAAATAAAAAGAAAACCTCCGCTGGATTATCAGTTCTGCTGAATAAGCGACTGGAGACGGCGATAGCTCTCTGCCGGGTCCGTTTGCATAAAAACAGCGCTCCCCACGCAGATATAATCAACTCCCGCGCTGGCAATTTCCCTGATATTGCTCTCCTTGACGCCACCGTCAACACCGATTTCAATTTCAGGCTGGATACTTCGCAGTTCCGCTACTTTGTCCATCACCTCCGGGATGAATTGGCTGCCGTAGAATCCCGGTGTTACGGTAAGCAGGAGAATGCTGTCAAGTTCATTGATACAGGGCACGATGGCAGATACGGGAGTATCGGGATTGACGGCCAGCCCGACTTCAAGCCCCAGGTTTTTGATCCGGGAAATAACATCGTGTGGGGAAGTGGTGGCTTCGTGGTGGAATATAATCTTGCTGGCGCCAGCCTGCTTGAATCCTTTAAGGCATTTTTCAGGCTGCATAACCATCAGGTGGGCTTCCCAATTCAGCTTAACAGACAGGTCGGCCACCTGTTCCCAGGTGACACTCCGCGATGGGACAAAACGACCATCCATAATGTCAATCTGTACGCAGTCAGTGAAGTTTTTTGCCTGATGGACCATTTTTTTCAGGGTTGAGGGGTCATCAGTGAGGATTGCCGGTACTACTCTTATGTTTTTGTTCACGGTGAATCCAGTGGTAAGGAGGAAGTTTTTATTTACCAGACTAATTGTAGGTTTGGTGTCGATACGGTGTCAAGCGTACCGAATAGTCGGCCGAATGCCGGATTCTCTAAAGGGGTATAAATATTAGGGGGCACTTTTCAGCGCCCCCTAACGTTTGCTTTTTGCATCTCCAACCCGACTCACTTCCGGTTATCACCGCCGGATGTGGTCTCTCATTCCTGAGACTGACCTCTACATCACTAACTCGAGCCGGGTTCGAGGTCTATCCGCCCTGCCGTGAAGCAGGGCCTCACCTGTCCACCTGCCATACCCCAAATATCTCATGAAGCCTCACAGCATCACCTCCTCAAAACCAAGATTCGGGAGCCACGAGCTTCTAAACAATATTTTAGAATAATTTGTCATCATTGTCAATATATTTCGGGTGTACCTACTGACAATGCCTCTTTTCCCGTGTAAAATTTTCAGCTATCAAGACCTATTTTATGTATACCTGAATTTAACACCTTCGGAGATATGGATGGTTTTTTTATCGGTCTTTTAGCCTGTTTTAGAAATAATCTTCGGCGTTATCCCGGGGGTAAAAACCGAGCTTTTCCTTGGTCTCGGTGAGGTCGAAGAAACGGCGGTCATTATTGCTGATGGCATAGGCAAGCAGAAAATCGGTGTTGACCTCGAGGGCTCTGGCAAATGCCTCAACGCAGTCCCTTTTGCTCAGAAATACGGCCCGCACATGCTCCTCGCGTTCCGTGCCTTTCCAGATTGAGGGGTCATCCTGGGGAAATGTCGACCCAATGCGAAGGGAGATGAACTGGATGCCATGTCTACGGGAATAGTACCAGCCCATATTTTCCCCGAAGAGTTTTGAGACACCGTAATACGAGTCGGGTGCAGGTGGGTCACTTATTTTAACAAAGCCCATGGTTGGTATGAAGAAGCGGTCCAATGTCATCGGTGTCCTGCCAGCGTAGTCATGCTGGGTATGATTGGTACTGGCGAAGACGATTTTCAAAACGCCGGCCCGTCGTGCCTCCTCAAACACATTGTAGGTGGCGATGATGTTATTGTGGAGAACGCTTTCCCAGTTGGCCTCAGTATGGGCGGCGGCGGCGAGGTGAATCACCGCATCAAGCCCCTCAAATACGCCCTGGACCTGCTCCGCCCTGGCAAGGTCCGCCTTCACTGTTTTATGTTTTTGGGCGAGTTCTGGTTTTATCTCGCGTTTATTATGGAACAGAGTAAGGTGGTAGCTTTCCGGAAGTCCTTCAATCAGCGTGGTGCCGATGTGGCCGGAGGCTCCGGTGACACCGACGTTTAAAATCTTTCGCTCTTGCATTGCTACGCTTCATCTATTTATTTAGAGTGCTTCGTTGTGTGCAGCTTTTGCAGGTTATCCATTACCCATTTCCCCCACTCCTTGACGCCTTCACCGGTAAGCCCGGAGACGGCGAACAGGGCTGCCGGCGGCAATAAAAAGAACAGAGGCGTTCCATGTCAATCGGATGCTGTTCAGCCGCCTATATCTTATCACAGTCTTGACTGGTGCGGCTAGGCGAGGAACAGGATGGATGCCATCAGGATTCCCTGATTCCGATTATGGATGTGGGGCACTGGATGGATTTAATGATTACTCTTGCTTAATGTTTTTTATCTTTACGCGGATTTTTCGGAACTCTGGTGGCCTGATGGTAAGGTTTGTATCCCATTTCGACAGCCTGGCGGTCCATGTCCAGAGTATGAAAGCGCTCCAGCGGTAAAATAACCTGGTCTTTAGTTTGTCGCAGGTCCACTGTTTTCAGATATTTTTTACATCGCTCGCAGATGTAAAGCCGGTATAAACCGGTATCTTCAGTGAAGTAGCTCAAGTCATTTTGGTCCTGGGTATTGCAATAGGGGCATTGAAGACGTTGGAAGACCCATTCCGTATCACAGCGGGAACATAAAAGCCACCGTGAGCCAAGTTCGGCATCCAGTAAAGCGAAATCCGGACTCCCACCGCAAATCGGGCAATAACCGCGGCGCCATCGTTCTTGTTCAACGGAATCTCTCAAGGTTCCGGCGTGACTGATTAAGAATGGTTTTATAGTTGCGTGGATAATTGAATCGGTGAGTTTTTTATCCACGCCGCTAACGGAAATCGTTGCTGGCAGCTTTTGTTTTTCGAACCATTGCTTCAGTGCTGGCTCGGTTAGAAGAGCCTCCGCGCTTAATTCTACCAATCTCTCAAAACTGGAATTGAATAGCTCTGCATAATGGGCAAAAATAATCTTGACCTCATCAAAAGTAGTCGTTAATAACTGCCAATCAAGAGCGAGCTCATCAAAAGCGATAAGGGGAATCCCATTACTAATCCGCTTATTAATAACTTCGCGACTCAAACCGGATTCGAGTCGCGAAGCTAACTTTTTCTCAACTTTAGATTGAACGCGCAGCAGTTGTCGGTAGAATTCTAAAAACTTTGGAAGTGTCCCTTCTTTTCTTTCCTTTTCTTCCAAAAAGCTGATAACTGCGTCGGTTTCAACAGGCAATTAGCTTTTCACCTCTTTCTCTTTAGCGATTTCCTCATACCACTTAGCGTGGTGTTTCTTGGCATAGCCCACGGAAATGGTTCCCTTATATATAGCTTTCCAGGCTTCCGTCATCAGGGGATGAATGATGCCAAGGTAAATGTGGAGAAGGAGCATTGAGCCAGCGAGAATAAAAGCGATATCATGGATGAGCACCATCCATTGCAGAACCGCGGCGGAAGCGGTTGTCTTGGCAAACCACATAACGATCCCCGTGATGGTAAAAAGCACGCCGGAGACAAGCACGATAAGCCACCAGAGTCTCTGGCCGGTGTTCATGGCGCCCTGCGGAGGCATGCCGCTCTCATCACCGCTGAAATAGTAAGCAGGAGCTGCTTTCAGCCAGCCGATGTCAGCGGCTGACCAGGAGAAGGCTTCTTTGATTCCCTTCCAGGTTGCCTTCAAGTTCATCGGAATATAGATAAGTGGCGCTATGATAAAGAAGACCGCCGCAATGCGGTGTATTACCCTGGTCACACTATCCTGTGCGATAACTCCAAGGCCGGGTACGAAGAGAACAAGTCCGGTTAAAAACAGGATGCAGAAGCTGACCAGATGTACCCAGTGCAAAATTCGCGTCTGCTTACTGTACTTCTCAACTTCTTGCGGCATTTTCCTTCTCCTTATCCTTGTTTACATTAGCCCGGGCAACAAGGTAATTCAGGCCCAGTCCCAGGACGGTCAATCCGCCCACTGCCCAGCCAATCGGTTGTATTACGTCCTGCCAGGCGATGGTGGCAGCCGAAATCTGCGGGTCTGCCGGCAATCCATATACCGCTGGATGGTCATCCAGGATGTACATCACGTGCAGTCCGCCCAGCTCTTTTTCACCGTACAAATTGGCATTGGTCCAGCCCTTGGCGATGAGTGACTCGACGCGTTTTTTACCCTCCGCGACGAGCTGGTCACGGTCGCCGTATTGCAGTGCATTTGACGGGCAGGTCTTCACGCAGGCCGGGTCCCAGCCTTCAGCAATACGGTCCAGACCAGGGGTGGTGCAGAGAGTGCACTTGTCCATTTTGGCGATGCCGGATAGCAGATTACGGTCAGAGCGCGGTACCTGGAAGGGACAGGCTTCTAAGCAGTAGCCGCAGCCGGTGCAGATGTCCTTGTTGTAAGCGACAAAACCGAGTTCGTGATGGTATAAAGCACCGCTGGGACACACTTTAACGCATCCGGCGTCAGTGCAGTGCATGCAAGCGCGGCGGGTAAAGAACCATCTCACCATTCCACCGGGGTCGACTTCCCGGAACTCCATCTTGAGCCAGGTAGCAGGGGAAAGGTCGGGAGGATTTTCGTAGGTCCCTCTATTGGTAGTCACCTCTGCCGGCAGCTCATTCCAACCCTTGCACGCTACCTGGCAAGCTCTACAGGCTGTGCATTTAGTAGTATCGTACAGTATCGCTTTAGCCATGTTATGCCCTCCTCACATTGCATAGGAAAGTCTTATACTCCGGGATAGTCGTGTTGGCGTCACCAACGTGCGGAGTAAGGATATTGCCGCTGTCACCGGTGGACATACCGCTGTATCCCCAATGGTTTAGTATACCGATGTGATGAACCGTCTGGCCGCCAACCTTCAGCGGTTGGAAGCGTTTGGTAACGACGGCTACGGCGTTAACCTCGCCGCGCGCGTTATAGACGACGACCTTGTCCCCGGCCGTGATGCCCTTTTCCGCAGCTAGCACTTCATCCATCTCCACGTACATCTCCGGCATAAGCTCCACCAGCCAGGGGAGGTTTCTGGTCATGATGCCGGTCTGCCAGTGCTCGGTGCAGCGATAGGTGGTGCCGACGTAAGGATATTCACTGGGTGTGCTGCGTGCGTTCCGGTATTTCCCGATGAAGGCACAGGGATTGGTCTTGGTGCCTGACATCAGGTTCCTGTCCAGCGGACTTTCCCAGGGTTCATAGACCTCGGGCAGTGGTCCCTCGACACGGCCGTAGCCCCAGATGCGGGCGATACCTTCCGGCTTCATAATGAAGGGCAGGTACTTCTCTCCTTCTTTAGCCTGGTTTATCGGTGGCCAGCCGCCATCGGGAACATCGCCCTGCCATTTTTTCTCACTGTTGTAGTTGAGAATAACCGGGTGCTCGCTGTCCCAGGGAACCCCGTCAAGGCTGACCGATGCCCGGTTGTAGATAATACGGCGGTTTAGTGGCCAGCACCAGGACCAGTTGGAGTAGAGCCCGATTTTCTTAGGATGCGCGTCCACGGCGCCACGCCGGGCGCATTTATTCCCGTCCTCCTCGGTGTACTGGTTGCAGTACAGCCAGTTGCCCGATGAGGTGGTGCCGTCATCTTTAAGCTTGCCGAAGCTGACTGCCAGCTTGCCGGTGGTCAGGTCATAGCCGTTGACCTCTCTGGCCACCATATCGGCATTGATATCGCCGTAGTTCCACACCAGATTGGTGACGGCTTCGCGTCCGGGGGCAGAGCTATCAGCCTGATAAAGTTCCTTGAGCTTCAGCATGATGAGGTTCATTATTTCAAGGTCGGATAAGGCGACTCCCGGCGGGTTTACCGCTTTATAGCGCCATTGTGCCCAGCGGCCGCTATTGCTGATGCTGCCCTCCTTTTCGTAGGAGCAGGCCGCAGGGAGAACGAAGACCTCGGTGTTAATACTGGCCGCATCCGCTCCGGGCCTGTTCCAGAACTCGGCGGTTTCATTCAGCCAGATGTCGACGGAAACGAGCCAGTCCAGGTTGCCCAGGGCTTCGCGCTCTCCGTTAGAATTGGGGCCACCCACCGCCGGGTTCTGCCCCCAGCACCAGAGGCCATTGATTTTACCTTCGCCCATGGCCTCGAACATTGCGATGTGGGTGTAGTTCTTATTGGGGTCGCATTTGGGAAGGTAGTGGAAGCCAAAATCATTGGCCGTCTGAGCGGCATTTCCATACCACGCCTTGAGCAGGCTGACCACGTACTTCCTGGAATTACCCCACCAGTTAGAGCTCTTATCCCCGGCCAGGCCCTGAGGAGTGATGGTGGCATCGGAATGCTTGCCGGTGCGCTTGACGTAAGCGTCAAGGCCAGTATCACCTTCCTTGGGCACGTTGAGATATCCGGGGAGGATGTGGGCCAGCAGACACATGTCAGTGGAGCCCTGTACATTTGAGGTGCCGCGCAGGGCGTTGATGCCGCCGCCGGAAACACCCATGTTGGCCAGAAGGAGCTGGAGGATGGCGTAGCCCCGGATGTTTTGCGTACCGTAGGTATGCTGGGTCGTGCCCATGGCATACATGATGGTGCCCGCCTTGCCCTTCTGGCCGGTGGCCGCATAGGTCTGGCAGACCTGAAGGTAGGTATCCTTTGGCGTACCGGTAATATCGCATACGGTATCCACGTCATAGCGGGAGAAATGCTTCTTCAGCAGCTGGAAGACGCAGTTGGGGTCTTTCAAGGTTGGGTCGGTGGCGGGAGTTTTGGTGTCGCCATACTTCCAGGTATTCTTGGCATCAGTGGTATATTTGCCGTCCTTTACTTCGCCGAACAGCCCGTCATTGAATTCATAGTTGGGGTTGATAATCAGGGCAGCATTGGTGTACTGGGTTACGTACTCCATATTGTAATTGCCCGGATTTCTCTCCATGTCGTTGAGTATGTAGTTTATCATGCCGCCGATGAAGGCGATGTCGCAGCCTGACCTCATCGGGGCATAGATATCGGCTTTGGAAGAGGTGCGGGTGAAGCGGGGGTCAACGTTGATGAGCTTGGCGCCCTTCTCCATTGCCTTGGTAACCCATTTGAAGGATATAGGATGATTTTCGGCGGCATTGGAGCCGATAATCATAATGCAGTCGGAATTCCGGATGTCAATCCAGTGATTCGTCATGGCACCGCGGCCGAACGTTTCCGCCAAACTGGCGACAGTGGCGGAATGTCATATGCGGGCGCAGTGCTCCAGATACACTATACCGAGGGCCCGGTCCATCTTGGACAGCAGATAACATTCTTCGTTATCCAGCTCGCCACCACCCAGGCTGGCGACAGCCTCAGTTCGGCTGTTTGCTTCGTCAAAAGTGGCATCGCGGGTGGTTTTAACTCTCTTGGCGATGGTCTCTATTGCCAAATCCCAGTCTATCTCTTCCCATCTGGTTCCACCGGGAGCCCGGTAAAGAGGCCTGGTAAGACGGCGTGGATTGGGCTTGCCATCCACCTCGTGGACCTGAGCCATGGCGAGGCCTTTGCTGCAGAGAGAGCCTTCATTGATGGGATGGTCAGGGTCTCCCTCTATTTTGATGATTCCGTCTTCATAAGCCGTTACGATTGCCCCGCAGCCAACAGCGCAGTAGCAACAGATGGTGGTTGTCTCTTTGACTTTCTTTTTGAGGGGTAAAACCTTGGGAGCTCCAGCTAGGACTGCCGTTGGGTCGAGGGTCCCGAAAATAAAAATACCGCCTACTACGGCTCCTGAGGTTTTGAGAAAATCCCTTCTGCTTAGCTCCATAAATACCTCCTTATTGGAATATTACCTGTATTAAGCGCAAAATATTACCCAGATTAAGCGGGAAATATTACCTGTGTTGGACATGAATTATACTTGCGTAAGTATAAATTATATTCGAGTTATTTGTCAACATTCGATTTATTATTTTGGTGATTTCCGGGCAGTTTTTCTGGATTTGGGTGGTGCCTCTTCCTCATCCTCTTCAATGTCTTCACCACGCTGCCCTTTCCTGAAGTTACGTATACCTTTTCCTATAGCTCCGCCAACCTGTGGCAATCTGCCCACACCGAAAACGATGAGGATGATTATCACGACTAGGGCGATTTCCCATGGTCCTATGCGAAATGGCATGGTATCTCCTTCCTGGCTCTATTTTGTCTTTCCCCGATATTTCCCCTTCTGTTCAATACCATGTGAGTGATTATTTAAATACCCGGCCGGTGATTCTCTCGTATGCCTGGATGTACTGGCGGGATGTTGCTTCAACAACATTGGATGGCAGTGGTGGGGCGGGGGGCTCCTTGTTCCACCCTGTTTCCACCAGCCAGTCGCGAAGCGGCTGTTTATCATAGCTGGGCTGCGCCTGGCCAGCCTGGTACAGTTTCGAGTCCCAGATACGCGATGAGTCTGGTGTCAGAAGCTCGTCAATCAGGATGAGCCGGTCTCCTTCAAGCCCGAATTCCATCTTCGTATCAGCGATGATTATACCCCGTTTTGCGGCGTATTCCTGTGCGTAGTTATAAATGGTAATGCTTTTCTCTTTCATTTCTCCGGCCTTTTTTCCGCCAACTAACTTTTCGATTTCATCCATGGTGATGGGTAGATCATGACCGGTGTCCGCTTTTGTTGTTGGTGTGAACAGTGGTTCAGGCAGCTTCTGGCTCTCTTTGAGACTCTTTGGCATCTGGAAACCGGCCACTTTGCCGCCTTCCTGGTATTCCGCCCAGCCGGAACCAGCGAGGTAGCCACGCACGACGCATTCAACCGGGATGCGCTTTACTTTCTTCACCACCATGGAGCGCCCGACCAGGTAGGCAGGGTAGGGGAAGCGATTTTCAGCGGGTAGGTAAGTGTCCAGGCTGCGTACATCTTCAACCGTCTCCACCAGATGGTTGGGCATGATTTCTGCGGTCTGCCTGAACCAGAAAACAGACAGCTGGTTCAGGACGGAACCTTTGCCTGGGATGGCACTGGGCAATACGAAATCAAAGGCAGAGATGCGGTCGGTGGCGATGATGAGGAGGTGATTTCCTAAATCATAGGTATCACGCACTTTACCTCTGATGAATAGCGGTAGCGGCAGGTCTGTCTCCTTGAGCACTGTTAAAGTGTCTCCCATAGTCTAATCTCCCCTAGTTTTACGTTTAGTCGGTTAAGCCCTCCAGGGATTTCTTGATTATCCGGCTCAGCACGGCTTTGCTTACCGGGTCTTTGGTCAAAGTATCAGCGAAATCGAGCCGGTCAAAATAGAGGCGCAGGCTTTTGATTTTATCGTTCTCAAAAATGAGGACCTCCGCCTGTTTTGACTTTACCTCCGGGCCGCTGCGCAGCCGCGCCCGAATGATAAATTCCTCAAATAGGGTATTTCCTTCTGCCATAATTTTTACGGGCTGAAATTTAATCTGCCAGATGTTCTTGAACAGCCAGCTAAACCACTTCTTGACACCGGCTTTTCCAACGAGGCTGTGGCGCAGCAATTCGATTTCACAATCGTCGGCAAAGCAGGCTATGACCGCGTCTGGGTCTTTATTTTCTATCGCGTTGTCCAGTGCCATTGCCACTCGGCGAATCTCGTCAGTCGATTTTTCCGTTGCCACCGTACCTCAGCCTCTGTAGAATCATAATTACAGGGACCTCGGCGCCAGATTGGTCGATTCTGATATGACGTTTTTCCACTGCGCCTTGGTCAACCCCAATCGCTCAAAGATATCGTCAACGTACCTCAGGTAGTACTGGTAGTCAAACAAAGATTCCAGTTCCGGCTGGGGCAGGATTTCGGCGACCTCCGGGTCAGCTTTCAGCAGATTGAGGAAATCTTTGTTTCCTTTCCATGACTTCATCGCATTGCGCTGCACTATCTCATACGCTTTCTGTCGGGAAAGGCCCTTATCAATGAGCGCCAGCATCACCCGTTGTGAGAAGATAAGGCCTCTGGTGAGTTCCATATTCTTTTTCATGCGCTGCGGGAAAACCTGCAGCCCCTTGATTATTGAGGTAAAGAGGGAAAGGCAGTAATCAACGAGAAGGCAGGAATCGGGCAGTATGATGCGTTCTGTGGAGGAATGGCTTATATCACGCTCGTGCCAGAGGGCGATATTTTCCATGGCAGTAACGGCGTAACCTCTTATCAGTCGGGCCAGGCCGCTGATTCGCTCACAGAGTTCAGGGTTGCGCTTGTGGGGCATGGCCGAGGAGCCTGTCTGGCCGCTGCTGAAAGGTTCGCCCGCTTCGCCGACTTCGGTCACGCTGCAATATCTGGTTTGATACCGGTGCGGGCGGGAGACCCAGTTTCTGGCAGGCCCGTTGTTCTACCTCTGGTGGGACGGTGGCGTAGGTGCCAACGGCACCGGATATCTTGCCCACGGCGATGACCTTTTTGGCCTCGCCAAGACGCTGCAGGTTACGCCTCATCTCTTCAATCCATATCGCCAGCTTCAAGCCGAAGGTAATTGGCTCGGCGTGAATGCCATGGGTGCGCCCTATCATCGGGGTGTATTTGTGCTCCATGGCTTTCTGTGCCAGCACGGTGATGAGCTCTTTAACGTCTTCAGCGAGCAGTTCGGTAGTTTCCACCAACTGCAGGCTGAGCGCCGTGTCCATGACGTCGGATGAGGTCAGTCCGAGATGGATAAAGCGCGATTCCTCGCCCAGGCTTTCCGCCACCGAACCGAGGAACGCGGTCATGTCATGGTGGGTTTCCTTGAGTATCTCTTCCATGCGCCTGAGGTTGCACTTGGCCAGCTTGATTTTCGAAATGGCTTCGCGGGGCACGGCACCTATCTCCGACCAGGCATCGCAGACGGCAATCTCCACTTCCAGCCACTTGTTGAACTTGTTTTCATCCGACCACACCCGTTCCATCCGGGGGCGGGAATAGCGTTCAATCATTTGCTTTCTCCTTGCAGGTCACGCCGGTATCTGGCGTAGGCCTGGCTGATGCTTTCATGCTTGATACCCAGAATTTCGGCTGCCAGATAGGCAGCATTCTTGGCTCCGGCGGTGCCAATAGCCACGCAGGCTACCGGAATTCCCGCCGGCATCTGGACAATTGAGTAGAGGGCATCAACGCCTTTCAGTTCGCCGGAGGCAAGCGGTACCCCGATAACCGGCAGGATGGACCAGCTGGCCAGAACACCGGGCAGGTGGGCCGCGCCTCCGGCTGCAGCAATGATAACTTCAATGCCGCGCTCATGGGCGGTCATTCCGTATTGCCGGGCTTTCTCCGGAGTGCGATGTGCCGAAATGACATTGACCTCATAGTCAATGCCAAGCTGCTCCAGTATCTCCAGAGCTGGCTTGAGAGCTTCCGTATCCGATTTGGAACCCATAACCACACCAACCAGCGGCATATTACACTCCCTTACTTTTTATTTGCGCAATATCACTGCGGTACTGGCATCCTTCAAAGTGTATCCGTACGATATTATTATATACTTTCTCCCTGGCCTCGTTGAGGTCTTTTCCGGTAGCCACTACAGTCAGGACTCTGCCGCCACTGGTCACTACTTCACCTGGCGTTGGTCCTTCTTTAGTACCGGCATGGAAGACCATGATATCTCTATCGACCTCATTCAGCCCCGAAATCGGGAAACCGGTCTGATATTTCCCCGGGTATCCGGCGGAGGTCATCACCACGCCGACGCAAGCCTTTTCACTCCACTGTACCTGTGCCTGGTCAAGTTTATTGTCCGCCACAGCCTTGATAATATCTAACAGGTCGCCGTTCAGCCTGGGCAGCACCACCTGCGTTTCCGGGTCACCGAACCGGGCATTAAATTCTAACACTTTTGGCCCGTTATTGGTAATCATCAGACCACTGTAAAGCACTCCCTGGTAAGGCCGACCCTCCCGGCTTAAAGCTTTCACCGTCGGTTCCATGATGGTTTCCCTGACCGACGTTTCGAGTTGCGGGCTGAGAAAATACGGGGGGCTGTAACTGCCCATACCGCCGGTATTGGGCCCGCGGTCGCCGTCAAAAATGCGTTTATAGTCGCAGGCGGGCACCATGGGGACAACGGTGGTGCCATCGGTGAAGGCGAAGGCGCTCATCTCCCGGCCGGAAAGATGCTCTTCAACTACTATCTGCTCTCCCGCGGTACCCAGTGTTTTCGATGCCATGAAACTGGCCAGGGCGTCGAGGGCCTGCTCAATTGATTCGGCAACTACCACGCCTTTACCCGCCGCCAGCCCATCGGCCTTGATGACCACCGGCGGCGCCTGTTTTTTAACGTATTCTTTAGCCTTTGCATAGTCGGAGAAGCTGGCGCTGCGGGCGCAGGGGATGTTATATTTCTGCATCAGCTTTTTGGCGAACACCTTGCTGGCCTCAATCTGGGCGGCGGCGCGGGTGCAGCCAAAGATGGACAGGCCTTCCTTATTAAATGCGTCCACGATACCCCCCGCCAGCGGGGCTTCCGGGCCGACAACGGTCAGGTCAATCTTATTCTCTTTGACTGTTTTAATCAGCAGTTCAATGTCGGTGGGGCTTATGGGTAGATTATGGGACTGCTGTGCCGTACCGGCATTTCCCGGTGCCGCGAATAGTTCGGTTATTTTGGGGCTCTGGGCCAGCTTCCAGACCAGGGTGTGCTCTCTGCCCCCGCCGCCAACAACCAGTATCTTTATCTACCTCACCCCCTTAAGGTTTATGAGAGGGGCTTCACCCCTTCAGGCTACCCTACTAGTATTAAAACGGCTTATAAATCAACTCGTAATGACGGCAATAAGCTGGAGAAGTAAGCCCGTACCAGCTAAACCAAGACAGGTAAGCAGGACAACTTGGCGTGCATATCGAAATTCTTGGTAGCCTTCCATCTCGCTATAATAGTTCAACCCGAAAAGCTTG
>JABUBL010000165.1_pt1 | contig 16612 bp, 9 predicted proteins | sample 7240371 | NCBI WGS metagenome assembly JABUBL01 (sample SAMN07256343, study PRJNA390944) | subsurface metagenome | isolation source: Methane hydrate marine sediment | place: Pacific Ocean: Eastern North Pacific, ODP site 1244 | collected 2002
GCGATGACTCTCTCCAGGGAACAACTGCGCTTCAAGGAGAAGGTGGCCTTGGAGTATGCCGACCTTATTTATAATGGGCTGTGGTTCACCGCCCTTCACCAGGACCTGGCAGCCTATGTGGAAAGCACACAGCGCCATGTCACCGGCACGGTGCGGGTGAAGCTTTGCAAAGGGAAGGCTACGGTGGTGGGGCGAAAATCACCCAAGTCGCTTTACAGCTTTAGCCTGGCCACCTATGATAAGGGCGACGAGTTTGACCAGAGCGCCTCGGTGGGCTTCATCCATATCTGGGGGCTTCCGGTGAAGACCCAGGCCCGGGTTCAGGGGGTGGAGCAGCCGGAGGGGCTAGGAGGAGAGAGCGAAAAGAAGGGGAGGTGAACCCCATGCGTGAGCGTTTCAAAAAGGAGGTCGATAAGAAGGTGCAGGAATATACCGCATCCATCCCCTTTGATAAGCGCCTGTATAAGCACGACATCGCCGGCTCCATCGCCCACGCCAGAATGCTGGCCAAGCAGGGCATCATCTCGGAGAAGGACGCTGAGCTTATCACCATGGCGCTCACCTCCATTCGCGAGGAGATCGAGGGGGGCTCTTTCGAATTTCGCGATGACTTAGAGGACATCCATATGAATATCGAGGCTCGATTGATTGAGAAGGTAGGGGATGTAGGTCGAAAACTGCATACCGCCCGCTCCCGAAATGACCAGGTCGCCCTCGACATGCGCCTCTTCGCTAAGGAGGCGATTTCGAGCACTATAGAAAAGCTTATCGAGTTGCAAAAGGCCCTTCTCAATCTGGCGGAAGCCAATAAAGATGTGGTCATACCCGGCTATACCCATCTGCAGCGGGCGCAGCCGGTGCTTTTCGCCCATCACATGCTGGCCTACTTCGAGATGCTTCAGCGCGATGTGGCCAGATTCCGCGATTGCCTGGGGCGCACCGATGTCCTGCCTCTGGGGAGCGGGGCGCTCGCCGGCGTGCCCTATCCCATTGACCGCGATTTTCTGGCTAAGGAACTGGGCTTCAGCCGTATAAGCGAGAATAGCATGGATGCCGTCTCCGACCGCGACTTCGTCATCGAGTATCAGGCGGCGGCCAGCATCGCTATGATGCACCTCTCACGTTTCGCTGAAGAGCTCGTCCTCTGGTCCTCAACGGAGTTCGGGTTTGTTGAGCTTGACGATGCCTATGCCACGGGCTCAAGCATCATGCCGCAGAAGAAGAACCCGGATGTCGCCGAGCTGGCGCGGGCCAAGACTGGCCGGGTTTATGGCAATCTTCTCGCTATGCTGACCGTGATGAAGGCACTGCCCCTCTCCTATAATCGCGATATGCAGGAGGATAAGGAGGGCTTCTTCGACACGGTGGATACCCTTCTTTCCACCTTAGAGGTATTTACCGGGATGGTAGCCACACTTAAAGTCAAGGGCGAAAAAACTCGCCGTGCTGCCGAGGAGGGCTATATCCTGGCCACCGACCTGGCGGACTACCTGGTGGCAAAGGGAGTCCCATTCCGCGAGGCTCATAGCATAGTGGGCGGATTGGTTAAATATGCAGCGGAGAAGGGTAAGACATTTAAGGATTTAAGCCTCAGTGAGTATAAAAGCTTCTCGTCGCTCTTTGAGGAGGATGTCTACTCGGTAACGCTGGCGTCCTCTCTTGGGGCGCGCAATGTCCCTGGCGGCACCGCACCGGGGCAGGTGGCGCAGCAACTTGACAGGGCGAGAAAAATTGTCCAGGGCGAAGATGGTTAGCAGCGAGGTCAAAATAGCCCCCTCCATCCTCTCAGCCGACTTCGCTCGCCTGGGCGAGCAGGTCGCTGAGGTGACGACAGCGGGCGCTCACTACATCCACATCGATGTCATGGACGGGCACTTCGTCCCCCAGATAACCATCGGCGCCCCGGTGGTCGAGGCGATTCGCCCCTGGACAAACTTGCCCCTTGATGTCCACCTGATGGTGGAGAGGCCGGAGCGTCAGCTTGAGCAATTCGCCCGGGCAGGGGCGGATATCATCACAGTGCACGCCGAGGTTTGCCCCGATCTACATAGGGTGGTGGAATCGATAAAGGGGCTGGGGGTCAAGGCCGGGGTGTCTATCAACCCGGCGACCCCGCTCGCTATGGTCGATGAGATACTTCCCGCCCTCGATCTGGTGCTCCTGATGACAGTCAACCCCGGCTTTGCCGGGCAGGCCTTCATTGAGGAGGTTTTAGATAAGATCGCCCGCCTCAGGCAAATCCTGGATGAGAGGGGACTGGCTTGCGAGCTTGAGGTCGATGGGGGCATCACGGCTCAAACAGCGCCCGGAGCGGTTGGGGCGGGAGCGCGGGTGCTGGTGGCGGGCTCGGCTATATTCAATCGCCGGGAGAGCGTTAAAGAGGCGATGGATAGGCTCATGGCGAGCCTTCGCCGGTTAACTGGCTAGCTTGAATTGGTTCCTGAGGCATCTGGTGCAGATGTTGACCCGCACCTTTTTCCCATCGACGAACAGCGTCTTCTTATGGGTATTAATTTTCCACTGCCGATTGGTGCGGCGCTTGGAGTGGCTAACATTATGCCCAAACTGAGGCGTCTTACCACATACATCACATTTCCCCGGCATCGTTTCCCCTTTGACTAAATTGGAATTTTGCTGTAGAATTCACCGAATAAGGGTATCATAAATAGGCCCTTGTGGCAAGAAGGACAGGGATGAGGGTAATAAATTCCTGTAGCGGGCAAGATTTGGTCGGGATGTTTAGTTGTGCGTCGGTGTGGCTGGAGAGAAACGCGGACCAGATAAATTCCCTCAACGTCTTTCCAGTGCCCGATGGCGATACGGGAATCAATATGCTCCTCACAATGCGTGCGGCATTAGCTGAGGCATCCCGCGCCACAGAGGAGAGTGCCTCTACGGTGGCCCGCGCTATAGCCCACGGTGCCCTCATGGGGGCGCGCGGCAATAGCGGGGTGATCCTCTCTCAGATACTGCGCGGCCTGGCCGCCACGATCGATGAGAAGGAGTGCCTGGAGGGGAGCGACCTGGTGGCGGGATTATTGGCAGGTTCTTCCCTTGCTTACAAAGCGGTGAGCCATCCTGTAGAGGGGACCATCCTCACGGTAATCAGGGAGGCCTCCGCTGCGGCTCAGGGAGTTTCCGCCACCAACGACCTGTGTACGATTATGGAGGCCACCGCCAGTGCGGCGAAGGATTCCGTGGCCAGAACGCCCTCCCTACTTGCAGTGCTCCGTGAGGCCGGGGTGGTGGATGCCGGGGGATTGGGCCTTTATGTGATCTTCGAAGGGTTTTTACGTTACCTGCGGGGCGAGACGGGTGAATTAGAAATCCTCGCGCCGATCTGCGCCGGGCGGGTAGGGGATAGCGTCTCCGGAGCGGAGCACTCCTACGGCTATTGCACCGAGTTTATCATCGAGGGCCGGGACCTCAACCCGGAACAGATCAGAGAGCAACTGGAGGTTATCGGCCAGTCGGTGTTGGTGGTGGAGGATGAGAATTTGGTGAGAGCCCATGTCCACACCTTCGACCCAGGAGCCGCCCTTAGCTATGCCGCCTCACTGGGAACGCTGTGCCAGGTGAATGTGCAAAACATAGATGAGCAGCATGAGGAGTTTATCGCCCTTGAGAAGCCACCTCAGATGGAGCTCGCTACTGTGGCGGTGGCTTCAGGCGAGGGGATGTGGGAGGTATTTCGAAGCCTCGGGGTCACTGCCATTGCCTCGGGGGGACAGACAATGAATCCCTCGACCGAGGAGCTCCTCCGGGCGGTGGAATCGGTGCCCTCGGACAAGGTTATTTTCCTGCCCAATAACCCCAATATCGTGCTTGCCGCGGAGCAGGCGCGCATGCTGAGCGCAAAAAGGGTGGCGATTCTGCCTACAAAAACGATCCCCCAGGGCGTGGCGGCGCTCCTGGCCTTCAGCGACGAGGCAGATTTCGAAGCAAATGTTGCTGCCATGAAAGAGGCAATATCGGCGGTGCGGACAGTGGAGATAACCACTGCGGTGCGCTCCGCAAGGTTTGGTGACCTCGTCATGAAGGATGGGCAGGCCATCGCCTTCCTCGATGGGGAGCTGGTGGGAGTGGGCGACCGCATTCCACAGTTGGTTAGTAAGGTGCTTTCCCAAATCGATTTACCGAAGTGCGAGGTCGTCACCATCTACTATGGTGCCGATACCAAGGGCGCTGAGGCCGAGAGGATCGCTGAGGCGCTGCGTAAGAAACACCCTCACCTTGAGGTGGAAGCGATCCACGCAGGTCAACCCCACTATAACTACATCATTTCCGTGGAGTAATACCCATGGATCTAGCCACGCTTCGAAAGATCCTAGAGCTGGAGCGAAAGAAAGGCTATGGGGATGGTTCTGTGTTCGGGGGACTCGATCGCTATCTTGAGCGCTGGGCGAACGAACTTCCCCAGCGCTTGCTTCCCGACAGCTATGCCAGTTTGGACATTAGACGACGGGGGGAATGGGTGGAAAGTATGCTGCGCTGGCTGGATGGGAGGGAGGATAAGGGACGAAGGGCGCCAGCCCTAGGTGCGAAAAAGGCGAAAAAAGAGAAAATAGACCAAAACCTGGATGCACCGATCACCACCGTCACTGGGCTAAGCGCCAAGCTGGCTCCCAAGTTCCGCCGCCTCGGCGTCGAGACGGTGCGCGACATGCTCTACTTCTTTCCCCGGCGCCACATCGATTACAGCAAGCGGAAAACCATCGCTGAGCTTGACGTAGGCGAGGAACAAACCGTCGTCGCTACGGTTTGGCAGGCTCAGGAGGCCGTCTTTGGGGGGCGGCGTGCCACCGAGGCCATCGTGGGCGATGAGAGCGGCAACATGAGGGTGGTGTGGTTCAATCAGCCCTATCTTGCCAAGCAGCTGCGCACCAACTCGCAACTGGTGTTGAGCGGCAAGGTGAGCCTCTTTAAGGGGGTAAAGGTTTTCCAGTCGCCGGAATACGAGCCCTTGGTGAGCGAGGATTTGACCCATACCGGGCGGCTCATCCCGCTCTACCCCCTCACCGAGGGGCTAAGTCCCCGTGTGGTGAGGAGGCTGGTTAAGGAGACGGTGGATCTTTGGGCCCCGCGCCTTCCTGATTTCCTTCCTGAGAAGGTGAGAGGGCGCGCCCAGCTCCTCGAGCTTTCCGAGGCGGTGAAGCAGGCTCATTATCCGGAGAGCGAGCAGTTTAAGCATCGTGCCAGAGAAAGGCTAGCCTTCGATGAGCTCTTCCTGATACAGTTGGGGGTGCTCTCCAGGAGGAGAGATTGGCAGGTGGGCAGCGCGGCGCACCAAATTGAGCCCGAGGGCGAAGTCCTGGAGGCCTTTATCAGCTCCCTTCCCTACGCCCTTACCGGGGCTCAAAAGCGAGCGCTGGGGGAGATCCTTGCCGATATCGCAAAGGCGATGCCGATGAGCCGGCTGCTTCAAGGGGAGGTAGGCAGCGGGAAGACCGTGGTGGCCACCGCCGCGCTCCTGGCTACGGTAGCTAGTGGCTACCAGGGGGCTTTCATGGTGCCCACCGAGATATTGGCGGAGCAGCATTTCTTAAATGTTTCCGCTCTATTGGCTGGGGCAGGTCGTGAAGAAGAGGTAGCGGGTAGTCTGCGCACCTTCACCTCCCTGCTCCCTAACCCGATCACCCTAGGACTGCTTATTGGAAGTATGAAACAGAGCGAAAAAAAAGCGGTGCATCGGGCCATTTCGGTAGGGGAGGTGGATATTGTAATAGGCACCCATGCCTTGATTCAGCAGGAGGTGGAGTTCGAGCGGCTGGGGCTGGCCATCGTTGATGAGCAGCACCGCTTCGGCGTGATGCAGCGCACGGCGCTGCGCCAGAAGGGGCCAACCCCCCACCTTTTGGTGATGACCGCCACCCCCATCCCGCGCAGCCTGGCGCTCACCCTCTATGGCGACCTGGACCTTTCGGTGATCGATGAGCTCCCCCAGGGGAGGCAGGTAATTAGGACGAGGTGGCTCGACCCTGAGGAGCGAGAGAAGGCTTATCGCTTTCTCCGCAAGGAGGTCGGGGATGGACGCCAGGCATTCATCATCTGCCCCCTCATTACGGAGTCTGAATCCATCGTGGCCAAGGCGGCGATCACCGAATATAAGCGCCTCTCCGGCGAGGTGTTCCCCGACCTCAGGTTAGGGCTGGTGCATGGCAGGCTCAAGGCAGAGGATAAGGAGGGGGTGATGAGGAGGTTTCGCCAGGGTGAACTTGATATTTTGGTGGCCACCCCGGTGGTTGAGGTGGGCATCGATGTCCCCAATGCTACGGTAATGCTTATCGAGAGCGCCGACCGCTTTGGTCTGGCGCAGCTTCATCAGTTTCGCGGTCGCGTGGGGCGGGGGGAGCAGCAGAGCTACTGCATTTTGGTCGCCGAGAGCCCGTCGCCCGAGGCAATGGAGCGCCTTAAACTTCTAGAGGATGCTCAGGATGGGTTTGCGCTCGCTGAGAAGGACTTGGAGCTGCGAGGGCCTGGGGAGTTCTTTGGCACCAGGCAGAGCGGGATTCCCGATCTCAAGATGGCGAAGCTTTCCGATATGAAGCTACTGGAGCTTGTCCGCAGCGAGGCGATTGGCCTGTTTAAGAAGGACCCCGATCTCTCGCGTCCGGAGCACCGACTGCTCAAAGGGGAGGTGGCCCGGCTCTGGCAGGATGGCATAGGTATGGGGGAGGCATGATAATATGATAAGGGACGAGCTCGCAATCCTGCTGGAGAAGGCGGCTTTGGAGGCGCAGCGGAGTAATCTGCTTCCTCCCATCGCCATGCCTGAGATTGTGATAGAGCGCCCCCAGAATCCGGAGCATGGCGATTATGCCTCGACCCTCCCCCTGAAATTGGCCCGGGCGGCGAGGATGGACCCGCTAATCATCGCCCAGAGCCTGGTCAATCTGATTCAGCGCCCCAAGGAGATCGAGAGGATCGCGGTAGCGTCCCCGGGCTTTATCAATTTCTCGCTGCGGAGCGATTGGCTCACCGCTCAGGTGGAGGCCATCTTAAGTGCCGGCGCGGAATATGGAAATATCGACCTGGGAAAGGGCGCTAGGGTGCAACTGGAATTTGTCAGCGTCAATCCCACCGGCCCCCTTCATGTGGGGCATGGCCGGGGCGCCATCCTGGGGAGCACCCTGGCAGATGTGCTCGCTTCCTCAGGATACGAGGTGGTGAAAGAGTACTACATTAACGATGCCGGTAGCCAGATGGACGCATTCTATCGCTCCCTCTATGCCCGTTATCAGCAGGCGCTGGGGCGAGATGCCCCGATGCCCGCTGAAGGCTATTTTGGTGATTACATGATCGACATCGCTAACGAGATCATTGCTGAGGAGAGGGAGAGGTTCCTCGACAAGCCGGCGGAGCTAGGCGAGCGCGGAGCGGCAAAGGTAATCGCCGCCATCGCCTCCGACCTCGAGCTATTGGGGGTGACCTTCGATGAGTGGTTCAGCGAACAGAGCCTCTTCGAGCAGGGGCAATACGATAAGGCGATGTCCCTTCTAAAGGAGAAAGGCTATAGAGTGGAAAAGGAGGGTGCGGTCTGGTTTTCCTCCACCGCCCTCGGCGAGGATAAGGACAATGTGCTGGTGAGGAGCGATGGCTCCCCCACCTACTTCGCCTCCGACCTCGCCTACCACTACAACAAGTTCATCGAGCGGGGCTTCGAGAGGGTGATCGATATCTGGGGTGCCGATCACCAGGGGCATGTCTCCCGGATGAAGGCGGTGATCGGTGCTCTGGGGATCGACCCGGAGAGGCTCCAGGTCATCATCTCTCAAATGGTTACCCTGAAGCGCGGGGAGGCAATAATCCGCGCCTCGAAGCGTACCGGGGAGATGATAACCCTTCGGGAGCTGGTGGATGAGGTGGGCGTCGATGCCTGTCGCTTCTTCTTCCTCTCGCGCTCCGCCGATAGTCAAATGGACTTCGACCTGGAACTGGCGAAGCGCCAGTCAGCGGACAATCCGGTCTATTATGTGCAATATGCACATGCCCGCATCTCCAGCATCCTGCGCCTGGCTGAGGAGAAGGGGATAGACTATAGCGGGGGGGATGTTTCAGTGCTCACCAGTGACCCGGAGCTGGCCCTGATCAGAAAGATGCTCCAGCTGCCGGAGATGATGGAGCTGGTGGCCCAGACCCTGGAGCCGCACCACCTCCCCTATTACGCTACGGACATAGCGACCATTTTCCACAACTTCTACGAGAAGTGCCGCGTCGTATCCAACGACGAAGCACTCACAAAAGCGCGCCTCAAGCTGGTAGCGGCTGCACGGCTCGTCCTCGCTCGCACCCTTAGTCTAATGGGTATGAGCGCCCCTGAGCAGATGTAGCAAGGATTGTTGTTATGCTCAGAGTTCACGAGTTACGCGTTTTATTTGAGACCGCTGAAAAAGAGGTGCCCCGATTATATCGGGGCCGGGGGTCTCCCCGATGTATCGGGGCAACTTAAAAAATCCCCCACGATTGGGGGATTAGGGGGTTGATTGAGACTATTTCAGCAGTCTCTATTCATATAACACTGTGACCTGTGACTGTACCAAGATATAAACTGTGACCAAAGTGTGAACTGTGAATAATATGGGGGCAAAATAGCGTTAGCATGGAATGTGGGCCGAGTTGTCGGATCAAACAAAATGGCTTGTTGTTGGATAATGAGGGACTTCTCATCCGCACGCGTGAGCGGGCCGGGGTTCATAAAAAGGTGCGATATGATGGCTTAACATGGAGCTCGTTTGAAGCTGAAGGCCACACGCGGTTTTGGGCGCGCCTTTTTTGGCTTATAACTAAGGCGCACCAACAGGCAAAATGGGGAAAAGGAACCTTTTCCGAAAGACTCTCCGACAAAGAGTGATTGACTAGGTCATTGCTTCACAGCTTGAATATCAACCATCTTGCCAGCCAAACCTGCAAATTCCATCGGACGATGGGTGAATATCACTATTTGGAGCCCATGCTCCTCTATTGCGTTGTTGATTAACTCAATCATTCTGTCGGACCGATCTGAACTAACATGCACAAAGGGGTCATCAAGGACGAGGCATTGGGAATCCTCACCACTCAAATGCTTTGCAACTGCCAGCCTGACGCAGAGAGCCAGTGCCTCCCTCAATCCTGAGGAAGCATCATCAAACTCCAACGAAAGTTCTTCAAGGCCCCGCTCACCGAGCTTGGTAGGGAACAGGTATTCATTGAGTTGGACATCGTCGTGCAGGAATCCGGTAACGTAGCCCAAGGTACGCCTTACATCCTCCTTTATGGGACCAGCCACTACTGATAGGGCAGACCGATACTGTTGCTCAAGCGCTTCTTTCAGGAGTCTATATGATTCCGCGTGTATCTGCTCATTCTCAAGCCTTTCCCTAAGAACTTCGATACGATATTCGGCGTGCGCTAATTCAGAATATGCTCCCCCCAGGCTTTCAGCTTCCATCTTCCCCCTAAGCTGGTCTATCCCAGAGGTATGCTGCCGGACTACTAGCTCCTGATTCTCCACCTGCTTTTCCAAGCGTGCTATCCTATTGATTGGGCCCTTTTCCATATCCTCAAACGCTTGCTTGGCCTTCTGACATTCTTCGCTTAGCTTCTGGAGACTTGCTTTTGCACCGGCCAGTACCCTTTCCTGATATTCTTCCGAACCGTATTGGCGGATTACCTCACGCTCTTCAGTCCTTGCATACTCCAACTCTGACGAAATATGTTCTTGGGTGGCTCGCGTCATAGCCAATTCCTCTTTGATTCCTACTAGTTCATTATCAACGTTATCTCTTCGCATTCTCGCATCATCAAGGGTCTCTCTTGCTCTCCTCTCTTCTTTTTCCCTGGTCTTGATGAGTTCTCCGAGGTCCGCGCCGGTAGGATTCAATTTGATTGCCGTGGACGTCCGTTCAATCGCGCTGTATTCTTGGTATTTCTCTTGGAGTCTTGCCAGTTCTATTCTCAAATCCTCGATTGGGCGCTCGTCGATCCCCCTTCTTTCAGCACTCAGTTCCCTTATCTGATCACGAATATTGCTTTGGGTCCTAGTCAACTCTTGCAATTCTTGCAAGGTACCCACAGCGAACTTCTTTAGCGCCTTACTAATCCTTTCCTCCCGACGCAGAATGTCAGTTTTTGCATCCTTTGCTTGCTCTAGGTTGGCTTTGATTGTGACATTGCCCAAGCCGGGTGCACCCACCTTGACAGTCTCTGTTCCAGTTGCAGATACTTCCCCTTCTTTGACCCTTTCTCCATCTACCTCGACTTCGAGTGAACCTCGCTTCCCTGGCGCGATAGTCACTGTAAGACCCCTTGCTCTCAGACTCTCCGCCAGGGCTTCTATTCGGCTTTGATTCTGGACAAATTCCTCGATTTCTTCTGAAGTGGGCACAACCGAAATCTGCTTTTCTCCCCGACGTTCAATCGTCTCTTTAATATCGCTTATCCTGCTTATTTTCTTCTCCAACTCTGTAATCTTGTTCTGGGTGTCGTGTTGAGTCCACAAGATTCGAGCATCTGCGCAGAGTTCTTCAGCCTCTCTCACTTTCGCTGCTTTTTCATCGACTTCTTCTCGCAGTCGGGAAGTCTTCGCTTCCATCTGCTCGCTCATCGCTTCGAGTCGTGTAAACTCCGCTTTTGCCTGCCTTTCCTCTTGTTGCAGACCCTCAATTCGGTTAGCTGATTTGCGAAGTTCGTCCAAGCCTTTCTGCGCCTCTCTTACATCCCTCTCCGTGCCCTTGACCCTGACCTCGGATGCGTTCAATTCGGATTCTATCGCAGAAAAATCCATTGCCTCGGTTCTGGCTTTTTCCAACTCCGCTTTGGTCTTCTCGACTTTCTTTTCAAGTTCGGGAAGTTGTCCCTGAAATTCTTCCAATTGTCGTCTATCGTCATCCATCTCTCTTATCTTGGTCACCTGTTCATCACGACGTTCCTCAAGCGTTGCAATTTCTAGTGCTGTCCTCGACACCGGTGAATCTTTCTTGATTTGCCCAGTGGCTGTGAAATAGCTGGAACAGCAAGCTCCTACGGAATTGAGGACGCCCTGTAGTTTCAGAGTGATGAGTACACCTGCACGATCCTTTGCTTCTAGATGGAGAGACGTGGTCGGGTCACCTTCTCTGCTGTCTGGAAGTTCCCTCCTATCCTGAGGAGCCCAAAGCCACTGGAAGGCCCCCCAATTTGAAGGTTTGCTCCCTCTCGTCGACGGTAAGCCCGCTTCCAACAGCTCAATTATTTGCTCATCAGCCCCGGTGTCTTGATTTAGGAGAGTAGATTTCTCACCATCTATTCTGTACAGTGCAGTTCCTTTCCTGAGGTTGAAGTCCTTCTCCACCCGGTACCTTTTCTTCTTGAGAGTGAACTCAATCCGAACGGTTGACGTCACATTTCCTGAGGCTGTCAGGGGCCTAACATGCCTGATAGCTTCGGCATTGGAGCTAGACCTGTCGAATAGACCTCTGCTCAAAGCTTCGAATACGTGTGACTTTCCAGTCTCGTTTTGTCCGTAGATGACTATAGCTTTCGCATCAAAATCAATGCGGGTTTTCCTGTGCTGTCTCCAGTTTTCAAGCTCGACCCAATGAAGCTTCATGCCTCGACTTCCTTTGCAAATCTTTGCAGACGCATAATAGCCTCAGTTATCACCTTTTTACTCTTTGGATGATTTTCATCGGCTAGAAGTGTCCTTAGATACACGTCAGTCTGATTCAGAACTGGGTCTCCTAGATCAACTTCAGTTTCCAATCGAAATGGGGCCTTAATGTCGAGCGAGTCCAGTTCTATTCGGACATGCCTATGCCTTGTCGTCTCGAACTCCAACAGAGCATCGAGTTCTTCCTTCAGTTCCAGAGGGAGTTCTCCATTGAAAGCCAGCCTCACCATGTCAACTTCTCTAATAGACTCAAGGTACGCCTTGAGTTCTTGTATGGAGGCGGGATCCTTCATTGCGAAGTCTCGGGAGGTCCATTTCAGTTGGCCAGTTTGAATAGGACGGATTTGAGGAGGACATCCCTTCCCATCTATGTGAACTAGCAAACAGTACCCAGCATTATCTTCGCCATAATTGGTTTGTTCATGAGTACCAGAGTATGCAATTCGGGGTGCCCCAGTATTATCCTCGAAAGTTCTTTGACTGTGCCAGTGGCCCAAGGCAAGGTAGTCTATTCCTGTTCGCTCGACGCAGGATATGTCGATCGGTAAATCCACGTCCTCCCAATTCGACACAGGCAATTTCCCCAACACGCTTCCATGCGCCACACCTATGTGTATGCCATCGACCTCATGAACAACGGGGATCGTTGCGGTCAGATCATGTCTTGGGAACTTCGACGATACCGGACAAGGATGAAGGAAGGTATCACTGACTTGGACGGGGTCACATGTATCCAGAATAACAAGATGTCTTACTCGCCCGAATATTCCCCTGTTGTAGATACAGCCTGCTCCCAGCATGTCGTGATTGCCCGGTAACAAGTAAATCGGAGTCCCAGCGTACTCATTGAATATGCTTACTAGTCTCTTAACGTCCTCTTGACTAATCATGTTGTGCTCGAAAACATCACCGCACAAAAGAAGGAAATCGACTTCATGGTCCTGTGCCGATTTCAGAACATTGCGGACTGATTCGAGTCGGGTCTGACGGGCAATCTGCCCAGCTTCTCCCAGCCCGCGACCTTTCATTCCAAGCTGCCAGTCAGATGTATGAATGAAACGAACCAATATGTCTTCTCCTGACGGAAGAGCACGCCACTCGGTTTTGCTTGCTACGCACCGCAAGTGTCGATCGCTGTCTGGCCCCCGAGTTTGGCACCCTTGAGTCTACTAGAATCTAGCACTTGATAGGCAAAGTGTCAATGCTAAGACGGTCGGAAAAGTAAGACGCACAGGCGCCCGAGCGGCTCTGCTATCTGCTACCTATGGCAAAAAGCATTGACACACTGTCCTAGAAGCCTCGGGGCAGGGCTACGTGGACAGCTCTGGTAGTATGTGTAGGCCGGTAAACGCCTAGTTGTATAGGCCCTTTCTGGTTTCCAAGTTGCTAACATCTTGCTAACGAACTCAGCGACACTGGGTGACATTTTGCTAATCTTTTACTAATCCACTGAGTGACACAGGATAACACCAGACAACACAACAGCTTCAAAACTCACGGGGGTTTTGCGGTAGAAGAGGACTAGGCAGAACGTAACAGCACCAATCGGCACAATAGGCGGCAGATTTCAAGACCGCCACCATAAACAGCTCGGACACTCCTCCTCGCTCAGGATTCTGCCATTATTTCATACGGAGGCCCAAGGTTGCTAGCTATTCGAAAACAATATGACGAAGTGTGTGATGCACCGAATTAATATTTCACAAAACTGACTTTTTATGCAACGATACTTACTCGCTACACGAATGTATTCGACTGATTTTCAAGCGATTCGTTAGGTGGCAGTCCGTCAGTCCTGTGTAGCTTAACTATCCCGAAACGTGAAGCTAAATGAATACTCTTTGATCTGGAGGTTTGGCACTGCTTTAGCCGCCAAGATAACCCTCGGGTGAAAGCCAGCTGCCACAAGAATTCCCCTGATTGGTCGCCCATCCTCTTGTGACAGCGATGACATATAAGCTAATATCTGAGCGATGCTTTCTGGCTTAGCAGTCCCAGCTTTCAGCTCAATGACAACCAGTTTCTTCTCCGTGTCTTCTGCTGTAATGTCAATCTTACCGGCCTCAACAGTCCGTTCGCTACCTCCGTCAACCACCTCTAGCCCCAGTTCCAACTGTTCGATGTTGCGTCGAAGAACACGCTGTAGATCACGTTCGAGTCCAAAAATGATTTCCTCAGCTTCATCTAGTTTCTTTTCAACTTCGGCGGCTGTGCCTATTCCTTGGTAATGCGGGTTTAGTATCGTGTTCGTGAGATTGAACACAGAACCCGGATTGGACAGATCTGTGACCTTGCCTTCTCTCAGTTCTTCCGATCCAGGATTCTTAAAATTGCCCTGAATATCCAGAAACCAGTTACGCGGCGGATATTCAAGCCGCTCTACGCCATGTTCCTGCATTAGCAAGATGAGGGGATCGAGGCTTATGCCCTTTAGTTGGTTTGATGGCCCCCTCAGAATTCCGCGTTCCTTTAGCTCTTCCTCGGGCAACGACTCCAGAAACTCGCGGATGTTTTTAGTTGTCATCATTTACCTCCATACTTTGAAGTGGCCGGATTCCCCAAGGCTACCTAACGCCTGAATCTAGTCACCGCCAGGGTATCTGCTGAACAGCACCTTGGCAGAACTAGGCCAATTTGCAGATTATTATAACATACGAACTAATTTTGTTGACGTGCGGCAGTCTCTGGGCAGAGCAAGTAGCTCCAGGCTGCACTTTATAGCGGATTGTTACCCTGCCTTCCCCCAACAGTCAGATGCCTTCTTAAAAGTTCCTCTTCTGGCTCTTGCCAATACAACCTCCATTTCCTTCCTTATAACTACTTTATTAATACACACACCACTTACCTATGTAATCTACCTCAATTCTGCCTTCGCTACAAAAAGAATACTAATCCGTGACGGGCATACAGAGCTTCATAATTGCGCATTCTAACGAAATGTATTTTTTCATTGATATTAAAAAGGGGGAGGCAATTGCCTACCCTTTCATTACTTAATGCTAATCTTACCCTATACGCTTCCAGCCGCGGCCCAGGAGCATGCCCCCATCGACGAAGAGCGTAAACCCTGCTATATACTCGGCAGCATCTGAGGCCAGGAAGAGAACTGCCCAGGCAGGCGGATTATAGGGGGCTACCCGATAATGAGTGGCCCCTCTTTCATATCCAGCGTATCTATCATCATCTTACATATGTCATACCTGTCATTGCCCGACTCGATCGGGCAATCCAGAAGTTGGCTCAGCATGCTTCCTGGTTCATCCGGTCAAGCCGGATGATGACCCCTTAATCCGTGAATGATGATGACCCCTTAATCCGTGAATAAAGAATCGAACGCAAAGCCAAGCTGATTCGTTTCGATTCTCACCTATGAGGAGACCTTTTGAATCTGTACTTACGGATTCAGAACCGACTAGTACATCACTTGACACGCTACACCCCTTGCGGCTTAACGGTGACCTCCGGCCCGCCTGATGTCTGGGTGTGGTAAAGTGAGGTCGTTTAATAGTAAACTGTAGACATAGAGCAATGGTCTCGGTAACACTCGCTATAAATAATAAACTAGGGGGTGTATGGTGAATGAAACAAATGTATCTCGTTCGGGGCAATCGAAAATATATCTCGTGACGGGAGGCGCAGGGATGCTAGGGCGCGCGATTGTCTCCCAACTCGTGGAGCAGGGGAAAACAGTCCGCGTCATAGATATCGAGCCCGCAAAAGATGACCGCGCCGAGATAATCGTGGGTGATATCCGGGATGCTGCGGATGTCAGAAAAGCCTGCGCGGGTGTGGATACTGTCATCCATGCAGCAGCGGCTGTCTGGGACCCCAAACTGCCCTTGACGATCTATGATGAGACCAATGTGGTGGGTACGCAGCTGATAATTGACACGTGCATCCAGCTCGGGGTCCCCCGACTTGTCTATACTAGCACTATGGATGTCATCATGGATGGTAAGCATGGCCAGCGTCTTGCCGATGAGTCACTGCCTTACCCCGCCGACTATAGGAAAATGAACCGGTACGCTTATAGCAAGATGCTGGGCGAACAGGCTGTTATCAAGGCAAACGGGCCAACCTTCTCGACATGTGCTTTGCGCATCGTGGGTATGTATGGTCCTGGCGATAAGTATCACCTGCCTAATGTCATAAAAAACGCTAAGCACGGTATGAATATCCGACTGGGAAATGGGAAGGCTCAATTTAGCCACATATTTTCGGGGAACGCTGCGTACGCACATATACTGGCTGCCGAACATTTGGCGCCGGATTCGCCGGTGGCGGGGCAGATTTATTTCATCACTGATCACCACACCGGGAATTTTTTCGATTTTATGGATCCTTTCTTAGAACAACTGGGTATATCTGTACCTAAGAGATCTATACCCTATGGTCTGGCAAACGTTCTCGCATGGTTCGGTGAGAAATTCAGCCCCAAGTCCAACTTCAACAGGTTCTCGGTCTATTGTATCTGCTTGGATCATACCTTCGTCCACGATAAAGCGACACGGGACTTCGGCTACAAGCCGATTTTTTCCGCTGAGGAAGCCTTCGAAATCAGTCTCGAGTGGTTAAAAACTCAAAAATTCTAAGAATATAACCTGTCCCCTAAAAACTGGTCCAGGTAAAATGTTTGACTTTCCTTAAGGAAGAAATTAGGCTAAAAGCAGCTATTACTCCACGTTCGAACATGCGTCACTTGGTGGCACTTAGGTACACAAAATGGCTTATTGTTGAATGGGACGACAAGTTTGAATTCCGCTCAGTTAGGCTGACCCAGACCTGCGGAATTGAACACCATACTATAATAGATAGCGTCCTACTTAGATTTGGCGCTTCTACGCGTGCACAGACTTACGAGCCAAAGTAAAAAACCGACGCAGCGATAGGGCTGCTTGCAGCACCGTTGACATTTGCTCATAGGTCGCTACAATGGTGGAAAACGGATTGCACGGGGGGCAGCCGATGCTCAAGCAGTTGAAG
>JABUBL010000166.1_pt1 | contig 16604 bp, 11 predicted proteins | sample 7240371 | NCBI WGS metagenome assembly JABUBL01 (sample SAMN07256343, study PRJNA390944) | subsurface metagenome | isolation source: Methane hydrate marine sediment | place: Pacific Ocean: Eastern North Pacific, ODP site 1244 | collected 2002
TGCCTGAGGCGGAAGTTCACCCACTGCCCTTTAAGGAACAGTTTGGTCATATTGGCCCGAGAATAGTACTTTCTCAGTGCTTGCATGGTTTGGCGCTGCATCTCCACGGGCGACAGATTGTCAGGCCAGTGAACTACATGGCCGCCATCGAAGAGTTTCCAGTCGGTGGGAAACCTGTCGGTAATGAATCGACCGCTGCTCTTTACTGCGGTATAAAGCTTGCTGCCTATGATAGGGACCAGAATGCAGAGCTGAAGGCTGTCTACTCCCAGCCTATGATAGACATCGCTGTAGCCATCCGATATGAACATCCCGTGTATTTTAATGCCATACTTATGTAGCATCTTGATGCAGGCCCTAATGTCCTCCGGGGTCTGCTTTTTATTATAGCTCTTCAGCACCTCCGGCTTCAGCGACTCGAAGCCGATACATAGTACACCACAATTTGCCTTCGCCATTAGTGCCACCATCTCCTCGTCCTTGGCTACATCTGCCCTGACCTGTGCTATCCAGTTAGGAGTTATTCTACGCTCGATCATCTTCTCTAATAGCCCCCTGGTTCTGGCCATATTGGCATCGAAATTGTCATCATAGAAGAAAATGCGCCGGTGCTCGCGCCGTGATATCTCTTCAATGACGCTCTCCGTGGAACGGTAGCGGTACTTCCTGCCGAACATTGCAGTAACGGAGCAGAAGGTGCAGTCGAAGGGGCAGCCTCTGGATGTGGAAACCGGAGTGAGCTGCATGGGTTTATTGGATCTGCCCACCCCATCCACTAAGGAGAAATCGGGGAAGGGCAGATCGTCGAGATTTTCCACCGGGCTGCCACTGACAATCTTCTCACCTCCATACCTGACCAGATCACAGATTACCGACTCGCCTTCCCCGGTTACTACATGATCTGCATACTGAGCTGCCTCCTCAGGAAGAAAGGTGGCATGGCTGCCGCCGATAATCACTCTTCCCCGGGGATTGAGCTGCCTGAACTTTTCGGCTATCTCATAGCCACGGGGGGCGGTGGATGTTATGATCGAGATACCTAGAACATCCGAGTCTTTGATCTGAGAATAATCGATCTCTTTGATATTCTCGTTATAGATGGTGATATCATGACCCTCGTTTTTAAGTATAGTGCCGATGTAGATGGGTCCTAGCAGAGGTAGATATTTAAGAACAGGGCTGTAGAAATTGAAAAATGGGGTCTTTGGCTCTATGATGGAGATCTTCATATTCTCCTCCAGGTTCTTTGACTGAATTGGTGTATTATAGCACAGCATCCAATCGCTGGCAAGCTCCCTTCTTCGTAATAACCGATTCGCTCTACCAATCGGGATCTGTGTTCATGGGGCATATACGGGTGATCTCTTCTGACGTGACGCAGTGTTGGAAAAGAGTATGAAGGGCTCACAACGCTAGCCTGATAATGTTGCGTTTCTTCCGTTGCCGCCACCGTAAAGAAAGAAGGAGCAGAAAATAGGGCATGGACGGATTTTCAACGTTGGCATGATGCCATGCGCCTCTTTTTAGCTCGGCAACTGTAGAGGGCGAGAAACAGCGGAGAGGGTGGGATTCGAACCCACGGTCGCCAAAGGCGACACGCGCTCTCCAGGCGCGCCTGATCGGCCACTCCAGCACCTCTCCGCAAAAAAGAAGCGATACCGCTTGACAATACAAACAGGGCAAGAAAGCGGAGAGGGTGGGATTCGAACCCACGCTCGCTAAAAGCGAGACCGCTTTTCGAGAGCGGCACCATCAACCACTCGGACACCTCTCCCTCGCTATTATACAAAAGCTGCTGCCGAAACGAAAGCCTGCGTACTGGTTCGGGCGATCAGTGACACATCGCCCCTTGCCCATTGCCCTTGTCATTGCCGGCCAGAGTGAAGCAATATCATCCTTACGCCTTCCCACCTCGTGCCTGTGATTGTTACCCCTCCCTGAGGCCGAGGCCGACAGGTCAGCCGACACTTCGGCCTAGGTCGGGGTCCTCGCAATGACAATGAAAGCGTTTCGCTCGGGACAAGCCTCGCAATGGCTGGTGAAAGAGTGACTTACAATGACGGCAGGGTGTCACCCTTCTAGCTGAACGATCTCAGCCTTCGTTTGTGAATCGGCCCGAAGCTATGCTATAATCGCTCGAAGTTGTCGGTTTAAGGGAAGTAAAGATTGCTTTTACTTTGGGCTCAATTCTTCATCTGTGCCCTGCTGATTCTGTTCTTCGGAGCGAAACTAGCGCGCTATGGAGATATCATTGCCGAGAAGACTGGGCTCAGCGGGCTCTGGGTCGGGCTTTTGCTCCTGGCTACCGTTACCTCCCTTCCTGAGATAATCACCGGCGTGAGCGCTGTTTGGTTGGTCGGGGGTCAGGAAGGGGCCGATTTGGCCTTGGGAACCATCTTTGGCAGCAACGCGCTCAACCTTTTTATCATCGCTCTGTTGGATATTATATACCGCTCTGGGCCTCTGCTCAGCATGGTGGGTCGCGGACATAGTCTCTCGGCAGTTTTGGGCATCCTACTTATCGCCTTCGCCGGCGGGAGCATCCTCCTCAGCACTGAGGTTTGGGATGGGGCGATAGGATGGGTAGGCATATATAGCCTGGTGCTCGTCCTGTTGTATCTCTGGGGTTCGCGGGCGATACTTCGCTCTGAACGGGAGCAGGTGGTGGAGACTGGGTCGCTGCGGTATGAAAAGGTCTCACCGCGGCGGTCCTATTCAGGTTTCGCTATCGCAGCGCTGGCGATCATCGGGGCGGGAATGTGGCTGGCGTTTATCGGGGATGAGATCGTTGCCGCCACTGGCTGGGATACCACCTTTGTCGGCAGCATTTTCCTGGCGGTGACCACATCGCTTCCTGAGCTGGTGGTTTGCATCGCCGCATTGCGGATTGGCGCTAAGGATATGGCCATTGCCGACTTACTCGGGAGCAATATGTTCAACATGGGCATCGGTATCGTCTGTTACGATATCTTCTCCCGTAGCGGCTCAATATTTTTCGCAGCCTCACCAGGCCATGTTTTCACTGCTGCCATCGCCATCCTGATGACCCTTATCGTTATTGCCGGCCTTATCTTTCGAACAAGGCGAAAAACTCTGCTTAGGATGAGTTGGTATTCAGTGGTCTTGATAGTTATTTACCTGGGAGGAGCCTATGCCCTCTTTACCGCGCCCTGGGGGTGAACAGGGCATTGTCTTGGTGTCCCTTTTGTAGTATGGTGATAGGGGGTTCAAGATTAATCCTTATAGGGAGAATTGAGATGAGTAAACTGGTTAAAGAGCTGATGATCGATAAGTTCGTGAAGGTGTATGAAGATGACCAGATATTTGAGGCTGTGGCCAAGGTTGCGGAGGACTGTGAGACCCTGCTCGCCTGCGTGGTTGATAGTGAGGGCAGGCTCAAAGGCATTATTACCCCCAAAGAATTGTTGAAGGCGGTAGAGGTATGCGAGTATGGAGTTACTAGGCGTCCCTTCTTTTCGGGGCGTGAGGTGCTTCACCTGCTGACCTCAAAGTATGCGCGTGACATTATGAGTGCTCCTATCAGCGTTAAACCTGGTGATGAGGTGCAAAAGGCAATAGATCTCATGCTCTATAAGGGATTCTATGAGGTTCCGGTAGTCGATAAAGATGGTAAGGTTGTTGGTGAGATAAATTACTTCGGCGTAATCACCGGCTCCATTGAGCATTGCAAGAGAGAATAGGGAATGGAACTTGAGATATATTTCAAGTTCATATTGAGCTTCGCTTTGATTCTGATCGCCGCCAGGCTTGGCGGCGAATTTGCGGAACGCTACCTCAAGCAGCCAGCAGTTCTCGGGGAACTGGTGGCTGGTATTGCTATCTCCCCCTTCGCCTTGGGTGGGCTTATCTTCGGGGATGATCCCATAATCCTGAACTTCGCTACTATCAGCGGTCAGTTTGTTGGGACCGGAGAGACCTTCTCTAACTTTCATGTCATGGAGATCATTTCTCAGATAGCCGTGATCGCTCTATTATTCGTGGCCGGCGTGGAGACCAATGTCAGGGATTTTATCAGGCAAGGGAAAACCGGGGCCCTGGTAGCGGTGGGTGGGGTGATTCTGCCCTTTGCCTTCGGCTATCTCATCACCATGCTGTTTTATCCCGATGGCCCTTCAACAGCGTGGCTATTCATGGGAGCGGTGCTGGTGGCCACCAGCATTGGGATAACAGTGCGGATATTAATGGACATGGGGAGACTTAATACCCGGGCGGGGACAATCATACTGGTGGCTGCCGTTATCGATGACATCATTGGCATTATCGTTCTCTCTGTCATCGCTTCGATAGCGGACACCGGCTCAGTTGAAGCCTTGCATATTGTTCGCATTACCATGATCGGCTTTGGCGTCTGGTTTGCCTTGCTTATAATTGGCATCAAGTTCCATAAACAGATATCGAAGGTATTCCTGAGTCCGTTCAAAAGGTCGGGAACCATGCCCATCGTGGCCATTCTCATGGGCTTTCTCATTGCTTATCTGGTTACGCTGGTCGACTTACACCCCGTGGTGGGAGCATACGTGGCCGGGCTGATGTTCGCCGCCTGTGGGGAAAAAGAGGAGATAATAGAGAAAACGAGGCCAATCATGCTATTCCTGGCTCCCTTCTTCTTCTGCTACTTAGGGATGCAGGTTGATATGCCTCTTCTGGTCTCGGCAGCCTTGATCGCCTTTATCCTGATCGTATTAGCTACAGTGGGGAAGGTGGTCGGTTGCTATCTGCCGGCCAAGTTTATGGGGAGGCTCTCTCATAGCGAGGCGATGATCGTGGGTGTGGGGATGGTGCCCCGTGGCGAAGTGGGATTGATTATTGCTGGTGTGGCCCTGTTGATCCCCGGAGCACTGGGAACCGGGGATATGGTAAGCCAGCTGTTTGGCGCTGCGGTGGCGGTGAGCATTATTACCACGCTGATCACCCCGGCGATGCTGAAACCTTTCTTTAGGAGAGCGTCGGCGAAAACCTGACCCCGCCTTGCCACAGGCGCTGTAAAACGGTAAGATATAAATGGCCCCTGTAGCTCAGAGGATAGAGCACCAGCCTCCGGAGCTGGGGGCGAGCGTTCGAGTCGCTCCAGGGGCGCTGTTTCGTGCTTTAAGTTGGCTATAATGGCCCATCTTTTTGAGATTCGTTGGCATGGTCGTGGAGGGCAAGGGGCGGTTACCGCCAGTGAAATCCTTGCCGAGGCTGCACTTGAAGAGGGTAAATATTTTCAGGCCTTCCCTGATTATGGCCCCGAGCGCATGGGGGCACCGATCAGGGCCTATACCAGGATAAGCTCCTCACCAATCAGGCAACACTGCCAGGTTACCGATCCGGATGCTGTGGTTGTGCTTGACCCCACATTAGTCGGGGTCGTCGATTTCACCGATGGGGTCAAGGAGGGAGGGGTGCTGGTGGTCAACACCATTGCTTCACCGGCGGAGCTTAAGACTCAGTTGGGGTTTGACCGGGGGAAGGTGTTTACCGTCGATGCTACCCGTATTGCCCTGGATACGATAGGGCGTAACATCCCCAACACACCCATGATCGGCGCTCTGATCAGGGCTCTGGAGATGGTGAGCAAGGAAGCCGTCTGCGAGGAGATTGGGAAGCGCCTGGGAGCAAGGGGGGGCAAAGAGATGGCCAGGGCCAATATTGAGGCCTTCGAGCGAGCCTATAATGAGGTAACAGAGGCGTAGCAATGGCGCGTGATCCTGCTAACACAATCTCCATTTCCAGCCTTTTGAAAGTCAAGGGCTGGCGAGAGATCCCAATCGGTGGGATAATCATCGATGCCGGAAACTCCGAGGAATATCAGACCGGGGGCTGGCGTTCTTTCCGTCCGATATGGGATGAGAGTAAGTGTAATAACTGCAAGGTCTGCTGGATTTACTGCCCTGATGGCTCGATTCGGGTACGGGATGGGGTCGTCGCAGGCATCGATCTTAACCATTGCAAGGGGTGTGGTATCTGTGCCAAGGAGTGCCCGCAGGGGGCAATCGAGATAGTTGAGGAGTCTAGGGCAGAGGAGAAGGTGAGGCAATGACATTGCAACAGGTGAAGGGCACCCCCGTTGCCCTCGAGGGCGATCGGGCGGTGGCGGAGGCCATGCGGCAGGTGAACCCCGATGTGGTGGCAGCTTACCCGATTACTCCCCAGACAGAGATCGTTATGCGCTTTAGCGATTTTGTGGCCAGCGGCGAGGTGGAAACCGAGTTTATCCCTGTGGAGAGCGAGCATGCGTCGATGAGCGCGTGCATTGGTGCCTGTGCTGCCGGAGGGCGCGTCCAGACGGCAAGCGCGGGTGCGGGGATAGCCCTCATGTGGGAGGTGCTCTGGGTGGCTTCCGGGTCACGTCTACCCATCGTGATGCACGTGGTTAACCGATCTCTGTCGGCTCCGCTGAATATTCACTGTGACCATTCCGATTCCATGGGCATGCGCGATGCCGGGTGGATCCAGCTTTACGATGAGGATGTGCAGGAGGTATATGATAACGCAATTCAGGTAGTGCGCATCGCCGAGCACCCCGATGTTCTGCTCCCCGCGCTCCACGCGCTCGACGGCTTTATCCTGGGACACAGCGTAGAGAGACTGGAGCTACTGCCCGATGAGGCGGTACAGGAGTTTATCGGCACCTACACACCGGCTTATCCCCTTCTAGATGTGGATCATCCTGTCACCTATGGCCCCATGGACCTCCAGGATTATTTCTTTGAGCACAAGCGCCAGCAGGCGGAGGCTATGGTGCATGCGCTCGATGTTGTGGCGCAGGTCGGCGATGAGTACGGCCAGCTTACCGGGCGTTACCATGGTCTGATCGAGGGGTACCGCCTGGAGGATGCCGATTACGTTACCGTGGCGCTTGGCTCCACTGTGGGAACTGCTAAGACCGCCGTTGACCAGATGCGAGACGAGGGGATCAAGGTAGGCCTGCTCAAGGTACGCTGCTTCCGGCCATTCCCAGCGACAGCGGTGGCCCGGGCACTGGGTGATAAAAAGGCGATAGCGGTGCTCGATCGCTCCCTCTCTTTCGGCGCTCAGGTCAACCCGCTTTGCCTCGAGGTCATTGCCGCCCTTTCCACCCATGGCTTCGCCCCCAAGCTGGTCAATTATGTCTATGGTCTGGGGGGACGGGACACGGTTCCTGCCCAGATCTGCGATATATATCAGGAGCTGATCAGGATAGATAGTGAAGGGGTCACTGGACCAATCTTGCGATATGTAGCGGTGCGTGATTAGGAGTTTGGGATGGTGCTTAGCTTAGAGCCTATTTCTATAGAGCGAGACTTACTGGCCCCTGGCCACCGGCTGTGTGCCGGTTGTGCTGAGACCATCGTGGTGCGCCAGATCCTGCATGCTGTAGGCGAGCCAGTAATCGTCGCCTCCTCTACCGGGTGTCTGGAGGTAGCCACATCGCCCTACCCATATACCTCGTGGCGCGTTCCCTGGATACATAGTGCTTTCGAGAACGCTGCTTCCACCATCTCCGGCGTGGAGACGATGTACCGTGCCCTGGTGAAGCGGGGCAAGATCGAGGATAAGGGTCTCAAGTTTGTTGTCTTTGCCGGGGATGGTGCCACATATGATATCGGCCTTCAGTTCATCAGTGGCGCATTTGAGCGGGGACACAGATTCCTGTACGTGTGCCTTAACAACGAGGCCTATATGAACACCGGCATCCAGCGCTCCAGCGCCACCCCTTTCGGTGCGTGGACCACCACTTCACCGGTAGGGCCTGTGATCCCTGGCAAGCAGCAAAACCGCAAGGATATTGCGGCGATATTCGCCGCTCATAATATCCCCTTTGTGGCCCAGGCGGCGCCCCATGCCTGGCGAGACCTGATGTCTAAGGCCAAGAGGGCTATTGACGCCGATGGCCCCTCCTTTATCGATGTGCTCATCCCCTGCCAGAGGGGGTGGCGCTTCCCTACCGATGAGACCATTGCTCTCTCCAGGCTCGCCGTCGATACCTGCGTCTGGCCTCTGTACGAGGTGGTCGATGGCGAGTGGCGGCTGAACTACCGTCCTGACCCCAAGAGGCCGGTTGCCGACTGGCTCAAGTCCCAGGGCAGGTTCCAGCACCTGCTCAAGCCGGAAAACAAGCACCTTGCCGATACCCTGCAGAGGGAGGTTGATCGGCAGTGGGCCAGGCTGCTGGAGCGGTGCAAGGCTTCCTAGGAGCCTTCCTCATAGCCTTCAGATAGATATTTAACACTTGGTATCATGGATTTCGCTTCACTTATTATTGCGAGACGCTTTACGATAAATCAACCGCGGGGGGAGTGGAATAGAACACATCTGTGCTATACCATAGGTTCTACTGAGCAGGAGCTATAAAGGGAAGTCTCCCCGACTTGGGCCGAAGTGTCGGCCTCGGGGCGCGGCAATCTCATTGTTTCGCCGCTAACCCCGGGATTGCTTCGTCTCCAGGCTCCGCAATGAAGGGTAAAAAGCTGGCGAACGGTGAAATGTCACTCATCACCTGGACGAGCGCACTTCCTTGACCTTTCCCTGACCATTTGCTATATTTCACCTACGGGGTGTGGCGCAGTGGATAGCGCGCATGGTTTGGGACCATGAGGTCGGCGGTTCAAGTCCGCCCACCCCGACCAGAGGCAGGAAATCGAGGGACAACGCACACCGTTCCCAATTGCCAGGGACATTCCTTAAGCTCCCTGGTCAAGGGGTATCTTCTGACACTCCGTACGGAGGGTAACAGCACCCACACGGTATTGTACTTCAAAGGCATCGTCGGCCGCATCATCTGGCATACGGAACAGGCGGCATGTTGCTTTCTGGAAAGGCTCCTGCGCTATGTGTTCTCAACCAGATTGGGCTGCGTTGCGGGAGCTAAAGAAGCTTCAGACTGAAACCAGCTCATACTTCAAGGTGCCAACTCCCAGTTTCTCTGCTGTTGTCAACTGGACCGAGCTATCTGTCCGGTGTATCTTTCCCAGTAGATCGGGAGGCATTGCTGAGGTGGAACCGGGGATGATGGGAGCTCGGTCAATCAGATCGAGAGATGCCTTATCAGCAGCTACAGGGTCAAATGAAAACACGATACCTATATCCTGGATAATGGGCTCTCCTGATGGTGCGGCGCAATCGCAATGGGGGACAACATCTTGGATAAAGTTTACAAAACCAATCCTTCCCTTGTATCCCGCCAATACAGCACTGGCTGCGTGAGCCATGTAAACTTGCAGCTTTTCCTTTGACCCAGGGGGCCATACCCAACACCGTAAAGGGCACTTAAACAGGCATGTACCGCAAGAGGTGCATTTGCTTATATCTCTCTCTGGTCTCTCATTCACCAGTTTTATGGCGCCCGTGGGACATTCGTCGACACACACACCACAGCCGTCGCAGTCGCTTTGGTCGAATTGCGGCATGTTTACCAAATGCTGGGCTCTCTTGGTCTCGGTCGATACACAGCCCATCCCCAGATTCTTCAGGGCACCGCCAAAACCGGTAAGATCATGGCCTTTTACGTGGGATAGAACGATTATACAAGCTGAATCCCGCAGCAAGGAGGGGACCTTTGCTTGCCTAAGTTGACAGTCGCTGGTTCGATTTCTGATCTGTATCACCTCTTGCTTATCCTCGTCATCTGTTATTACTACGGGGGCATCCACGGTAGCTTCCACAAACCCGTTCTTAGCCGCTGTATTCAGGTATTTTTGCTTGGTATCCCTCTCGCCGGGGTAAGAGGCCACAGTATCGAAAAGGAAGGGTTTACCGCCCCTGTTCCGGACAATATCAACTATCTTCCGCACGAAAACCGGCCTGATGTATCTTATGTTGCCCAGCTCTCCCATATGTAACTTAATAGCGACAGTTCCACCGTTGGGTATCATCTCTTCGAATCCTGACCTGCCGAGAAGAGCATGGACGCCAGCTAAAGGATTTTTACCTTTAGAATAGTCGAAAAATAACACCTGTGTCATAAATTCGCTCAGTCTAAGGGTGTAGCAAGCTGACCGCCAAAAAGCTACCATGCTATTATAGCAACATTGGTGGAGGCTTGTCTCCTAAGGTACACAAAACATTAAGTTGTGCAGTAGGAGCTAGTTTAGGTACAATTGGTAAAGGAGGAAGGTGGGATGAAATACGGGAGAAGCCGAGTTGAGGGAGGTTGAGCGGGAAATCGAGGAACTGAAGGGGGAGGCTGGCCACCCCCTTGTCTATAAGGTGGAACCAGAATGGGGATAGTTCATTGGCAACCGAGTGCTGACGCTGTCACTACATGCCAACACTGTGGCAGGGAGTCATTCCTCATTTCTCAAGCCCTGGAACTTTGCCTGGATTGTATTCGCAAGGATTTTGATGCGGTTATGCCCAGCATAGAGAAAGCACATACCGAGGCTAGGAAGCCATTTGACCTTCCCGTCCAGCCTCCTAGGAATGAGATAGGTCTACCGTGCCGTATTTGTGCTAACGAGTGCCGTATCCCACCAAAGGGCAGGGGCTATTGCGGACTGCGCATCAACACAGAAAATAGGCTCAAAGGTGCCAATGCCAGGAAAGGAAGGGTCATTTGGTATTATGATGCACTGCCCACCAACTGTGTCGCTGATTGGGTCTGTCCCGGTGGAACCGGGGCCGGTTATCCTCGGTTTGCTTATTCTCAAGGAGCTGAATATGGCTATAAGAACCTGGCTGTCTTTTATCAGGCCTGCTCCTTTGATTGCCTTTTCTGCCAGAACTGGGATTATCGTTACTCGGCAACTCAGCCGAGCAGGGTTGATGCCCTGGATCTGTCGCAAGCAGTCGATGATCGCACCGCCTGCATCTGCTACTTTGGTGGCGACCCATCACCTCAACTGCCCCATGCTATTCGCGCCTCCCGACTAGCTTTAGAAAGGAACAATGGCAGGATTCTGCGTATCTGCTGGGAGACCAATGGCTCGATGCATCCGGCATTATTAAGACAGGCGGCTGAGCTTTCTTTCAACTCAGGAGGTTGTATTAAGTTTGACCTCAAGGCCTGGAGTGAGGAACTGCACATTGCCCTCTGCGGTGTGAGCAATAAGAGGACGCTGGAAAACTTCACGCTACTGGCTGATTATGTCAAGAAAAGGCTCTCACCTCCCTTTTTAGTAGCCAGCACTCTACTCATCCCGGGGTATATAGATAAGGAGGAAGTATCCAGAATCGCCGCCTTTATTTCCTCCCTTAGCACTGACATTCCTTATGCTCTCCTTGCCTTCCACCCCCGATTTATTATGAACGATCTACCACCTACTTCCAAACAACATGCCCAGGAATGCCTGGCAGAGGCCAAGGCGCAGGGATTAACAAATGTGAGGTTGGGCAATATTAACCTGCTCGGTGATTACTACTGAGCGAAAGTGGTCTGCGCGTGGTTATCCCCGCAGGATCAGATTAGTCATTCGCTTATGCCATCCAACATCAGCCCACATTCCTTCAAAGTGGGGCTGGCAGAAGTTGCTGGTGCAGATCCCCTTCCATCCCCTCTCAGATGCCATGCGAACTCCCTGTTCGGCGATATCTTTTACCCAATCCCACTCCCCACCGGTGCCACCTGGCGTGACGTCATCATAGTTAATCGGCCCCCAAGCTTCGGTGGTGAAGAGAGGGAGATTGTTCTTCCTGCCCCATTCTGCCCAGAAGTCAATGCGTGATTCAAGCATCCTGATGTATTCCTCGCGGTGTTTCGGGTATAGATAAGCCATGCGCCTGGCGTGAATCTTTATGTTTTTCGGATACTTGGGAAATCCGATGTGCGTTAGAAACTGCCCGGATACGACCATCCATTTCATGTAGTCAGATACCCAGATGTGCACTTCGGCAACATCGAATGCCCCCACGTCAATGTGTTGCATCTGATGCGAGCCCAGACTCTGGAACGAAAACGTGTATTTTAGATCAGGGTATTTCTCGCGCAACGGTGTGATCGCACCATCGAAAAAGTTTTTAATGCGTTGCTTCACTCTGTCATCCCACCTTCTGGACAAATTGCGCACCATCCACAGATCTCCGAGTCGCTGGGACTGGAATATATCGGTGTAGGGACCTGGCGCCCACCTGCTCACCGGAAACTCATTACAAATATCAACCCATACAATGCGGTCATGCAATCCTGCTTCGTTTAGTAGGTCAAGCGTCTCCAGCCATATATGCGGGCATAGTCTTCCGGCGATTGAATCATGTGAACGCGACCTAGAGTATCGCGGTTGTACCACGATGATAGCCCTACATAGATACCTCGCTCAGCAGCTTTACCGATAAACTCGACCAGCGCTGAGCGCGGCTCGACCTGGACAGGTTCGTGATTTCCCCACATGAAACCATCTGCCTGTGGCAGTATGGTGAACTGCTCAACGAGCTTGCCATCCGACCCTTTGGCTACCAAGTGTGGGAAGGCATCTATGCGGACACAGTTATAGCCACGTTCCGCCAGCTCATCGAGCACCTTGTCCCAACCAGCATATTCTGCTTCGTTGCCCGTCCGGCGGACAAGCCAGGAGAAATCCCACATGGCGACAGCATACTTTGCTTCAGGATTGAATCCGGTCGTCTTTGACATTATGAGCATCCTTCTGCATCGGGTATTCAGTTACCAGCCAAGCCCATTCTGTATAGAGGTTATTAGCCTTTGACCGCCTGGTATAACTCAGCCTATATATATGCAAGATAATACCTTTATCTACGAGAGTCAACATCCATCGGGGGAACAGTCACAGGGCTATTGCGGATGATATGGGACATGCTCTATAGAAGCCAAACAAGTGTTGCCAGATCCATCTGGTTTTCCTTAGGGGCAACAAGATGTTTGCTACTAAGGGTACTTTCTAACACGCTAACAATTTATCTCTAGGCAAAGTGAGCTGGAACAGCTCACTGAAGGTCAGCAAAGATTCCTGCTAACCGGCAGATCACTTCTCCAGAATTTACCTCTTTACTCGCCATGTGGGTGCTTATTACCTTGACGCTGGCGGTCACACGTTGACCATGTGCTTGAAGTTGGGTTCTGGGAAATCGGTGGCGTTGGGTCTGTGCCGATTCCGTTTCCTCCCTAGGCAGACTAGGACCTCAAACGGTTCAATTATAACGTAACCGCATCTGTGACTGAAGCAGAATGGTCATGCTGGGGTGACAAGGCATCGGATTGTGTACTGGCTTCTAGGCTCTGTCCCTTTGCCTGAATGGCGAATTGCTCTTCTACAGCAGGTCTATGGATGGTGTTCATGGTGCACCAGGGGATTAACCTGCCTTTCGATTCTTTATCAATAACACCATAGTGAAGAGCACAACCTTGAACCCTGTCCAGATCAAAATTATAAGCATCCATAAAATGCATAACCGATACAACAAACCAGTTTTTCCAAAGCCGATTCTCAGTCACCGGCCGCATCATGCTCCAACTTAAGGCAAACACAACAGGTGCAACCTTGAGCCAGAGCTTAGGATGGACATACTTTATAACGCTGGTCACAACCGTCCACGCCAATTTTACTGTAGACTGGTTAAGATCAAAAACCTTGCGTGTTTGGTCGTATAATTCCTCGTTTCTGATAAAGCGGGTCTCAGGAAATAGTTTGTCTTTTCTCTTGTTGATAACGGTTATTACTCCACAGTGGGGGTGAACGCGGAGATCGTGACGGATGCGTCCTTTGGTCATGATCCTGGCCAGTGTCTGGTTCATAGGAAGTGAGAAGAAATCGCTTTTCGCGATTTGCCCGTCTGTTTGCTCTTCACAGAGCCTCATGACATCCGAGGTAGTAATTCTCATCTCTTTTAGTTTGGTTTTGTCTATCCTTCCGGCAAAGGTAACCGGTTGAAAAACAATAAACCTGATCACGTCGGAATTATCTGCAACGTACCTAATAATATCGCCAACCTGATGGTCATTGATCCCCTTTGCCAAGGTGGGGACACAGACAACTTTGTTTGTGCCAATCTTTCTCGCGTTTTCTATGACCTTCTGCTTTATCGGCCACAGGTCCCGACCCCTGGCTTTAATATACGGTTCAGGGGTAACACCGTCAAATTGCAGATATATAAATACGTTGGGGCCGCAAATTTTCTTAAAGTAATCGATGTCCTCTGCGATTCTTATTCCATTGGTCAGTACCAGAATATATTCATAACCTAGCTCTTTCTCCATTCTTATTATTTCTGGCAGGTCATCCCTCAGCGTAGGCTCACCACCACTGTTCCCTGCTACTCGAACCCTCATCGGGTAATTAATTTCCTGGGTATATTCCAGGATGCCTCTTATTTGCTCCATGGTCGGTTCATAATCCTCCTCCCCACCACGGGCGAAACATATCGGGCATCGTAAGTTGCATCTTTTGGTTAAATCGAGGATCAGCATGGCCGTGTGGGTCCTGTGGTTCCCGCATATGCCGCAGTCATAGGGGCAACCGAGCTTCGATTCGCGCGCTCTATCTAACCCAGTACCATCATCCCGGTACCTATTGGCTCTCATGTATTCCTGGTAATCGCTCCAGTAAACATCCTCAAAGCTTCCGTGTTCGGGGCAAATCTTTTTTATGATCACCTGACCATCGATTTCCCATAATTCCGCATCCAGAACCCTCAAATCTTCGGGACAAATAGACTTTGTTGTTTTAATAAGTTTCATATCCTTGTAAGCAAAGCCCCCTTTTAATTCTCAGAAGCAGCGCGCTGTGCCACTGTCAATAGGGCACCCCCCTTCTAGGAAGATGATGCGCTCCCAGAAAGCCACATGGTCTATATTGCTATAGGGCTGTAAATCACACCGAAGGGAAGAGCGGGTCTAAACAACGTTGAATAATACAGTACTGGTGTGGCCCTGTCAAGGGCTCGTACTCATCGAGCACATTAAATGACATATCACCTCCTCCTTTTGTCATTCTGAGCCGAAGCCCTGAGAGAAGCGAAGGGGCAACCAAGAATCTAGACCTACGCCTGACTTGGGGGATTCTTCCCCCGATAAATCGGGGTCAGAATGACGGGAAGCGAAGGGGTCAGCATAACCGAGAGGTTGTCTAAGGTGTCACCTATCTATCTCGTCAAGATCAGAGTTCCATCCCCTTTCAAGACAATGCCAAGTGGTAGCTGCCCTTGAATCCCTGGGCTAGCCCCGCTATTAGCACTCTCTTATAGTCTAAAGAATATGCTAGTGAGTTTCCAGTAAGTAAGATGCGCTTGCCTTCAGCCAAGATCTGGTATAGAATTTACCAGATGAGCACTCTCCCAGCAAAGACTAGAGCCAGTCTCTCCAGGAGGGCGATCTACAGCATAATAGTTCTTCTAATCTTTGGCATTGCGTTGGCCTTGCGGGTATGTCTACCCTATGAAAACGTATTCATGGGGGATTGGGTCAGATTCGCGATAGTCGACCCCTGGTATCACATGCGCTTGGTGGAGAATCTGGTGCAACATTTCCCCCATCTCATAGCTTTCGACCCCTATACATTTTATCCCTACGGACAGGCTGTGCCTTTCGCCCCCTTCTTCGATCTCATGCTTGGGTTTTTCATATGGGTCATTGGATTGGGGAGCCCCACCCAAAATATCATAGAAACAGTGGGCGCATATTTTCCTGCTATCTTAGGGGCACTGGTTACTATACCGGTATACTTTATGGGGAGAGAGCTGTTTAACCGGAACGTCGGGTTACTCTCTGCCGCTCTGATTGCCATTCTCCCCGGTCAGTTTCTATTACGTTCCCTGCTGGGGTTTACCGACCACCATATTGCCGAGGTCCTGTTCAGTGCAACAGCGGCCTTGTTCCTGATATTGGCAATAAAACGCGCCAGGGGAAGAGAGACGTCATTAACTATCGGCATGTTAGCATTTCTGGTGCTAAGCGGCCTTTCACGGCTGATGGCTTATGGAAAAGTAAGGCGAGCCTACTATCCTCTGGTGCTGGCGGGTCTTGCTTTAGCGGCTGTGGGTGTTTTCTATGCTGTCGATCCTTCCTTGCTCCACTTGATGCTGGCAAAATTCAGCATATTTGCGCCGTCGGGGGCGGCAAGGACCATTGCCGAGGTGCAAACAGGTCTCTCCATAACTGGCTTTTTACGAATATTGGTTTGGTTCACCACCAGTATTTTCCTCGCCCTCATAGCGCTGGGCCTGATAATTCGCGCTCAGGTCAAGGACGGGAATGCCGAGAAAACATTTCTAATTGTGTGGAGCATAATAATGCTGTTGGCCATGCTGGGACAGAACCGGTTCGCCTATTACTTTGCAGTGAATGTTGCCCTGCTCGCCGGATATTTGTGCTGGAGGATACTGGTATGGAGCTACTTGAGAGAAGCGCTGCCGGAGCGTGAAAAGGGAGAGAGGGGGGAGTTTATCCAGTTTCTAGGAGCAATTTACCCCAGGGTGGAGTCTATCTTAGCTAGAGTATATCTCAGCGCAAGGCATGCTCGGGTGGCAGGGGTGGCGATGATGGTGTTTCTCATAGCAATTCTCCCCAACATTGTGGTGGCAATGGATGTTGCAAGAGAACTCCCGCCTCCCAATGAGGCTTGGTATAGCTCGCTAGTCTGGATGAGGGACAATACCCCGGACCCCTTTGAAGACCCTGGTTTCTACTATGAATTATATGAGAGACCCCCATCTGGAGAAAGGTATGATTATCC
>JABUBL010000167.1_pt1 | contig 16512 bp, 12 predicted proteins | sample 7240371 | NCBI WGS metagenome assembly JABUBL01 (sample SAMN07256343, study PRJNA390944) | subsurface metagenome | isolation source: Methane hydrate marine sediment | place: Pacific Ocean: Eastern North Pacific, ODP site 1244 | collected 2002
CTCCAAAGACCGGGACCAGATCCGGGCGATAAACCCTGGAACCAAGGAGGAGGAAACCATCGACCTCGTCCCCACCGCCCCGCTGGCAGCCCAGGTGTTCAAAACCAGCGCTGACCCCTATGTGGGCAAGCTTACCTATTTTCGCGTTTATGGCGGCACTATCCACAGCGATTCCACGGTGTGGAACAGCACCAGAAGCAAGGCGGAACGAATTGGGCAGCTCTATGTGCTCCGGGGCAAGGCTCAGGAGCCTGTGCCGCACCTGATCGCTGGGGATATTGGGGCTGTGGCCAAGCTGGCGGATACTGGCACCGGAGATACCATTTGCGACCGAGACCATCCTGTGACCTTGCCCTTCGTGGGGCTTGCCCCGTCCATCTTTAGCGTTGCCGTTCACCCCAAGACGAAGGCAGACCTGGATAAAATGGGAACGGCGCTGGCAAAGCTGACCGAAGAAGACTCCTCCCTTCAGGTGCGCCGCGACCCCGATACCCTGGAGACTGTCCTTTCGGGTCTCGGTGAAACCCAGCTTGAGGTGGCTGCGGAGAAGATGCTGCGTAAATTTGGCGTCGCGGTCAAGATGGAGATCCCCAAGGTTCCCTATAAGGAGACCCTCACTTTGGCCACCAAGGCTGAGTATAAGCATAAGAAGCAGACAGGGGGTCATGGTCAGTATGGGCATGTCTTCCTCGAGCTGGAGCCATTACCCAGGGGGGCAGGCTACCAGTTTGGAAACCGGGTTGTGGGGGGGGTGGTGCCCAAGAACTACATCCCGGCTGTGGAAAAGGGGGTTGCAGAGGCCATAAACGAGGGGGTATTGGCCAAGTATCCTGTTGTTGACATAAAGGTGACCCTCTATGATGGCAGCTATCACAGTGTGGATTCTTCGGACATATCTTTCAAGATCGCCGGTGCCCATGCCCTGAGGAAGGGGCTCTCCCAGGGGCAGCCGGTGCTCCTTGAGCCGGTAATGAACCTCAGGATCACCGTTCCCGAGAGCTATATCGGGGATATCATTGGCGACCTCAATAGCAAGCGAGCCAAGGTGTTGGGCATGAACCCCGAAGATGGCTTGAACATTATCGAGGCCCAGGCGCCAATGGCTGAGGTGCTTCGCTACGCCATAGACCTGAGGTCCATGACCCAGGGCAGGGGAAGCTACCAGATGGAGTTCAGCCACTATGAGGAGGTGCCGCTTCACGTTGTTCAAAAGCTCATCGCTGAGAGGGAGAAACAGGGCTAACAAGCTCTCATCCTCCGGGGATAAAAAGTCACCGCCCGGCCTTTTTGCTAGGCGGTGACTTTCATATATGAGCCGATCTTTTTGGCTTAGCCTGAGAGGAGCTCCTTCAGCTTCTCAGCGAAGGCGGGGAGCACCTTCTTGTAGTCGCCCACCACCCCGAACTGAGCCTCCCTGAATATGTTGGCTTCGGCATCCTTGTTTATGGCAATGATGTTCTTCGCCCCGGTGCATCCCGCCATATGCTGGCTGGAGCCAGATAAGGCCACACCAACGTACAGGGTGGGGCCGATAATCTTGCCTGTGAGCCCAATCTGAAGGGTAGAGGGCACCCATCCATCATCGCAGGGAGGTCTGGTAGCTCCCACTGCCCCGCCTAGGAGCTTAGCCAGCTCCTCAAGCTCTTTGAACGCCTCAGCGCTGCCCATACCTCGTCCGCCGCAGATCACAACCTCGGCATCCTCCAGTTTGATCCCTACAACCTCCTCCTTCACCTTATCCACGATCTTGGTTCTGAGCATCGACGGGTCCAGACCTGACTCGATGCTTATCACCTCTCCCTTCCTGGAATCGTCCTTTTCCCTGGGCTCCATCGCTTTGGACCTCACGGTAGCCATCTGGGGTTTGGTGTCACAGGCATAAACCCCTCTGGCATTTCCTCCATAAACGGGGCGGGTGCCAAGCATAAGCTTTGATTCGGGGTCAATGCTGAGCTCAATACAGTCCATGGCGACCGCGGTGTCCAACCTGAAAGCTAGCTTCGGAGCCAGGTCACGCCCTATTGCAGTCTGTCCCAAAATCAGGATGTTTGGCGCAACCTCCTTTACCACCTTTTCCATTACTGGTAGGTAGCTATCGGTCTGATAGTCGGCAAGAAGGGGATCGTCAACAACATAGACCTTGTCGGCACCAAAGGCGATAGCCTCAGTGGCTAGGTTGCCAATGCCGCTGCCCATTAATACCAGGCAGAGCTCTTCACCCAGAGTATCGGCCAGTGCCCTTGACCCGCCGAGCATCTCTAAGGTGATGGCAGCCAGCTTTCCCTCGATAATCTCGCCACAAACCATTACCCCTTTATTCTCAGCCATTTATCTTCCCTCCTTAGAAGCACTTGGTAACCAGATTATATCAACTTGACCTCTCTGAGTTTCAGCGCCAGATTTACACCTGCATCCTCAGGGTTTTCACCTTCAATGATCTCACACTTCGCCTCTTTGACCGGAACGAAGAGCTTGAGCAGCTTGGCTCGTGCTCCAGCGGCACCCAGTTGCGAAGTATCGGCGCCGATATCCTGAGCGGTCCATGTAGCAACCGGCTTCGTTTTTGCAGACATGATCCCTTTGAGCTTCGGATACCGAGGCTCGCCCAACTCGTTGCTTACCGTGATCAGCGCCGGGGGAGCAACCTCGACCACCTCATAGCCATCGGCGACCACTCTCTCCACCCTCATTTTGCCATCGGCCAGCTCCACATTCTTGGCTACGGTTATGCTGGGAATGCCTAAGAGCTCGGCGATGCCCGAGCCCACCTGACCAGCATCCCAGTCGGCAGCTTGCCGGCCACAGAATATGAGGTCGTATTCCCCTACCTTCTTGATCGCCATTGCCAGGGCATAGGCTGTGGAGCGACTATCAGCGTCTTCAAAGGCCGCATCCTCAAGCAAGACCAGCTCATCAGCGCCCATGGCCAACGGCTTCTTGATTACATCCCCCACAAAGTCCTTGCCTAGGCTGATAACCGTGATCTTGCCCCCATGAGCGTCTTTGATCCTCAGTGCTGCCTCCACTGCCTGTTCGTCAAAGGGGCTGACCACCTGCGATACCCCAGAGGGGGGGAGAACCTTTTTTGCCGCCTCATCTACCTTGAAGCTGCCTGGCGGCGCCTCGGGATCCGCTATCTGCTTTACACAAACGATCATATTAGGCATCGCTATCCCCCTTTCTCAAACTCGGGAATTAATTTTAGGTTCTAAGCCCTCTATGGACAAGTCTGGCGTTAAATTTATCACGGCAGTGTGGGGGATGTCAAGGGGAAAATCCACATCCTGCGAGCTTATTTTCTGTTGAAGGGGAGCTGATGATATATGATTTCTTAGTTGATTAAGATAGCCCACGGCTATTATTGCTCTTGACTATTAGTTGAAATCGTGCTAAACTATATACTCTTGCACAAAAAAACACAAAATTTGACATTATAAGTAGGAGTTGATGGCTGTGGAAACTTTAATGACGACCAAGGAAGCAGCAGCGTACCTCAAATTAAACTACATGACCGTGTATAAGCTAGCCCAGAGGGGTAAGATCCCTGCTACCAAGGTGGGAGGGAACTGGAGGTTCAAAAAAGATATACTCGATGAGTGGATTGCCCGACTGGCGGTAGCAGCGCGCGGTGATGTGCTGGTCGTTGATGACGACCCCAGAGTGCGTGAGGTACTCGAGGATGTCATTTCGGCGCAGGGTTATAAAGTGGTCGCTGTGGGAAGTGGAGAAGCAGCCCTGGAGGAGGTGGAGAAGCGGCATTACGACCTCATTTTCCTTGATCTGGTGTTACCAGGCATCAGCGGGGCTGAGGCCCTGGCTGCGATAAAGGAAAAGGATAAGAAGGCGGTGGTGGCCATCGTCACCGGTTATGGCGATGATCCCATAGCTATGGAGGCCATGGCTATGGGACCTTTGTTGCTCATTCGCAAGCCGTTTAAGGCAGAAGATATCCGGGAGGTGCTCAATGTGGTGATCAGGGCGAGGCGCTGAGCCGCATGTGGCTCTGGTCACTGGAATTGGTGGTTTTGTGATGGCATATCCGTTCAACGGGGAATCTTTGAGGGCAAGGGAGGCCTCAAGATGAGCACTGCCGGGGAACTCCTCCGCCAGGGCAAGAAGAAAGAGATCTGGCAGAAGTACTGTGGTTTCATCGATTTTAGTGTTGAGGAGTTCTTGGAAACCCAGAGGCATCTGCTCTTAGAGCAACTGAGGCTGCTTCAAGATTGCGAGTTGGGACATAGGCTGCTGTGGGGGATGAAGCCCTCCAATGTGGAGGAGTTTCGCCAGCGGGTGCCCCTGACCACCTATAAAGATTATACTCCCTACCTGCTGGAGAAAAGGGAGGATGTTCTGCCTGAGAAGCCCATGTTCTGGCAGCGGACCTCGGGAAGGTCTGGAGAATATCCTTTCAAATGGATCCCTGTTACCGAGAGGCTTTTCAGGGATGTGGGGACATACACTGTTGCTTGGGGTATTTTTTCATCCTGCAAACGAAGAGGCGACATTGTTTTACGCGACCACGCCAAGATGCTCTACGGCATGGCTCCCCCTCCTTTTGTCACCGGGGCCCTGGGGCATGCCATTGAAGGTGAAGTTTCGTTAGATGTGATGCCTCCGTGGCGCGAAGCGGAAGAGATGCCTTTTGAGCAGAGGATAAAGGAGGGCTTCTCTTTGGCCATGCTCAAGGGGGTCGATTATATTTTCGCAGTTTCCAGCGTCCTAGTGGCAATAGGGGAGCAGTTTACTCAAGGGGCTGGGGGCAGGCTTTCCACCATGCTTTCCCACCCCCGGGCTTTGCCCCGCCTGGCCAAGGGGCTGGTCAAAAGCAAGCTGGCAGGACGACCGCTACTGCCCCGGGACATATGGAACCTGAAGTCGGTGTTCTCTGCGGGCATGGACACCAACATCCTGAGAGAGAGGATAAAGTATTATTGGGGCCGATACCCCATGGAGGCCTACGGCTCCGCAGAGATGCTTGTGGCTGCCATGCAGACATGGGACTATAAGGATATGGTCTTTGTCCCCACAATTGCTTTCCACGAGTTTATTCCCGAGGAGGAGCATCAGAGATCAAAAAGGGATCGGAGCTATCGGCCGCGCACTGTGCTCCTGGACGAGGTTGAGGTGGGGCAGCGATATGAAATCGTGTTTACCAGCCTCCAGGGGGGGCCATTTGTCCGCTACCGGATGGGTGATATGCTTGAGGTAACGGCGCTGCGCAATGAGGAGCTGAACATAAATCTGCCCCAGGTAGCCTTTTATAGCCGCTGCGATGACATTATCGATATCGGTGGTTTTTACCACTTCACCGAAAAAATGCTGTGGCAGGCGATAGAAAACTCGGGGATTGCTTATGGAGGGTGGACGGCGCGCAAAGAAATGCAGGGGAGTGCTCCCCCTGTTCTCCATCTCTACATAGAGTTAAAGCGGCAAGACAAGACTGCCGAGGAAGTCAGGCTTGCCATTAATCAAAGCTTGAGAGAATTAAACCTGGAGTGGACTGAAGAGTGGACTGACATTGCTGATACGCTTGGTTGGGAGCTATTACGGGTGACACTGCTGCCGGAAGGGGCATTTGCGCGGTATATATTGGAGCAGCAAGCCGCCGGGGCTGAGCTGGCTCACCTGAAGCCGCCGCAAATAAATGCCCGGGACGAGATCATAAGCAAGCTTTTGGAGCCGACATAGAGCGCTTAAATGGGGGCCTTTTAATGAATCTGAATATTGGCGTCATTGTTCCTTTAGGTGACTTTAGGCTTTCGAGTGCTCCAGGTCATTGCCGAGCAAGCCTTCAGACCTGCTGTTGCTGGACAAAGGTTCTACGACTTTTTTCGGATGGAAAATCGTGCCAAGGTCGCTTCCGCTATTGCCAAAATAACGCTATACTGCATAATATAAGATAAAATAGAACAAAATAATTACATCTGTAAATAGGGGTCTTGTGATGAACCTGAATGTTGGCACCATTGTTCCGTTAGCTGCCTGCGTGGTCTATGTGGTGCTCATCGCCCTAGTGGCGAGGCAGAGCCTGGATAGAAGGGTCAATCAGCTCTTTATCTGGTGTGCCCTCTTACTCATGATGTGGAGCTTTGGCTCCTTCATTTGTCACGCCAATCCTGCCAATATAAATCTCCTTTTTTGGAACAGATTCTTGGTTGTGTGCCTCATGGTGGTCCCTGTGGCCCTCTTCCATTTTGTGCGTGCCTTCCTCGGGAAATCCCAGCCGCGAGTGTGGCTTTCTCTGGGCTATGGCCTGTGCGCTCTGTTTGCCTTGCTTACCATCATGGGTTATACCGTGAAAAACGCCTACTACGTTGATGGGGTAGGGGAACACGAGCTGGGGATCGCTAGTGTGGCTATAGTGCCCGTGGCCTTAGCCTTCACAGCAGCGGCGATCTTCAATTTGGTGCAGGGGTATCGCAAGGAGAAGGACCCCTTTGCTCGCAACCGGATCGCCTACCCGTTAGCTGGTATCTCTATTGGCACGGTGCTCATAGCGTCAAACATCGTCCCTGACTGGAGGTGGTACCCTATTGACCATAGTGGCAACCTGATCAATGCTTCTCTGCTCTCTTACGCCATTCTCAGATACCGGCTCCTCGATATTCACATCGCCTTCAGAAGGGGAGCGCTTTACGCCCTGCTGACCTTAATCTTGGGGGGCGTCTTAATTGGTGCCGGCGCAGCTTTGGCTGCCTCCTTTGGTGTACTTGATCGCATCAATTGGGGCCTAGGGGTAGTTACGGCGCTTGTGGTCGCCATGGGCATCCCGCCATTCTATCAGTTGATGCGACGGCAGATTGGTGGGTTGTTCGCCGGAGAGCACAGCGATTATCGGCGCGTCCTCAGGAGCACCAGCCGTGCCCTGAGCGCCATGCCTGACCTCGAGGAACAGGCAAGCTGGCTGATGGACAACCTGATGCAAACGATGGACGTGGAGAAAGGTGGCTTGTTCTTATTGGACGACGAGCAACAGCGGTATCTCCCCCAGGCGCTGAGGGGCTACGATAACCTGGCAGTGAGCCAGATACATCTGGAGAGCGATAACCCGGCGGTGGCTTTCCTGGCTAAATCAGATCGCTGCTTAACTGCGGAGGGTCTGGAGCAGGTGCCCCAGCTTCGTGCCATGTGGAAATTGGAACGGGAACAATTGGAGGAACTGGAAACCAGGGTGCTGGTTCCGGTGAAGGTCAAGGATAACCTGATCGGAGTGATTTTGCTCGGCCCAAAACGCTCCCGGAAACCATACTCTGTTGACGACCTGGAGTTCATTTACCTTGTGGCCAATCAGGCTGCGGTGGCTATTGAGAATACGAGACTATACCAAGAGGCTACAGATAGGGCGGAGTGGATTGATATGACAAACAAGCTAACCAGGGTTATCGGCTCCAGTCTGGACATGGACCAGGTATACGAGACATTTACTACAGCGCTGAAAAATCTCGTCGATTTTGACCGCATCAGCATCGGTCTGGCTGAAGAGGACAAACTCAGGCTTCTGTTGGTGTCTTCAGAGGTGCCCATAGAGTTGGGCACCGGGGACATCCTTCCCCTGAAGAGGTCGGTTGCGGCATGGGTCATTGAGCACAAGAGCACTAACATCGAAAACGATTTTGCCCAGGAGAGGCAGTTCCCTGTGGATGAAACCCTTCTACGAGATGGGTTGAGGTCTGCGATCCGAGTGCCACTCTTCTCCAAGGGGGAGGTCTTTGGCTCTCTAAACCTGACCAGCCGTCGCCCGAATGCCTACGGGGAGAGGGAGCAGAAGATTCTGGAGCAGATTGCGGGCCAGGTAGCAGTGGCGATCCAGAATGCGCTCCTTTATGAGGAGGCGAAGCGAGCCTATGAAGAGGCGAAGCGCGCCTACGAGGAGTTGAACGCGGCGCAGGAGTTCATGGTGCGGTCGGAGAAGCTCAGGGCTCTGGGTGAGATGGCGGGAGGGGTGGCTCATGACTTCAACAACGTGCTTTCGGTCATTCTCGGCCGGGCGCAGTTGGTTCTCGAGGATATAGAGGATCCAATGCTAAAAAAGAAGCATCAAGGCAATCGAGCAAGCAGCCCTTGACGCCGCTAAGACAGTGCGCCGGCTCCAGGAGTTCACCAGGGTGAGAAGAGATCAGGTTTTCGACCAGGTGAAGGTGAATCAATTGGTCAGGAGCGCGTTGCAGATGGTGGAGCCCCGCTTCAGGGAGAGCTGGCAAAAAGATGGCGTGGAGATTGAGGTTAGCACAGACCTGAATGCGGTAAACTCGGTGCGGGGAGACATGGCGGAGCTAAGAGAGGCGCTGATTAATATCATCTTCAACGCTGTGGATAGTATGCCTCAGGGGGGTAAGCTGACCGTCAAGGCGTGGCAGGAGGATAATCAGGTGGTTCTCTCCGTTAGCGATACCGGTGTTGGCATGCCGGATGAGATAAAGTCCAAGATATTCGACCCCTTCTTTACCACAAAAGGCCCTGATGGTATGGGGCTGGGGCTTAGTATCACCTATGGTATCATTACCAGGCATGGTGGAAACATCGATGTGGAAAGCAGCCCGGGCGAGGGGACTACCTTTTATGTTAGGTTGCCGCTAGGGGGTGAAGAGATGAAAAACCGGTCTTCCTCCAGTTCTCCTTCTCCCGTAAGGAAGTCGAAAATACTGTTGGTTGATGACGATCCCGAGGTCAGCGAAGTTCTTGAATTGATGCTCGCCCAGATTGGGCACGAGGTAGCGGTAGTTTCTCAGGGACAGGAGGCAGTCGCCCTATTTGAGCAGGGTGATTATGACCTGGTAATTACCGACCTGGGGATGCCCGATATCTCAGGGTGGGAGGTTGCTAAAGCAGTTAAGCGGAAAAGGTCAGAAACACCGGTCATTCTTATCACCGGCTGGGGGATCCAGCTTGATAGCGAGGAGATGAGCAGGAGCGGCGTCGATGGGGTTATTGCCAAGCCGTTTAGCAAACAAGTTCTTGTGGATCAGCTGGCAAGGCTGCTGAAGGATGCTAAGTAGTTGGCACTACGCTAAGTATCGCTGAAGGTGAGTTGGCATGAGACGGGAAAAAATCCTTATTGTTGATGATCAGCCTGCGGAGTTGGAGATGATGCAGGATATCCTTGACCATGAGGGATATGAGACCGTGGCTGTGGGGAGTGGGGAAGAAGCCTTGCAGCTGGCGCCCCAGGCCTTTGACATGCTTCTGACCGATATCGTTATGCCCCATATGGGGGGCTTGGAGCTCATTCGAGCATTTCAGGAGGTGAGCCCGGAGACGGTGCCCGTGCTTATCACCGGTTATGCCAGTATTGAAACGGCGCGGGCAGCAATTCAACACGGGGCATATGATTACATCGTTAAGCCCTTTGATCGCGCTGAGCTGTGCACTGCCGTGGCCAAGGCTTTAGAGCGAAAACAGCTTGCCGATGAGAACCTCCGGCTTAAGGAGCTGGTTGGGTTATATCGGGTGAGCCAATCCATGATCACAAGCAAGGATCAGAGGGAAGTGCTGAAGTTTATTCTCAATAGCGGGATCACTCAGACAAAGTCGAGTGGGGGTGCCATCCTCCTTTTCGATAGCTTGAAGCGCGGTATGGTGATCGCTGCCGCTGCTGGGTCATGGGAGCTTGTCGCCCGATTTGCCAACGCATTGCTCGAAAGAGGCATCAGGTCCTGGATTGGGGACATGGAGGAGGCGTTACTTTTTACCGATGTGGAGCAGCATCCCCTTTCTGAGCGGGTTAGCCACCGCTACCCTGATCGCGGCTTCTTGCCCCCCAAGGCTAAGGGCATGGAGGTATTATTGCTCCCGATAAGGAGCGACAGCGAGATCCTTGGTCTACTTAATATCTTTCGAGAGGGAGCACCTAGATTATTAGGTGAAGGGGATCTAGAGCTACTGACCATCCTTGCTACCCAGACTGGCGCCTTGATAAAGAGCCGTCAGTTGTTCACTGAACTGGAGGATAGCTCATTTCGCGTGCTTTGTTCCCTAGCTTCCTGGGTCGATAGCAGGAGCCTTTGCACCCAGGGGCATATGAAAAAGGTAGCTGAGCTGAGCGAGCAGCTGGCGTTGAGGATTTCCCTGAGCGAGGCCGAAATAGAGGCGATAAAGCAAGCGGCTATAGTTCACGATGTTGGGATGATCGGGGTCAGCGAGTCGATTCTGAATATGCCTGGCGAACTTACACCCCAAGAGTGGGATGTAGTGAAACTTCACCCCGTGATCGGAGATGAGATCCTGAGCCACCTGCCCTTCCTATCTGAGGCTCGTTACATCGTAAGGCATCATCATGAACGCTTAGACGGTAAAGGCTATCCCGATGGTCTATCGGGGAAGCAGATAACGAGTGCGGTGCAGGTGGTATCTCTCTGCGACGTCTATGATGCCTTGACTTCGCCTCGCCCTTGGCGGCCGGCGCTTTCTAAAGAGGAAGCCATTGCTACTTTGCAGGGGGAGAAAGGGGCGAAGTTTGACCCCGAAATAACAGATACCTTCATAGATATGGTGAAGGAAAGGAAATAGCGCGCTCGCAAGCTATCAGCTTCATAGTAGCGATGGGATATCTTTTGAAGCGTCCTCTATCTCCTTAAGTTTCATCTCTGCTTCTTTCTGTTTCTTCTTTGTCGTGGGGGCCGACTCAGTTAAGCGGTAATAGAATGCCCGCACCCTTTCCAGATCGCTAAGCTGGGAAAGAATGACGGTCACATCGAGCGCTCCTCTCTCCCGGGGGTAATCGCCACTTCTGATTACGGCCTCGTCCATTAGCTCCTTCAAATAATCGCCAATCTCCTTAATGATGTCCACATTCGCTTCCCCGGCAGGAGATGTAAGCAAATATAAAGCGCTGCCGGCATCCCTTGGCTTGCAGGCAACGGAGAGCTCACTCAGGGCCTCGTCCAGTGCTGCTATACCTTTGTGTGTCTCCGTCCCCTTCCTCCTCCAGCTCTGTCTCCGGGGCAGGGGCAGCCTGCTGAACAGCGACACCTGCGTTCTGCCAAAGCCTATTGTCGACCATCCTCCCAAAGTCTGGATTATATCGCCGGCATCGACTATCCTGGCCCCGATATGCTTGCGTTTCTTCTCCTCGCCAGCGCAGAGAAGGTTGTAGAACGGCTCCACTATTTGCTGGTTGATCTTCTGCATGTTGTTTATCAGGTTTGTGTCCTTCCTCAGATACCTTTGATTGTCAACCAGAAAAACCGCATCTGCCACTGAGTACGTGGACTTAAGACAGGTAGCTGTATTGTAAATACATCTTTCCTCGGCGTGTTCTTCATGTTCAAAGGGGAGGGCAACCAGGGCATATACTGGCTTATCGATGTACCTTTCCTTGAGGACTTGTGTGATTATGGGCAGCCCTCCTGAGCCTGTGCCTCCGGCAGCAGACGCAATCACGAAAAAGGCATCCGTCTCATAAAACCTCCTCGTTTCTCTCACCGCATCGACAACCTTATCGCTGCCCTCTCTCGTTACCTGGGCACCAAGCTCATTTATCTTGCCCACACCATGACCGCCGGTCTTTCGCCCCCCCAACAGGATTCTATGCCGGAAATCGGTCCTTACGTTTCGCAGCCCGCTGAGGTCGGCTTCATCCGTATTTACGGCAAGGATGTCGGTGATTATCTCAATTCTCCGATTATGGGTCGCCCTTCTGCCGATCTTGGCAAACTCGTCAGCGATTCTCCCCCCACATTGTCCCAGTCCGATAACCACTAACTTCATTTTCCCCTCCTTATCTATCTTTTAGGATGCTAGAAGATTCCTTCCTTTCGAACACTCATACTATGAGCGCATGATACTACAAAGCAACCCATGTCGTCAAGGAGGTGTGCTATAATGGTATGCCTATCGGGTTGTGGGGGTGTGTGCCGATGGAATTTCGAAAACAAATAAGCACCGTGGAGCTATTAACTCCCCATCGATTTGAACGGGAGACTCAGATTGTGGAGTATAGAGAGGATCCCCTGACCGGTTCCCATAGCAGAATAAACGTTGCCCGGGCGGGAAGGAGGAGGCAAGGGCAAAGAGGCGAGTCGGATTTGAGCGAGGTGGTTGCCAGTACCAAGGGGGATTGTTTTTTCTGCCCCCAGAATATTGAACAGCAAACGCCCAAATTTCCGCCCCAGATCTGCCCCCGGGGCAGGATAGAAAGGGGGGAATGCCTCATCTTTCCCAATCTATTCCCGTTTGCTGATTATCATGGTGTTGGCACCCTGAGCAGGAAGCATTCCTTGGACTTAGATGAATTTACTCCGGAAATGCTCCTTGATAATTTGATGGCTTCTAGAGAGTACATCGCTGCTGTGCACCGTGTGGATGAAGGGGCCAAGTATCCGATGTGGATATGGAACCATCTCCCCCCCAGTGGCGCGAGCATAATTCATCCCCACGTTCAAATACTGGTTGATAAAGCGCCAGCACCGCAATTGAGGGAGCTGGTGGAAAGGGGCGAGGCCTATTTAGCCCATCACGGCACAAATTACTGGCACGCCCTGATCGCCGAGGAAAGAAGGCTTGGCCAGAGGTATATTGGTGAAAATGATTCCGTGGCCGTTATCGCAAGCTATGCTCCTCGGGGAAACAGGGAGGTTCAATTGATAGTTAAAGATAGGGGCAATCTAGGGGATTTGAAAGAAAAGCAGGCTGCGGACCTTGCTGCCTCCATTGTAAAAATACTGCGTTGCTATAAGGGGATGGGAGTAAACTCCTTCAACCTGGTTACCTATTCTGCCCCTTTAGGGGAGAACCCCGATTATTACTGCCTGAACGCCAGGATAATTTCAAGGCCAGTTTTCCAGCCTTTTTATACCAGTGATACCGGCTTTATGGAGAGGTTCTACGATGTGTGGGTCATCGAGACCCTGCCTGAGGATATTGCCCGCCAGATGAAGCCCTTTTTTGCGCGCTAACGATGGCCCTGAAGGGACTGAAAGTGTTTACCCTCGGTCTTTATCGCCGGGGCGACCACCATCTCGACACGCTGCATCTCTTTTATCGTCAAGGCGCCGCACATGCCCATCGCGGTGCGAAGTGCCCCGACTAGGTTCTCCGTCCCGCCGGTGGCAGAGGTAGGTCCGAAGAGGATCTGTTCTAGGCTGCCGCTGGTGCCGACTTTAATCCTTGTCCCCCGGGGTAATGCCGGGTGGGGATTTGCCATGCCCCAATGGCTGCCTTGTCCTGGAGCCTCTTTAGCTTGGGCTAGAATCGAGCCCAGCATCACGGCGTCGGCACCGGAGGCGATGGCTTTACACAGGTCTCCGCCGGTGCGGATGCCGCCATCGGTGATCACAGCAACATATCTCCCCGACTCCCTGAGGTAGTGCTCCCGAGCGGCAGCGCAATCCATGGTCGCTGTTACCTGAGGCACCCCAACTCCTAAAACCTCCCGCGTGGTACAGGCTGCCCCCGGTCCGACCCCGACCAGAATCCCTGAAACCCCTTCTCGCATCAGATTTAGAGCGGCGCTGTAGGTGACACAGTTGCCCACGATAACGGGTACCGGCATCACTTCGTGCAGCTCGGAGAAGACGAGTCCGTGATAGCTTTTGGAAATGTGGCGGGCGGTAGTCACTGTGGACTGCACGACAAGGATATCGATCCCTGCCTCTACCGTGATGGGGGCAAAGCGCTTGGTGTTTTGGGGCGTCACCGAAACGGTGCACACCGCCCCTTGGCTCTTGATCTCCCTTATGCGGTCGCCAATGAGATTCTCCTTAATCGGCTCGGAATACACCTTCTGTAGCAGGGGAGTGACCTCATCGTCGGGAACATTAGCAATCTCTTCCAAAACTCCGCTGGCATCCTGGTAGCGGGTGTTTACCCCTTCTAGGTTGAGCACAGCAATCCCCCCTAGCTTGCTCATCAAAACGGCGAAAGGAGGGTCTACCACGGCATCCATGGCTGAGGCGAGGATGGGGATGGAGAAGGTCAAGTTTCCCACTGAGAAATCGATGTTTACTTGCTCTGGATTTATGGTTACATCTCTGGGAACAAGTGCCACCTCATCAAAGCTGTAGCAACGACGCATCTCCTTGAACTGGGGGGCAGCCATAGTCTCTTCCTCCTCGCCGGTAATGGTAAAAGAAACTATATCAGAAGGAAAAGCCTGGAGTCAATGATGGGGCAGATTGGGGTAAGAAAATGGTCACGACATGGTAGTGTCAGGTGAGACTACCGCGGTGCCTGCATCGCGCTGCATTAAAGAAGAAGTCCGCCGGTTGCTTGCCCCAGTGTGCTTCCAACTCCAGCGGCGTTGACTCTTGGGGGGAACAGATGGGCAAGATGTTCTCACGAGCGACGCTCTTCTAGCTGTTTGAGGGTGTTGATCGCCCTCACTATAGCTGCGATGGACATTGCAATTTCCAGAAAAGCCAGGACTGACTTCCACGCATCATTCTGTGGGCTTTGTTCTGCCCTAGAAGCTGGCATCTTTATCACCTCCTCTCAACCACTAGCTGCTCTCTCTCTGACGTTCGCGAAGAAGTGTATAAGCAAAATATAAGCCTGCTAGTAGTAAAAGAAACTCGCCCCAGTTTGTAGGGCCAACTTGTGCCTCATGAGCATTCTTCAATTCCAGTAAGGTTTGATACTGGCTCGGTCGCAAGGCGATTGTTTTATGTTGCGCCTTGGTCACCATTTTTTATGCCCCTTCCTTGGCCAAATTTTATTATAACCCATTCTATAATGATTCGTCAATTTCCTATCTAATTTCTTGAAATATTATAACATAGGCTTGCGCGATAAGTCAAGTTTTCCGTTTGTGAACCTAGTGGTGTATAATTGGTTCGCCTTTGAGGAGGAGCGATGCCCAATCTCTACATAGTAGCCACCCCGATAGGTAACCTGGAGGACATATCTTTGCGTGCCCTTCGTATCCTGGGCCAGGTGTCGCTTATCGCTGCTGAGGATACCCGCAAAACAAAGCGTCTCCTTGCCGCCTACGGGATCAAGACCCCCCTCACCAGTTACCACGAGCACAACAAAAAGGCTAAGCTACCCTCTCTTTTACACCGTCTTCAGGAGCAGGATGTGGCCCTGGTCTCCGAGGCCGGGATGCCGGGGATAAGCGATCCCGGCTATGAATTGGTGGTGGCTGCCAGTGAGCAGGGCATACCCATTATCCCCATCCCTGGAGCCTCGGTCTTGGTCACCGCGCTCGCCGTCTCCGGCCTTCCCAGCGATCAATTTGTCTACCTCGGCTTTCTTCCGCGAAAGAAGGGGCAGAGGAAACGCCTTCTGGAGCAAATTGCCGTGGAGGAGAGGACTATTCTGGCTTTCGAAGCCCCCCACCGTCTCATTTCTGCTTTGGAGGATATCCTGGAGGTTCTGGGGGATCGCAGGGTGGCCGTTTGCCGTGAGCTGACCAAGATTTATGAGGAGGTTTTTAGGGGGACGGTGAGCGAGGCGATAGCGCATTTTCCAGAGCCGAGGGGCGAGTTCACATTGGTTATCGAGGGTGGGTCGGCGAAGCGACAGCCAGCCGAGGATTTCGAGGGGGAATTGCGCCAACTGTACGAAAAAGGGGTTTCGGCCAAGGATGCTGTCTCCCAGGTGGCGAAGGCTACCGGCGCCTCCAAAAAAGAGCTCTACCGGGTTTGGCTCAAGCTGAGCTAGCTTTTGCCCTTTCGCCGATTGTGATAGAATAACTTTGGTTCGATATGAGTGAGCGTATTTTTGTCGCTGTAGCCTGGCCCTATGCCAATGGCTCCCTTCATCTGGGTCAGTTCGCTGGTGCCTATTTGCCCCCCGACATCTTCGCCCGCTATCATCGCCTCAAGGGGAACGAGGTGCTGATGGTCTCGGGCTCAGACCAGCACGGCACCCCGATAACCCTGCGCGCCGACCAAGAGGGCAAGAAGCCCGGGGAGATAGCTGCCAGGTATCATCAGGAATTCCTCGATTCATGGCAGAAAATTGGTATCTCCTTTGACCTGTTCACCTCTACCGATACCCCAAACCACCATAAGGTGGCCCAGGATTTATTCCTCACATTGAAGGATAAGGGCTATATCTACCAGGACACCATGGCGCTTCTTTACTGCCCCAGTTGCAACCGATTCCTGCCCGACCGCTATGTGGAGGGCACATGCCCGCATTGCCGTTTCGAAGGGACAAGGGGAGACCAGTGCGATAATTGCGGCAAGCCCCTCAATCCCGTGGAGCTTATCGACCCCTATTGCCGAATATGCTCTGCCGTTCCTGAGGTCAGGGAGTCGGAGCATTTTTTTCTCCGCCTCAGCGCTTTTAACCAGCAGCTTCTCGATTGGGTGAAAGGGCAGTCTCACTGGAAGCCCAACGTTCTCAACTTCACCATCAACCTTCTCACCGAGGGGCTGAAGGACCGGGCCATTACCAGGGATATTGAGTGGGGCATCCCGGTACCCGTGCCTGGTTTTGATGATAAGCGAATCTATGTGTGGTTTGAAGCGGTAATCGGCTATCTTTCGGCGAGCAAGGAGTGGGCGGTGTCCCGTGGCGATGAGGAGAGGTGGCGTGATTTTTGGCAGGGAGATGCCAAGTCCTATTATT
>JABUBL010000168.1_pt1 | contig 16496 bp, 13 predicted proteins | sample 7240371 | NCBI WGS metagenome assembly JABUBL01 (sample SAMN07256343, study PRJNA390944) | subsurface metagenome | isolation source: Methane hydrate marine sediment | place: Pacific Ocean: Eastern North Pacific, ODP site 1244 | collected 2002
CAGATGCCGTAATTGTGAAAGTAGGATCTCTATCCAATATCCTTTAGTAGAGTTTTTAACTGGGTTAATATATTTAATAATTTATCTGATATATGGCTTAAGTGTTCAATCTTTAATTTATATAATTTTATCATCAGCTCTTATAATTATTGCTTTTATCGATTTAAATGAACAGATTGTGCCTGATGTAATTTCCTTACCTGGAATAGGGGCAGGGTTAATTCTAAGTTTTTTCGTTCCTTATATTTCATTTATGAATTCAGTCTTAGGAGTAGTTATCGGAGGAGGAATAATATTAATCATTGGCTTGGCTGGCACTGCAATTTTTAAGAAAGAAGCAATGGGGGGAGGAGATGTTAAACTTGCAGCAATGATTGGTGCCTTCTTGGGCTGGAGATATATCATAATTTCTTTGTTTTTAGGATTTTTTTTGGGAGCATTAGCAGGAATTTTCTTAGTTTTGTCGAAGATTAAAAGTAAAGAAGATATGGTACCATTTGGACCATTCATTGTCTTAGGTTCGCTCATCACTCTTTTGTATGGCGATAAAATTATAACTTGGTATATAGGATTTTAAAATTGAAATGTGAGGTTATTAATTCGTAGGGGTTCGATTCATCGAACCCGCAATAAGGACGGGTCGGATAAATCCGACCCCTACAAAAATTCAAAACAAACCGTAGGACAGGCGTCCCGCCTGTCTATTAAAGCGTAGGGGCTTGATTTATCAAGCCCGCTAATAATCTAAAGGTAATTGCGAGCGATCATAATTCGGAAACGGGAATCCAGAATTAAACAATAAAATTAAAAGATAGATTCCCGTTTTCACGGGAATGACAATAAGTTGTTTTATCAATTTATGTAATTCTAAAAACAAAAAACTAAAAACTTTTTATATAAGGAAATATAAATAAAAGTAGTATGAAACGCAGCAATAATTATAACAATGGTTACACTCTTATCGAATTAATGGTTGTAGTAGGAATAATTGCTTTATTACTTGGTCTTTCTTTAAATGGATTAGATATTTTGTTACAATGGAATAAATTAAATACAGCAGCAGCACTTTTAAGTTCAGAATTGAAGTCGGCACAATCAAGAGCATTTTACGAAGGGGTGTATTATAAATTACAATTTTGGCCGTCTTTAGATAGATATAGGATCTATAAGCAAACTGAATTATATAAAGAAATAAAATTAGATGGTATTTATTTAATACAAATTTTACAGACAACAATTTATATTTCTATCCCAGTGGAGTTCCTGGTCAAGGGGGGACAGTTACCTTGAAAAATAAAAAGGGGAAGGTTCTTTATGTGATTATAACTCCGGTAACTGCTCGAGTAAGAATCAGCCCAAACCCTCCCGAAAACTGGTAAATAAAATAGTATATAGTATATGGTATGTAGTATATAGTTAAAGAAAGAGAAGAATGACTGAAAAAATAAAAAACTTTCAAGATTTGAGAATCTGGCAAAAAGGGATAGAAGTTGTTAAAGATATTTATATATTAACTAAAAAGTTTCCAAAAGAAGAGTTATATGGTTTAACTTCTCAGATGAGACGGTCAGCAGTTTCGATACCATCGAATATTGCTGAAGGATTTAGAAGATATCATAATAAAGAATATAAACAATTCTTATATATTGCATTAGGAAGTTGTGCTGAATTAGAAACGCAAATAATAATTGCAAATGAATTAACTTATGTCAAAGATAATGATAAAAAAGAGATAATTGAAAAATTAAAATATATTTGTCGAATGACAATAAAATTAATAAAAAAATTATAAAACATTCTATTATTAAATATGAATATATTGTATGCCTTTATTAATTAATTACTCGATACTATATACTCGATACTATATACTGCTTTATTAATTGGTGGTGATATTATATGTTAATAATTAAAAAAAGAAATATTCAAAAAGGATTTTCATTAATTGAACTAATGATAGCAGCAGCAATTCTTGTAATAGCCTTGTTAGGAATATTTCACGCTTACAGTGTTGGTTTTATGGGAATGGCCGACGCTCGAGACAGAACAGTTGCTACTAATTATGCCCGAGAAGCCATGGAAGATATAAAAAATATGGATTTTGAACTAATAACAAATGAAAACTTGAGTACTGCTGAAATAATTGATGGAAAATTTAATAAAGTAGTAACTGTTGTAGATGAACATGATAATTTAAAAAAAATAACTACTCTATTCTACTGGAATAATAGGAATGGAAAAACAATAAATGTAGAAACTACGATGTATATTAACGAGACCCAGTTTAATCCAGGGGAAGCTGCCAAAATCATTCTTTATGCTAATCCATATTATACTGTTGTACCTTCTGCTGGTACTACTAATCTTATTGCAGTAATTAAAGATATAAATGGGAATACGAAGATTGACTGGAGTGGTGGAGATATTCATTTTTCTATTCTTGGTAATGGTTACTCGGATTTTCCAAAGAATGGTGTGGGTTCATATTTAGGATATTTAGGAGATTCTTCAGGAACTAACAATATATCCATAACCCCTAATAATGGTGTAGCAGAAACAACTTTTACTGCTTCTCTAATAGATGAAGTAGCACAAGAGGGTAATGTTATAATAGAAGCTTCAGTTGAATTGCCCGATGTAAGTACCGTTAGTGATACAGTTACTATTACTGTCACTCTTAATGTAGTAAGAATTGAACTTACAGCAAACCCTATGAGCATAGATGCTGATGGTGTAAGTACTTCTACTATTACAGCTGCTCTAAAAAATTCTGCTGGTTCAACAGTAACAGATGCAACAAATAATATAACATTTAATATTTCAGGAGAGGGCACTTTTGTTGATTCAGAAGGGGGAGCTTTACCTAATACAACAACCATAACACCTTCGAATGGTGTTTCAACTATATTTGTTAAATCAATTAATGATACACCTGGTGTAGCAACTGTAACTGCCAGTTCTGCGGGTTTATTAAGTGATACTATTGATATAATAACAACAGGTGGCCCACATTCTATTTCTGTTTCAGTAAACCCTGATTCAATATATATGGACGGAACTGCAGAAGTTATTGTAATTATAAGAGATATAAAGGGTGTAGCAGTAGATTTTACCGGAACTATTAATCTCAACGTAGTAACAGAAACCTCAAATGGTGATGGAAATTTTAACCCCGTTTCTGTTATTTTCGATGGAACAACTTCTGCAGAAACAGCTATTTTTACACCTACAGCAATTGGAAATGCAACTATTAGAGCATCCGATGCTTTTGAGGTATTAACTGAAGGTGATGCTAATATAACTATTTCCGATGTTCTTGTAGCTGATCACATTACAGTTTCTGCCATTCCCCAAAATATTGAAGTAGGTGGGACAGAAACTTCCAATATTACTGCTCAAGTCAAGACTGAGGATAATATTATAGTAAGTACCTATGTTGAACCTATTACTTTTGAAACAACTTTAGGGAATTTTTCTAATGGAATAGGCTCTATCACATTAACTATTGATAATCTAGATTATGAGAATGGAATAGCAAATGTAGAGTTGTTTCCTCCTGATACTGTAGGTGAAGCTACAATTACTGTTTCTTCAGGCGGTTTGACTTCTGGAAGCGTAGAGGTAGGATTTTATTCTAGTGCACATCATATTGAATTAATAGCTTCTCCACAAAAAATGTTAGTAAATGGTGACACTTGTACTATAACTGCAACAATAGTTGATGAATCTGGTACACAAATTTTTAACTATAATGAAGATATTACATTTACTATTTTAGAAGGTTGGCCTAGCAATGCCAAATTCACTCTTACAAATACAAGTAGCCTTACTCAAACTGTAATTAATGGAGCAGCTTCTGTAGAATTAACATCTCAAAGTAAAGCGGGTACAGTAAAATTTGAAGCAAGTTCCTTTAACGGGACAGAATATATTTTTGGATATTTAAACATGCCAGTAGGTATTACTTTGGAATTAGCTACCCCCCCTAATATAACTTACAATAGCGGAACATATCAAGTTAGTTTTGATATTGATGTTCAAGGAGCTGAACTTAATTTAGAAGAAATGCAAGTTTCCTGGGATATAGTTGATCCTCAAAAAACTTTAACAAGTGTAACAATTGAAGGAGTTGAAGTTTACTCTAATAGTGCTTCTAATGGCACAACTATAGATATAAATGATACAATTTTGTCTACTAGTACATCTACTATTAATTTATATTTCGAAACAGATATTACTGAGATATTACCACTAGAAATAACAGTAATATTCAATCCCAATTCAGGAGATTATTCAGTACCAGTAGAAGTTCCTTTACTATAATTATCATAACTTTTTTATGATTCCCTCTCCTCTTGAAGGAGAGGGTTGGGAAGAGGTGTAATAAATTGTTAAATATTTTAAATATAAAAAACCAGAAAGGATTTAGCTTGATTGAAATGATGGTTGTAGTGGTTATTTTAGGATTGATTGTTTTAGGTTTGGTAATTTTTTTTACAGGAGGAGCAAGATCCTGGATATTGGGCCAATCTCAACTATCAGCGCAACGGAATGCCCGTCAGGCAATGGATAGAATGGTAAGGGAAATTAGAGAGGGTAAAAATATAACCAGTGATTTGGCCAGTGATTCGGACGGGGATACTATCGTTGTATCTATTCCTCCTCTAGGCTCAGAACTTGATTATATTGTAACCTATAAATTATCTGGAACTACTATAGTTAGGATAAAAAATACAATCAGCAATTTGTTGATTGATAATGTTCTTAAAATAACCGGAGAGGATATTTTTGAATATTATGATAGCGTAAAACAGTATATTCCAGATGATTCTAATCCTGATATTAATTTATCTAACAACATATCTAAAATATCTAAGATACATATAAACCTAAAAGTAGATATCGATAAAGATAACAAACCAGATATAACTTTAAATACAGATGTTAATTTGAGAAATTATGGTTTACAAGAATAATAAATAATCTATCAAATTGATAAATTAATAAATAAAAAATAATTGGTGAATTAGCCAATAAGTGATTGGATAAATGATAAATTGTCCAATCGAAAGTGGTGGTAAACATGAAAAAAAAGGATATTAAAAATAAAGAAATATTAATTATATTCTCAAATCAAAAAGGAATGGCCCTATTAACAACATTAATATTTGTTTTTATATTAGTAACCTTTGCTGCAGCTTTACTTACTATGACCAGCAATGATAGTAAATTATCTACTCTACAGAAAGAATCTACCAGAGCTTTTTATTTGGCTGAGACTGGTATTGAAAAAGCTATATGGTATTTAAATTCATCTGAAGAAAATACTGATGGTTTAGATTTTATGGGCCCTCTTGATGGAGGTACTCCTACAGAAGAATTTTATAACGTAGTATTTTCCTATGATCCTGGTCCCCCTGAAATAAAAACCCTTATTTCTACTGGAAAAGTAATAGGAGGAGGAGAATATAATAAAGGTACTCGTAAAATAGAAGTAAAGTTAAAAAAAGGAATTTCTCCATCTCTTGGCTTAAGTTATGTTTACGGCATTTTTACTAATGGTGATATGACTTTTCATGGTGATATAAATATTTCGGGAAATATTCATTCTAATGAAAATATAAATGTTTCCAGTACCGAAGTCTTTGATTTAGAGAATGGAACAGCAACTGCCAGCGGTATTAATGATGTTGGCGATGGTAATCAACCAGTTCAGCAATTTCCTGAAATTGATTGGGAGTATTTTCAAGGTTTAGCTGAAGAAGGAATTAATGGAGGTCATTACTATGATGAAGAAACTTATATATTTAATGTACCGGAAATTTTAACTGGGATACATTACATTGATGGAAATGTAGTTATTAGCACCGATATAACCTTAACAAATGCAGCAATTTTTGCTAATGGAACTATAACTGTTTTAGGGAATGGAGATGTAACTTTAGGTAATGATATTGAAGATCATCCTCTTGCTTTAATAGCTAAGGGAGATATCACCATTGGAGGAAAAGTTCATGGTGAAGGAATAATTCAAACCGAGGGAAGTTTTACAAATAATGGTAGCGTAGAAATTAATGAAGGTGCAATTTATGCTGAATTAGGAACTTTTAATGGAGGAGGAGCAGTTCAATTTAATGTTTATTATGCCACTGAATTAGTTGATATTACAGTCCCTGGTACAGGAATTCCAGTATGGAAAAAAATTTCCTGGCAAGAAGTATATTAAATAATTTTAATTATTTCTCATGAAAAGAAGGATTTTTAGAAAGTTTGGCGAATATATAAAAACAGTATAGTATATAGAAAAGAAAAAAATTCATGCGATGGGTTTGCAAGGACTAAGATTGTAATAACAGAAAGGAAATAAGGAGTAAATATGTTTGCAATTGATTTTGGTGCACGCTCTATTAAAGTAGCAAAACTACATAAAACAAGCGAGGGCTATGAACTTGATAATTACGGAGCTATACTTAGCCCTAAGGAAAGTATAACCAATGGGGAGATTTTTAATTCCATAACTGTAGCAGATGTTTTAACAGCACTATTAAGAGAAAGTGGTATAAATGATAGAAAAGCAATTATTGCCATAACCGGACAGAAAGTTATAATTAGAGAGATTGTTCTTCCCTTAATGGAAGATAAAGAATTAATGGCCGGAGTAATGTGGGAAGCCCCTAAATATATCCCCTATGATTTAGATGAATCTATTATTGATGCTGAGAAGGTTGAGGAGTTTGAGGAAAAAGATGGAAATAAAATGATGAGAATTCTTTTAGTGGCTACTCCCAAAAATATTGTTGATCCCTATATGGAGGTTTTAAAAAAAGTGAGGATAGTGCCAAAAGTAGTAGATGTAATATCTTCTGCTAATATTAGAACTTTTGATCATTATCTCTCTGATAAAGAAGAAGAAGAAGAAGAAGAGAGAATAATTGTTGATATAATATTGTCTATTGGGGCAAGTAGTACAATCCTTACTTTAGTTGAAAAAAAGAATTTGAAATTTACCAGAAATATTTTGATAGGGGGAAATGATATTACTAAAGCGATTGCTAAATCTTTGAATATTACTTTTGAAGAAGCAGAAAAACTTAAAAGGGATACTGAGATAGTATTAGATCCTGAGGCTGAGGAAGAAAAGGAAAACGAAAGTGAAAAGATTATTATAAAAATATTAAATCAAATAGCTAAAGAAATGCGCAAGTCATTAAGTTATTTTAAAACACAAAGTCAAAAAGTAAAATATAATAAAATTATATTATCTGGTGGTAGTGCTAATATAAAAAATATCGACATATTTTTAAGTGAACAATTTGAAATACCCATAATAATTGGAGATCCCCTGAAAGGGATAAAGATAAGTGAAAGAGCATTCGATGTGAAAAGAATAAAGAAATTAAAAGAATCCTTGGCCACGGTAATCGGATTAGCTAAGAGAGAAAGGTAATTATAGAATGGCAAATATTAATCTTCTGCCAGTTGAATACAAGGAAAAAGAAAAATTTAATTTAAGGAGAGTATTAATCATTTTATTTGTGGTTTTTCTGGCAGCCGGTTCTGTTTATTTATATTTTTCTTTGGAATTACAGATAGATTACAAAGAACAAGAATTAAAGATAATGAAAACTGAATTAGCAGTAATTGAAAAGGTAATAAAAGAGGTAAAGGATCTGGAAAAAGATAAGAAAGTGATAGAAGGTCGAATCACAGTAATTCAAGGATTAATTGATAACCAATCTCATTTATCCAGAATCTTAGGTGAATTTAGTGCTGCTATTCTTGATGAGGTCTGGATTGATAATCTTTCTTTAAGTGCAAATCAAACTTTCGATTTTACTGCCAATACTTTAAATAATTATTTAATTGCTAAGTATATGGTGGCCTTAAAGAATGATGCTAATTTCGATAATATTGAACTTGGCTATGTTAGAAAGAGCAAAATCAAGGAAGAGGACAGAGATGTAGAAATTGTGAATTTTAGATTATCAGGAATATTTATCCCTGGCATAATTAGTGGGTGGATAAATAGCATAGCTCTTATAGGACAATCACTTCCGGATACATTAGAGATTGGAAAAAGTTATAATTTATCTAAAGAAACACCTCTAATGGCTGAATATAATCCTAAAGATGCAATTGCTGCTCTAAAAAGATCATGGAGTATCCGGCCTGGTGGAACAATTTATATTACTACGATTAAAGGAGACAAGAATACACCTTGGTATTTTGTAAGGGTTAAAAGTGATTATTTAAATAAGATGTTTAAATAAGAAAAGGTAGAGTAAAATGAAATTATCTAAAGGTATGACCGCATTTATAATATTTATAATTTTTGTAGTATTTGCTTATGTTAATTATGCTTATGTCTATCAGCCGAGAATACAAAAGATTGAGCAATTGGATAGAGATGTTGAAATTACTGATAAAAAGATTGCTGAAGGTAAAAAAATTGCGGCAAGACTTGAACCTTTAAAAGAAGAGTATAAGGCCTTGTTGGAGAAATTAGAATTCTTAGAAGTTATGTTGCCCAAGGAAAAAGAAATACCTGATTTACTAGTAATGATTCAGGATACCTTAACGGAATTTAATATTAATTTCTCCACTTTTACTCCGCAAAATATTTCCTGGGAAAAAGATAGGATTTATGGGAAAATGCCTATGACAATGAATTTAACAGCAAGCTACTTTGATTTAATAGAATATTTAGATCGAATAGAAAATCTTCCTCGAATAATTGATGTCAAAACGTTAAGATTGAGCAAAGCTGGAGAAGAAGCTGAAAAATTAAATATCTCTATAAATATGTTTGCCTATGTTTTAAGAAAAGAGGGTTCTAAATAAAGTGGTAAAGAAAATCTCAATTAGAAATATATTTAAAAAATCAAAATCAGATACAGGAAAAAGTAAAAAGAGTAGAATATTAATTATTTTGCTAATTTTTATAGTGGCTGCAGGTGTATTTTATTGGTGGGGATATCCTCTTTTATTTCCTGATATTTCTGTGAAACCTCCTGTTACCCCAGTTACAGTAACAACTCCTGCTCCCACTATAGTAACACCTAAAGTAGAGGTTGAACCTGTGGTACCTGTGGTAAAAGAAAAGACAGAATTTGAAATTGAAATGGAAAAGAGGGAACAGGGGTATAAAAATAAGATATTTGTTTATGAGCCATATGAACCACCAAGTACTCGAAATCCTTTCCAGAAGGTAAGAACTCCTACTTTTACAGAAGAGATAGTGAAGAAAGAAGAAGGAGAAGAGGAAAAGATTTTAAGATTTCCTAAACCGGAATTACCTCCGGGGACAAAACTATCGGGAATAATTGATTCAAAAGATAAGAAGGTAGCTATAATTGAAATGAGTGGAGAAACTTATATTGCTAATTTATATGATATTTTATTAGAAAGATGTATTGTAAAAGAGATCAAGAAGGATGAAGTAATCATTGATATTAACGGATACTTTTTTTCACTAAAAATAGGAGGTGAAGATTTATCAGATGAATTATAAAAGTAGAAAAACAACTTTATTACTTTTTATTATGATCTTATTTTTAATAACTTCATTTGTGGTAAATGCCAGTTCTCAAAATATTTGGTTTACTAATATCTGGTATAAAAAATTACCCAATTATACCCATCTTACCATTAAGGCAAGTGGAGCTATTTCAGAATATGAGGTTTCTTATTTAGAGGCTCCTGAGAGAATAGTAATTGATGTTAAGAATGCCTTTTATAGCATCGATGAATTGAGCAGGAATATTTTATTTTTAAATATGGGTTCAGTGAAACAGGTAAGATGCGGGCAATTTGAAAGCGAACCTGTTCCTATAACCAGATTTATAGTTGATTTATTTCAGGAGGCTGATTATGAAGTAACATTATCATCTGATAGCAGATTGCTTTATATCGATATTTACGATTACACTGAATTTAAAGCACCTGAGGAGCAAATTTTTACGGTTACTCCGGTTAAGAGTGAAGCAGTAAAAATTGAAAAGGAAGAAGCAAAAAAATCAATAGTTGATACTGTTACTGAAACAATTAATCTTAATCTTAAGGAAGTAGAAGTGGTGGATGCCATAAGGGCATTATCGGAAATTAGCGGAATCGATATTGTACTCGACGATTCGGTAGAAGGAAAAATAACGTTAAACTTAAAAGACAAAACTTTTAAAGATTCATTGGATTTAATAACTAAATTAAAAGGTTTGGATTATACCGAAGTCACCGGCACTTTGATAATTGCAAAGAAGGATGTAATAGAAAGTTATAAGAAACCTATTACCAGAATATATGAGTTGAAGAATGCGAGTGCAGAGGCGGCAAAGGGCATATTGGATGGTTATAAGACTGAGGGGTCAAAAGTCAATATTGTTGCTGATGCGAGAATGAATATCCTAATTGTTACCGGGACAAATGAGGAAATTGAAAAGTTAGAAGGAATTATCAGCACAATAGATGAGGAGTTGCTGACCAGGACCTTTAAAATAGATAATGCTATTTATAAAGAAGAAATTGAAGGAATAAAAAGTATGTTAAGTATTATTGTTCCGGAAGAAGGTAGAATAAATATAGATAGCCGACAGAGTGAAATTATTGTAAAGGGCACGAAAGAGGAGTTGGATAATGTAGCAACAATGATTGTTGGATTAGATAAACGTGCACCTCAGATAATGATACAAGCAAAGGTTATTGAAATTACTCTTGATGGAGAGAAAGATTTGGGCGTTAAGTGGTTTAGTGGGGGCGTAGAAGGTCAAATTACTATAGGAGAAATTACTCTGGGAGGTTCTTTTGAAAGAAGCGGTTTAATTGAAGCAACTTTAAGGGCTTTACAAACAGAAGGTAAAACCAATATCTTATCTAATCCCAAAGTACTTACCTTAGATGGTAAAGAAGCAAAAATATTATCTGGCTCCAAAATTCCTATTCGAATAATTACCCCTGAAGGTCTTGAAACTGTTGAATATAGAGATGTTGGGTTAAGTATGACTATTACTCCACGATTAAGCAGTGATGGTCTTATTACTATGGATGTAAATCCCAAAATAGAATCACTAGGTGAAGAACTTATTCAGGGTTATCCGGTAATTAATTCTCGGGAAGAGAAGGTAATAATCCGAGCTAATTTGGATGAAACAGTGGTAATTGGAGGTTTAATTACTTCAGAAGAAATAAAAAATATTCGTAAAATACCATTTTTGTCAAATATTCCTATATTTGGTGAATTATTTAAATTTACTCATACTAAGAGTAAGAAAACAGAAATAGTTATTCTAATTACTGCTTACTTATTAGATTATTAATTTTTCTGTCGTTCCCGCGAACGCGGGAATCCAGATCGGGAATCCAGTATTTTAAATTGACAACTGAAAACCATATACTTGCAATTTCAACTTACTTACTATATGCTATCGACTTGTTTTGATTTATTGTTATTATCTTTACTATATACTATATACTAACGACTATCGACTATTTAATCGGTAGATTAAATAAAAAAGGGAGGACAAGACTTTGCAATATAAAAATAAAATGAATTTGTATAAAATAATATTTATCACAATATTGTTAGGTTCTATAATATCATTAGTGGGATGTAACTGGCTTTCTTTGGGACTTCTTAATATCTTTGACCCCCAGGTACAGATAAGGATAAGTGAATTAAAGATCAATGATGACGGAACCGTAGATATGAAAATATTTAGTATAAATCAAGTAGAATTTATTGGTTCAGGTTTTGAATTTGATTATTATCGGGGTACAAATAGAGTAACTTCTTTAGATCGTACTGTGGGTGTGTATTATTATGTCGCACCCTCAAGCTCACCTGGAGAAGCTGGTGCAGAGACCGAAATTACAGAATTATATCTTTATTCATCCGCAGTATTAGATTATGTAAAATTATATTCTGCTTTTAATGAAATTTCTTGTGATTTATATATTGTGGGTACAGATGGAGCAGGTCATGATTTAAAGATCAAAGTTGCCAGTGGTTTAGCTGCATTGGGAGTAGATAATGAAGCTCCTACGGCTGTGATTAGTGTTGAACCAGCAAGCGGGGGATGTCCTTTAACTGTATTTTTTGATGGTTCAGGTTCTACTGATGTTGGTCTTGGTATAGCTCAATATGAATGGTATCTTCCCGAAATATCATCAAGTATTATTTCAACGGATATATCTTTTCCATATACATTTTCTTGTGATTTAGTAACTGATAGCGAAGAAGTAATTACCGTAAGCTTAACTGTTACTGATTATCATGGTAACGAAGGTTCTGACGCTGAAAGTGTGACCATTAAAAATCCAGATGCAGACGGATGTACATAAGTTAATATAATTTATTAGGTAGTTAAAAGGGGACAAGCTATTTTTTACATAAAACAAGTGTAAAAGCAGCCTGTCCCCTTTTTTATTGGTTCTTTATTTATTTTCCTGCTTTTGTTATAATATTAGAAACCTTAATTATATTCCTCCTCACCCTAACCCTCTCCCTCCGAGGGGAGAGGTAACGAGATATTTAAAATGGAAAAAGAAAAAATGAAAGAAAAAAAACAAAACAATATATTAGAGTTATTTAAACCTTATGTTCCTAAGGCAGTGACTTCCAGAATATTAGAAGGGAAGGGAAGCTTGCCGAGTGAACGAAGTGAAGTTACCATAGTATTTATTGATATAAGAGGATTTACTAACCTTGCTGATCAACTTGACCTGGAGAAAGCTACCGAAATAATAAATAATATATTTGAACCAATAGTTGGTTTAATAGATAAATACGGTGGTAGTATCAATAAATTTTTAGGCGATGGATTAATGGTTGTATTCGGAGCACCTTTTAGCCATGAAGATGACCCCGAAAGAGCAGCAAGGGCAAGTTTAGAAATAATGAAATCCATAGAAGAAAATGGAAAGATAAAAATTGGTAATAAAGTAAAAAATTTAAAGGCAAGGATTGGAATCAATACCGGATTGTGCATATCCTGTGAGATTGGTTCAGATTCAAGAAAAGAATTTACCGTTATAGGAGATACGGTAAATTTAGCTTCACGTCTACAAGAAAACTCAATGCCCGGGAAGATATTAATCGGTGAAAAAACTTTCTGGAGAATTAAAGATAGTTTTATAATTTCTCGTCCCCGCAAATTGAAAATAAAAGGCAAGAAGGATTTGGTTTCAGCTTATACTTTAAAAGGAGAAAAGAAAAGAATTAGTTTCTTCGAACGTAAGAAGAAATATTATTCTCCTTTTATAGGAAGAGAAGAAGAATTACAAATTTTAAGAGAAGCTTTAAAAAAATCTTACAATTCAAGAGGACAAATAATTGAGATAAGCGGTGAATTAGGGGTAGGAAAATCAAGATTAATCTTAGAGCTTTCCAAAGGTTCTTTAGCTAAAGAATCTAATATTTTATCCGGTAATTGCTCATCCTGGGAAGAATCAAAACCTTATGCTCCTTTGAAGGAAATATTTACTAAAATCTTTGGAATAAAATTTGATGATGATCTCAAAGAAATTGATAAGAAAATAGAAAATAAAATAAAGGAAATTGATTCTTCATTATTATTTGCTTCTTCATATTTTTCAAGACTATTATCCTCAAAGATTAAATCCCTTGAAGAAATAATGGAACAATCAAGAGAAGAAAGTAATTTGTTTGCCAGAGTTATGAAAAAATTACTGTTAAGCCTTTCTTCTCAAAATCCCCTTCTTATAATTATTGAAGATGTACAGTGGATTGATGATGCATCAGCGGAATTTTTAATTCAATGTTCTAAAGAACTTAAAAAATATCCCATTCTGCTTATATATAGTCTTAGAGAATCACTCAAAAAGAGAGAGTCTATTGCAGGGTCTAATAAAATAAAATTATTACCCTTAAAAAATACTGAATCTGATAAGCTAATAAACTTATTAATAAAAGAAAATGATATCTATCAATTAATGAAAGATAGAATTATTTCTACTGCTAATGGAAATCCCTTGTTTATTGAAGAAATTGTTAGGGGAATTGAAGAAAGAAGATTATCGGCCGATAAGGATAGATTAGGTAATTATCCCGAGATGTTTACTGGTTTTCAAATACCAGAAACTGTTCAGAGTATTGCACGAGCAAGAATTGATTTGCTTCCGGTTGGATTAAAAGAGATATTATATCAAGCTTCAGTTTTAGGAAGAAATATTGAAATAAAACTTTTACAAAAAATTACCAATTTGGAAGATAAAGTATTGTTAGAAACGATGAAGAAATTGCGAAAACACGAATTTATAGAAGAAGTAGAGGTAGCACCTCAACTTCAAAGATATTTTACCTTTACTCATTCGCTTATACAAGAAATAGCTTATAATAGTCTGCTTCACAAAGACAGAAAAAACCTGCATAGTAAAATTGGGTCAGTTATGGAGGAAACGTATTTATCTAAAATCGATGCAAAAGTTGAAGAATTAGCTTATCATTTTAAAAACAGTGATGATAAAGGAAAAGCAGTTTTCTATTTAAACAAAGCTGGAGACAAAGCTCAATCCTTATATGCTTTTAAAAATGCTATTAATTATTATCTGGATAGTATTAAGATTTTAGAGTCAACGGAACTTGAAAAGGAACAACTGACTAAACTTTCAGAAATATATAATAAATTAGCTTTTTCCCAATCGGTTATTGGAGAGAGAAAAGAAGCGGAAATAAATTTAACTAAAGCCTTAGAATATTGTAGAAAAATCAGAGACAAAGATAATGAATCTTTAATATTAATGAGTATGGGAAATTTATATGGGGATATGGGACAGTGGGATAAGGCAATTGAATATTTTCAGAATAGTTTGTTAATTACTGAGGAGTTAAATAATTTAAAAAGGAAAGCAAGAATAATAACTAATATCGGTGTAACATATCTTTTTAAAGGAGATATATCTACTGGATATGTTACTCTTAAAGAAAGTTTAACTATTTGTGAAACGATAAACGCAGAAGATATATATATTATGGCATTGAATAATATGGGTATTTATTATGATATACTCGGTGAATGGCGAAAAGCTCTTGATACCTATAAAAAAAGTCTATCAATTTCTAAAAAAAATAATAATTTAATTGAAATGTCTAATACTATGGGGAACCTTGGTTTTGCATACTCTTCGCTAAATAAATCAGAACAAGCTATATACTTTTTTAAAGAAAGCATTAAAATATCAGAAAAAATTGGCGATATTTATAATAAAGGAATTAATTATATTCATTTAGGGGAGGAATATTTAAGAAAAGATAAATTTAAAGTGGTAAAATATTATATTTCCAATGCAGAAAAAATATTTAAAGAACTTGAAGACAAATTAGGATTAGCAGATGTATTTAAACTAAAAGGAATATTGTCTAAAAAACTAAAGGATTGGAAAAACAGTGATAAATTTTTTAAAAAGTCTATTAAGATTTATTCTCAGCAAGGAGATAGAATAAATGAAGGTGAAACCTATTATGAATGGAGTGATATGTTTATTTTTAAAAAAGATGTAGATTCAGCAAAAAGAAAATTAATTAAATCTAAAAAGATATTGGAAAGTATTGGGGCAAGAAAGCATCTTGGAGAAATTGAAGAAAAATTGAATAAATTAAAAAAATATTAAATAAAAAAATATTATAATTACGTTAGTGTAACTTTTTACGGCGCAGTAAGAAAGTGATAGATTCCCATTTTTATGGGAATAACATTGGCATGTTTTATTGGTTCATTTGCATTTTGTATTATTTGTTATATAATATAAGTGGGGGATGGTATAAAGGAGTTTGAATTTTCAAAATAGGCTCCCGATAATAGCAAATCAATCGAAAGGTTGAGACGCAAAGTCACAGACCTAAGGCTATTAAGTTAGCTAAGGTAGCTGGGCTACCGAAGGAGATGATGCAAATGAAGAAAAGGTTAGATTTAAAGCTTCTATCTGTTCTCTGTGTGATAGTATTGGTCTTTTTAGCTCTATCTACCTTTGCCTTTTCTGCAAAAAAAGAAAAGGTTGAAGAGTGGATATCCGCAGAAGAAGGCGGTTCTATCACCCTTGAAGATGTTACCATTACTTTTGATTCAGGTATTCTGATCAAGGACACTAAAATATTTATTATATATTTTGGTGACGGTGTTTACCAATTTGGACCTGAAATAAAGGTTAATGGAACATTTACCGTATGTTTTGATGAACCACCAGACAAAGTATTGACTTTTAAACAAGGTGAATGGGTAGAAGTAGATGAATATAATGGTGGGTGTTTAGAAACTGATCAATTTTCACGATATCGTGGTTGTTGATAAGTTTCTGTTAATTTAGCACCATCCCCCCTTTTTTAAAAAATGAAAGATAGAATAAAAATAACCCCAGATCAATTCCGGGGTTATTTTATTTTACAGCCAATTCAATTAATTGACGCTCATCTGGTAGCTATGTTAAAATCAATAAGACCATTGATTTGCTTATTTTGCTATAAATTATCATTTATAAAAGTATGGAGA
>JABUBL010000169.1_pt1 | contig 16490 bp, 15 predicted proteins | sample 7240371 | NCBI WGS metagenome assembly JABUBL01 (sample SAMN07256343, study PRJNA390944) | subsurface metagenome | isolation source: Methane hydrate marine sediment | place: Pacific Ocean: Eastern North Pacific, ODP site 1244 | collected 2002
GGAGTTAAAAGATTAAGATTACCTGCTAACTCTTTATTAAGTTCTGTTCCCATACCTACAATAACTTCCTTCACTCCCTCAATTTTTTTTACCTCTCTGGTAATTATCATTAAGGTTACAGAATCATAATATGCATTTTCTCTAATAAGATATTTCAAAACCATTTTTTCCCTCTCCCACTTATTTCAGTATCTTTACCTTGGTCATCAATACTCCACCGAAAACAATTCCAGCAGCACAGTCACTGCCTGATGTCCCGCCAATATTGAGGAGGTTGATACATTTATCATTGATAGAGTTGCTATTTGTGACAGCTAACATTAAATCTCTGATCGGTTCACTAAATCTTGCCTTCATTCCATTTCTAAGCATTATTTCACTGATGAAAGTTGTTCGTCCCGGAAGATCGTAAATCATGAAACCTGCTATTTTTTTTAAATTCTCTAAATGGTTGCCAAAATAATATCCAATATAATAAAGGGACGCCAATATACCCAATAGAAAATCATCTGCCGCAGGAGTTAAACCCGGTCCCAAGCCAATAAGTCGTTTTGAAGCTTCAGTTATCTCCTTATAATCAAAATCACTTATTCCTTTTGTTAATCTTTTTACAGAATTTATAATAAAATCCTTATAATGATTAGCCACCTTATCTCCGTCAAGAATAGAAGCTATTCCTTCTATTTCTCCATATTTTAGGGTCAAATCACGAATTTTTTCTATATTTTTATTGAGTATTTCTTCTGAAATTTTAGACCTTAAAAATAAAGGTGATGAATCCCAAACCTTTACTCCTGTAAGTTTAATAGAAATACAAGCTTTGGGTATCTTTATTTCATTTTTATTTATAACAGCTTTTATCCCGACTTTAAAGCCAAAGGAACATAGCTTCTGGTCTTCTATAACATCTAATTTAATTGCAGATGGGTAATTTGGAAGTTTTGAAGAAATAAGGGTAACTAAATTATTTCTATCCAATTGAATATTACAAGCCTGATCAAATACCGAATGAACAATTCCATCAACTGTTTTAGAGGTAAGAATATCATTTAAATCAGAAGCAACAGATTTTGCCAGCAGCATAATAATTCCTATAAAATTTTTTATTGATTTTTCACTCTTTACTTTAAATATCATAAATGGGTAAAGGTCTTTTTGTCAATAAAAATGATTGAAAAAAACTTTAATTAAAATTGTAGGAAAATCTTGGTTTACCAGGAACTAAAGAAGGAAGTGGATACGGCATATTAGGGCATGCTTATAATCAAGTTTCAAGTTTATTTCTTCTTTTCCTTAATTGCCTTTAAAACCTTCTCCGCAGTAATGGGCAGTGAATTAATCCTGCAACCAATAGCATCAAAAATTGCATTAGCAATAGCTGGTGCGGTAGGCACCATACAGGCTTCTGCAATTCCTCTTGCTCCCCACGGTCCTGTAGGTTCCGGTACCTCAACTATACTTATCTTCATTTCAGGGACATCTCCTACTGTGGGTATCTTATAATCAACAAAAGAGGGATTTAAGACTTTACCCTCTTTAATTTTCATCTCTTCTAATAATGCGGAACCTAAACCTTGAACAATACCACCTTCTATTTGGACACAGATAAGGTCAGGGTTTATAGCTTTGCCTACATCATAGGCAGCGGCAATTTTTAAGACCTTTACCTCACCGGTTTCTATATCTACTTCAACTTCTGCGGTCTGAACTCCGAAAGTCCAAAAAGCCACAGGTTTATCTCCCTGACCGGTTTCCTTGTCAGTATCTTTTACATCGGGAGGAATAAAAGCTCCCCTTCCGATAATCGGACCATGTATCCCGGACCCATCAGACATAGTCAGACCCATGGCCAGGTCAGCAATCTTTACTTTCTTATCAGGATAAATTTTTGAAACGACCTGTCCATCTTTTAACACAAGGTTATCTTCGGGAATACCAAATTTTAATGATGCTAATCTTAACATCTGATTTTTAGCATCTTCTACCGCTCTCTTAACTGAATTTCCACAACAATAGGTCGTTCGGCTCGCTACTGTCTGCCATTCATAGGGAGTACAATCTGTATCTCCGGTCATTATACTTATCTGGGAAATGGGAACAGTAAGTACTTCAGCGGCTATCTGGGTTAAGACAGTATCAGAACCCTGCCCCAGATCCATCGCAGTAACTAATAAATTAACTGTACCATCTTCATTAATTTTTACAATTGCTGAAGAACCTACATTATTAGGCATTGAAGGTGCTTTATACATACAAGCAATTCCTTTACCGCGATATTTTATTTTTGATACCTTTTTTACTCTTTTATCCCATTCTATATCTCCAGTAACTTTATCCAGACATTGTATTAAGCCAACATTCTCCAGAACCTGTCCGGTTACAGTGGTACTGCCATCTTTTAAGGCATTTTTTTTCCTGAATTCAGCCGGGTCCATTCCGATTTTATGAGCCACTATATCCAGGTTCTGCTCTATAGCAAAATGTATCTCAGACATTCCAAACCCGCGATAAGGACCACCTACCGGATGGTTGGTATATACACAAATAGAATCAGCCTTTACATTAGGAATGTCATATGGCCCGGTTGAGGCATACCCACCAGCCCGGGCAATATTTACTCCGTATTCAGTGTATGCACCGCCATCCCAGTAAAAAGTATTTTCCTCGGCAATAATCTTACCATCTTTTGTAACTCCCGTTTTAATCCTGGCATACATACCCTGCCGAATAAAAGTATTTGTAAAAACATCTTCTCTTGAAAAACTCAGTTTTACCGGGTGGTAATTAGCTTTCTGAGCTAAAGGTATAACTATTCCTTCCAGAGTTGTACCTGCTTTCGCGCCAAATCCTCCACCTATAGCCGGAGAAATAACTCTAATCTTATTTAGGGGCATATCAAAGGCAACAGCAAGAGTGCGCCTTACCGCGTAAGGTGATTGGCAACCTGCCCAAACAGTAATTTTACCTTCGGGGTCTGCTTGAGCTATAGCACAATGGTTCTCAATAGCACTATGCTGTATATGGGGAACATAAAAATCATTTTCAAAAACAAAATCCGCTTCCTTAAAACCTTTCTCGACATCCCCTTTTCTGATTTTATAATGGTTACTTATATTTGTTCCACTCTGGGGTAAAATTATCGAAGCATGTTTGTAGTTACCCAAATCTTCGTGTATAAGTGGAGAATCCGGTTTTATACCTTCTAATGGACTAAATACTGCTGGCAACTCTTTGTAAGCTACTTCGATTAAAGATATTGCTTCTTCAGCAATTTCTTCCGCTTCCGCAGCAACTGCCGCTACCGGTTCACCTATAAACCTCACTTTATCAATTGCCAGAAAAGTTTTATCTTCCAGATAGAGCCCTACCCGGTTAGGCACATCCTTCCCGGTTATAACCACTTTAACTCCCGGTAATTTTTCTGCCTTTGAGGTATCAATCTTTAATATTTTGGCATGGGGATAAGGACTCTTCTTTATCCTGGCATACAACATCCCGGATAATTTTAAGTCATCTGTATATCTTACAAAACCTGTTACCTTCTTAATGCCATCTACTCTTTTTTCGGATTTTCCCACATATTTCAGCATTTTACCTCTTCTCTCCCTTCTTAGCAACATCAAGTACCGCATTTATAATACGTTGGTATCCAGTACATCTACACAGATTGCCCGCCAAGGCTTCCTTGACATCTTCTTCTGTAGGATGGGGATTTCTATTAAGCAGTGCCTTGGCAGACATCACCATACCCGGTGTACAATAGCCACACTGGATTGCATTATGTTTTAAAAAACTTTCCTGTATAGAATCTAAATTAATGCCGTCTGATAAACCCTCAATAGTCAAAATTTCTTTCCCATCTGCCTCTACAGCCAACATCAGACATGAATTTACTGGTTCATTGTCAACCAACACCGTACATGCCCCGCATTCACCAGCACCACACCCCTCTTTTACCCCTATCAAATCAAGGTCTTCTCTGAGCATTTTTAAAAGAGTCTTATTGGGTTCAACCTCTATCTCTTTAACTTCTCTATTTATGGTAAAACGAATTTTATGTTTCATAAAATATGCCCTCCCTTTGCTTGAAGAATTGCCCGTCTCACCAAAACTTTAATAATTTCTTCTCTGTATTCTTGTGAAGATCGAACATCCGAAATGGGTGAAACCTCGGTTAAAGCAGATTTGCCAGCTTTTTCTAAAAGCGACTCATCTATTATTTTTCCTTTTAATAATTCTTCTGTCTTAAACGCCCTGACTGGTACGGGAGCAACAGCCCCCAGAGCAATCCTTACTTCATCCCTTATACATACTACGGCTACTCCCACTGTTGCCAAGTCAACATCTTTCCTGCGCCCCTGTTTTAGATAAACTCCTGTCCATTTATCTTTTATGGGAGGAATGGTTATAGAAGTTACAATTTCTCCTTTTTTGAGAATATTCTTTTTTACACCCGTGAAAAATTGATTAATGGGAACTATTTTCTCCCCTGTCGGGCCAATGATATTCACCTTTGCCTCTAAAACCAAAAGAGGTGGTGCAGTATCTGCAGCTGGTGATGCGTTACAGATATTCCCTACCAGAGTTGCCCGATTGCGTACCTGATACGAGCCTACGGTTTTACAGGCTTTAACTAAAATAGGATAATGAGTTTGGACTGCTTTTGAATTTGAAATTTCATTAAGAGTAACAGTTGCCCCGATATTTAAGCCGTCCTGTTTATTATAAGTTATTCTGTTAAGTTGGGGGATAGCTTTGATATCAACTAAATATTCCGGTTGGATAATCTTATCCCGCATCTCTACAATTAAATCTGTTCCTCCGTTTAAAATTTGTGCTTTCTCTCCGAACTGGGAAAGAATTGAAATTGTTTCTTTGATAGAATCTGGTTTAAGGTACTCGAATTCTTTCAATATAACTTCACCTCTCCATAAATTTTAAAATTTAATTAATTTATTTTTAAATTTTCCACTTAAATCTCATATTACAAATAATAACATCCGTAAAACTTCAAAATAACTATCTGTCTCAAATACTAAACTGGTAGAAGAAATTTGTTTCATCCCCGGATAAAAAGATGCTTTAAATGCTCTTACATGTTTTTTATATGATAATTTTACTTTAAAGTGCTCCGGCAATTTAATTTTACATTTATCAATATCTCCTTTTAGTATTGACTCTACACTCTTCTTAATTTTTTCTACTGCAAGTTTCGGATGAATACTTATTACTGAATCACCAACACCTTTATTTACTGCCACGGTCTTGATGTTTTTATTTACTTTATTTACTTCTTTGCAAATTCCCTCATCTCCGCTTACAAAAACTACAGGCACCCCCATAGTAGCAGCGGCATAACTATGGATTAAAAATTCACTGGCATACTCCCCATTTAATTTAATATAATTTAAAGTGGAGGAACTTAGAGTATGGGATAAGGGATTAGAGCTTGAACTACCAAAAGAATGATAACCAACCATTAATAAAGCATCAAATGATTCGTTCAATTCCTGGACCATTAAATAGGGATGTTCACTCCAACCCCGCACCAGTTTAATATTTTGCGGCAGGTCAGCTGCTACAATATTTCTCCCGGTATCGTGGGCATCTTTAATCCAAATTTCCTTTGCTCCTGCATTTATTGCTCCTTCACAAGCTGCCTTGACTTCATCGGTCATCTGTTTGGCAAACTTCTGGTAATCAGATTTTGATTTTTCTGTCTCGTCCCAATGGGTAATTCCGGTTACTCCCTCGATATCAGCACTAATATAAATTTTCATAAAATCCTCCTCTAAAAATCAACTTCCTATTAATAATATTATTATTCTACACGGATGATATAATTTCCTCTTTTTAAAAAATAATTCTTAAGTAAATTTTCATTTTAAAATAATTTTTACCTTTTATGTTATAATAAAATCAACAAAAAATAATTAGGGAGGAGGACATGGCAAATAAAAAAGAGGAATTCAAGGTCTCTGGTGAAGAGATTGTCGAAAAGATTAAAGAAATCATAAAAGAGGGAAATGCCCGAAAAATAATCATTAAAAATGAAAATGGAAAATCAGTTGTTGAATTTCCTTTAACTGTAGGTGCTATAGGAGCTCTTATTGCTCCAATATTAGCTGCTGCAGGCGCTATAGCTGCTTTACTTACCAAATGTACTATTATAGTTGAGAAAAAATAATATCTTCAAATTCAAATTATTCTAATTAATTTTTCTTATTGGAATTGCAAAATATCTCATTAAATAATTTTTTACCTTTCAATTGAATATCACTTCCCAATTTATTTCGACCTAAGGAGCAACTAAATTCCATTCATTTTCCTTTGACATTTTTATTTACCTTCAAATATCATAATCATGTGTCTATCATCGAAGCCAATTAGTTAGGGTGACTAGGCTGGGTCGTTCTGCTCTATTCATCGGGTAAGAGGTCTCTTCCTACCTGAACAACAAATCAGTAGTTACACTTTGATAGCCTTGAAGATGTCAGTGTTACTCAAAATCCCGACAATCTCTTTACCATCAAAAACAGGAGCCCTCCTGATACCGGTATGATTGAATAGTCGGGCACAATACTTCAGGGCAAGACCAGGGGAGACAGTGATAAGCGGTTTGGTCATAATCTCAAAGACTTTGACTTCGCGGGGATCTTTCCCTGGATCAGCGACTTTGTTAACCACATCTTTGCGGGTCATAATTCCCCAAGCGTCCTCGGACCCCCTTCTGTTAACGATCAAGCAGGAAACCCCTTTCTTCCTCATTAGCTTTATGGCATCAGCCACCGTCTCCTTGCCGTCAATACATATTACATCTTTAGTCATTACATCAGCGGCTTTGGCGAACCTTAAGTCTCTCAATTCTTTTACTACCATTTTATCTCCTCCTTTCTTTCAAGTATGCATTACCTTATTCCACCCAACCCCAGTCACCCTTAAAGTGTGTTAGCTCACGGCTCCAACGACCATTGGAATTAATCCAATTTTTTTCTATAATAACTATTTTTTTAATAGTATACTCTTTGGTATATTATAAAAAACAAAGATAAAATTATTTCAGGATATAAACTAATTAAATTATAACAAACTCAGGATAATTATCCAAAATTATCCCTGCCTGCTAAAACCTAGTTAATTGCTGATCGCATAATCTTATTGTTAACTGAAATAAGCTTAACTTTTGCTTGACCATTGTTAAAATTTAATTAAGAGATACTGACTCAGATAAAGTTCGGTGAAGTTATATATCACGTATAATTTTATTATGTTAAATTTAAAAAACCCTCTTTAAGGTGTGTAAATTTTTCGCATATGTTCTGATTTCTGCATCAAATTTTTTATATAAATAACTTCGTCTTCTTGTATTTTTAGGGCTTTAACTATATCAGCAAGTTTCCAGCCTTTTTCCAGGGCCAATAAAATTAAGTCCAGTTTTTCATAAGAAATACTTATTACCTCTTCATCATTGGTAAGGCCTGGCATCACATCAGGCGATGGAGGTTTCTTTATAATTCTTGAGGGAATATCTAGATATCGAGCAAGTTCTCTTACCTGAGTTTTATATAAATTCAGAAGAGGCATAATATCAGTGGCACCATCACACCCATGTTTTACAAAGTATCCAATCTTATATTCACTCTTATTGGCTGCCCCCACTACTAATCTATTTTCCATTTCTCCATAAAGATAGAGTAATATCATTCTTAATCTGTGTTTTACCCGATAATAGGCATTGCCTTTAGCCAGATAAGAGTTAAATTCTTTATCCTTAAAACCTAAAAGACTTTCTGAAAAAGGTCTTTTTTCTGTCTTTCTTTCATAAAAATGATAAGCTTTTTTAACTAAAACTCCTTTTAATCTTCCCCAAGAAAGAAGTTTATCTAAAGGAAATAGTTTATATATCCAAGTTCTTCAAGATAAGGGGTTATATCAATTAACTTTGTTTCAATATTTAATTCCCGGGCAAAGTTTAGAGTATCTTTAGTGTGTTCTTTTTTCGAATCTTTCTCAGGCATAATTAAGGCTAAAGTTTTCTTTGGACCAAGTGCTCGCATGCACAAAGCGGCCACAACTGCCGAGTCAACCCCTCCACTTAATCCTAATATTGCCCCTTTACTTTCTAATTTTTCGGTATACTCCCTTATGAAATTCTCTAAAGAAAGAGATATTTTTTCAGGCTCAATTTCCATTCCCGCCTTCAATTTTTCTAAAAGATTATCACTCATTCTCATCTAATATCCTATGAAATATCTTTAAAAATTTTTATTCCATAATTTACTACACAATTTTTACTACATTGGGACAAAATTCATATCTAACTAATATTGGACATATTTTACGAGCTCAATTTGCGCCTCTAATTCATTATCCCCAAATATCTTGACCCTAAGAGGAAGGGCTAAGTCCGGGTCAATAATCCATTCACCTACCATTTTATCCTCTTCATCAGGCTGGAAAAGCTGGCATACAAACCCTTCTCTTCCCGCAATCTTCTCCTTGCCTATTACCTTTAGTATAACTGTTCCAAAGAAATTCATCTTTTCTCCTACCTTCAAATCCATCTGGCTAGAGACAAAAGCATAATAAGGATTATTCATCAGCACACTTAAGGATATTCCATAAACAGCCCATAACCCAAAAGCCGGTTCTGCTCCTAATTCGTCTTTGGTCAGGGTTTCCTTGGTAGTATAAGTAACTTCAAAGACCTCCTCACCTTTCTTGGATTTCTTGATATCTAAGATATAGATGACTTCCCCTTTCTCCTCATCTTCTCCCCATAAAATTTTGTATTCAAAACGCTCATCTCCTTCAAATTGGCCAAATTGCCATTTTTCGGCCCAGCCCAACTGCACCACGCTAAATAAAAACAACCCTATCAGCAGTACAATTATAAATTTCTTGCTTATACCTGTCATTTTATTGTGCCCTCCTTTTTTAATTTTTCTTCATATGTTTTTATTATTCGACAAAAGACTTAAAAATCCTTCTTTTTGAGAAAAAGTTTTTATTGTATCGATTTATGGCTTTAGATAATAAAGAAGTGTAGGGGTGTATGGCAATACGCCCGTTTAAGCTCCAAAACCTCACTCAACCCCTTATAAAATAAGGCTTTTCATCTACATCTAAAATAAGCCCTTTTAAGCGCTTATTTTAAAAAATATGAACAATCACCTTAACCAACCTCAAGAAACGCCGATATGACCATATTTCGCTAAAACCCTTATATTGCAAGGCTTTCAGACTGCTAAAAATAGAGTTTTTAGCCTTTTTTTGCCTTATTTTCTCCATATTTTAGAAGTACTACCAATATCCCATATAACAAAAAAACGCAGAAACCCTTATATTTTCTACGTTTTAGGGCTCTACCATTTTTCACTTTAAAAACTGATAATCCTCTAATTTTATGTATATATTTATCTCCCTTACTTAACTAAAAATCAGCTCTCCCGTTTCTCTATTTTTCTCCTTTTTAATTAAACCGTCCCCTATCGTGCTCAGGAAAGCCTTGTAAAATAGGGGTTTCAAAGGTAGGTTGCGTATTTTTGATTATACGGGCAAAATTTGCCTTGACTTATACATTTACCCTCGAAAAATGGGTGTTTTTTGACAATTTTTTAAGGCTTCAATTTTTAAAAGTAGCTATTTATAAGGGTTACAGAGTTTCGGGGAGGTCAAAAAAGGCTAAAAAAAACGTCGTAATTACCTGATTTTTTGGAAATTGAAATGCGTTTAAAGGCACTCTCCGTGCGTTTTAAGGGCATTCCTGAAGGGGTAAATTTACACTATTAGAAAAAAGTGTTAAAAGTGTTGTAAATAAAGGGATAGGGGCATAATAATAAACTCGCCTTACTTTAAGCAAGGCGAGTTTATATTGGAGGTATTAAAAAATGAAAAAGCTATTTATAATGGTTTTATATTTAATAGCTTTCAAACGAGAAAAATTACATCACATTATAAATTAATGTCAAATTTTTTATAAAAATTTTTTTACAGCACAGCACACTGCGCTGCTACAATGATTATAAAATTTGGCGGAGGGGGTGGGATTTGAACCCACGGATACTTTCGTATCGCCGGTTTTCAAGACCGGTGCATTCGGCCGCTCTGCCACCCCTCCTGTAATTATCTATTTTTTACTTATAAAGAATAACATCTCTCTATCTTGTTGGTCAAGAAAAACTTGTCCCCCTCACCCTAACTCTCTGCACCATAGGTGAGGAAATATAAATAAAGAAATTTTTTCATCAGGCAGGGGGCGGATTCATCCGCCCCGGGCTTTTGGTAAATAGTAAATTATTTACAATCGGGTTATCTTTTCAAGCCCTCCCATATATGGGCGAAGGACATCGGGAATAACTACACTTCCGTCCTTCTGCTGAAAATTTTCTAATATGGCAACCAGGGTTCTGCCAATGGCTAAACCAGAACCATTTAAGGTGTGGACAAAATTCACCTTCTCTTTTTCTTTTGAACGATATCTTATCATTGCTCTTCTGGCTTGAAAATCTTCACAATTACTGCAGGAGGATATCTCTCTATATCTTCCCTGGGCTGGTAACCATACTTCTAAATCATAGGTCTTGGCTGCTGAAAATCCCATATCCCCAGTGCAAAGAACAATTACCCGATAGGGTATTTCTAATCTTTTTAAAACTTCCTCAGCATTTTTAGTTAAAGTTTCCAGTTCCTGATAAGAATCCTCTGGTCTGCAAATTTTTACTAATTCCACTTTATTAAATTGATGCTGCCTGATTAAACCCCTTACATCTTTACCATAAGAGCCTGCTTCTTTTCGGAAACAAGCAGTATAGGCAGTATAATAAAGGGGTAATTTATCTTCATTTAAAATCTCCAGTCGGTGAAGGTTGGTTAAAGGTACTTCGGCAGTAGGCACAAGGTAAAGACCATTTTCACATTTAAATAAATCACTTTCAAACTTGGGCAGCTGCCCGGTACCAGTCATCGTTTCAGAATTTACTAAAAAAGGAGGGAATATTTCTTTGTACCCATGTTCATTGGTATGAAGGTCGAGCATGAAATTAATTAGAGCTCTTTCCAGTTTAGCTCCCATCCCTTTTAATACGGTAAAGCGGGCTGAGGCTACTTTTGCCCCTTGCTTAAAATCGAGTATATCCAGGGCTTCTCCGATATCCCAATGAGGTAAGGGAGTAAAATCAAATTTAGGAGGCTCTCCCCATCTTCTTATTTCTGTATTATCCTTTTCGTCCTCCCCAACCGGTACGCTTTCGTGGGGAATATTGGGAATTTCCAGTAAAATTTTAGCTGTTTCTTCTTCAATTTCTTTAATCTGGATATCTAATTCTTTAATCTTTGCCGATACCTCTTTCATAGCTAAAATCTTTTCCCGGGCATCTTTCTTTCCCCTTTTTAATTTTCCGATTTCCTCACTTACTGTGTTTCTTTTTTCTTTTAAGGCACCTGCTTCTAATAATAATTCCCTTCTTCTCTCGTCTAAAGTTAATATCTCTTCAATATTAATTTCTTCTTTTCTTTTCTTTAATGCCTCTTTTACTTTTTCCGAATTTGAACGAATAAGTTTTATATCTAACATTTCTTTCTCCTTCTTTAATCGTAATGTGTAATGTGTATATTCTACAGTGTACAGTGTTTAGTGTATAGTATTAAAACTAAAAACGCAAAGCGAAAAACCATAATTCAAAATTCAAAACTTTTTCGAATAATGTATTGTTTTTTGTATAGAAGGCAGATTCATCCACGCCGTTAATAACTATTGCCTTCCGGGTTCGATAAATCGAACCCCTACTTCTAACTCCTGAATTCTATCTTACTTACGAGATACAATTCACGAGATACGAGATACGATTTTAGTTTCTAGCTCCTAGCTTCTTTGCTATATACTATTCACTATTCACTAACGACTAATTTATCCCTTTATAACCCCCAATGGTCTCATCCGCACTACTTTTCTGGATATATCGGTCTGATGCATTACTTCGACCACTTCACTTACATCTTTATAAGCCTCGGACATCTCTTCAACCAGGGTTCCCTGGCTTTCTGCTTTTACAATTATTCCCTTTTCTCTCAACTCTTGCCGAATATCTCTCCCCCACGCTTGTTTTTTGGCTTTCATTCTACTCATTGCTCTCCCTGCTCCATGACAGGTTGACCCAAAGGTTTCTTCCATAGCTTTCTCGGTACCTACCAGACAGTATGAACATCTTCCCATATCTCCGGGAATCAATACCGGCTGCCCTATCTTCTTATATTTTTCCGGTACATCAGGATGAAAAGGAGGAAAAGCCCGAGTAGCCCCTTTCCGGTGCACACACAATTTTATTCTCTTACCTTGCCAGTTATGTTCTTCTATCTTGGCAATGTTGTGAGCCACATCATAGATTAGTTTCAATCCTAATTCTTCCGGAGTGCTTCGAAAAACCTTGGCAAAAACTTCACGAGTCCAGTGCATTATACACTGGCGATTCGCCCAGGCGTAATTTGCCGCACAGGCCATAGCTGCATAATAATTTTTCCCTTCCGGTGAAGACAGAGGGGCACAGGCTAATTGCCGGTCGGGAAGTTGAATCCCATATCTGCTTACCGCTTTCTGCATAGTTACTAAGTAGTCGGTACATACCTGATGCCCTAACCCCCGTGAACCACAATGAATCATTACGGTAATTTGGCCTTCTTCTAATCCCAGTTCCCGGGCAACTTCAGGGTCATAAACCTTATCAACTACTTGAATCTCTAAAAAATGATTTCCTGAGCCAAGGGTGCCTAATTGAGGCTTTCCTCTTTCCATAGCATGTTTACTAACCAGATCGGGATTCGCATCATTCATACACCCTTCTTCTTCGGTAAATAGGATATCTTCTTCCCAGCCAAAACCCCTCTCCACTGCCCATTTAGAACCTCTTGTTAAAACATCTCTCATTTCGTGAAAGTTTGTTTTAATTTTTCCTTTTGAGCCTACTCCAGAGGGAATAGCTCTGAATAGTTCATCAACTAAGATTTCAACTTTTGGTTTTACTTCTTTTAAAGTCAAATTTGTTCTTACTAATCTGATTCCACAATTTAAATCAAAACCTACTCCTCCGGGTGAGATAACTCCATCATCTAAAGTGGTAGCAGCTACCCCGCCGATAGGAAAGCCATAGCCCCAGTGGATATCAGGCATAGCTAATGAACGGCCTACAATTCCTGGTAAAAAAGCCACGTTGGCTACTTGTTCTAGTGCCTGGTCCTGGCGTATTTTTTCTAATAAATTTGAAGAGGCATAAATCAGACCGGGAACTCTCATTCCAGAGTTATAAGTCTTGGGAATTTCCCAGCGATAATCATCTATTTTATTTAAAGGTCCTTCCCATGATTGTTTCATTTTCTTTCACTCCTTTATATGGATGATTACATAGATATCATTTTTAAAATATAAGTCAAATATCAAATATTACCTGAGCTCTCCAGAGTCCACTTTCCTCATCTTTTTTAATTTCTAAACGATGGTAAGTTGCGGCTTTTATCTCTTTTTTTATTTTGCAGCCGAGCTGGTTAATTTTCGTTCCTTCAACTTCTGCCTTAATCTGATAATTAGATAATTCCTTTATTTTAAATTTACTTAAAATAACTAATTTCGTTTCACTGATATATAGAAGTTCATTAAGCCAGGCGAAGACTAAACCTTCCAGATTGTCAGCTTCCAGCTTTATTTTATCATAAAAGTTTTCTTTAAGGTTTTTGTTTTCTCCGGCGATAATTTCAAACATCCCTTTTGCAGTATTGATAAAAACTTCTCTTTTGTTCTTACCATAGGCCGCTATTCCGATATCAGCGGTATGTTCGAGGATTTCAAATTCTTTCATAGATAATTGTACCTTTTTTATAAAATTCAATATTTTTAACCGAAGACTATACTTTAAATTTTCAAATTTATTCGGGAGCCAGGAGTCAGTAGTCAGAATCCAGAATAAAATTACTAATAACTAAATTGCCCACTTTATCAATCTATATATTATCTACACGCTAAATACTAACGCCCAATAACTAACGGCTACTTCGGTTTAAAACTCGCTATTCTTTGTTTACAGTTATTCACCAATAAACAAAAAACTCCCGTCAACTAGTAACATCTACTACTAGGGACGAGAGTTTAATCACGTGGTGCCACCCTGATTCAATAGGAAAATATCCTATCCTTCATTGGCTGATTGTTTAACACATCTTAAGATGTGTCTCCGGATATTTTGATTTCACCGGAAATATTAAAAAGGGTGGAATTCGATAAAGCCAATACTGATTTTCACCAACCATCAGCTCTCTGAAATTGGTCGTCTACCTACTTTCCCCTTTTATTTTTTTCTTTTATTATATTGTGTTACCAATATTATAGGTTTTAATCACTCTTCTTGTCAAGCTTTAAAATATAGTATCGAGTATATAGTATTGAGTATCGAGTTAAGAAAGCGAAAGAAAAGATAGAAAAAGTAGCATTCTTCTTTTTATTTAACTACCCCCGCTAATCGTAGGACAGGCGTCTCGCCTGTCTATTAAATAACACGGGTCGGATAAATCCGGCCCCTACTCGCAATGACAGAAGTGGGCAGAAAAATAATTACTCGAAAATAATTAATATTCCTGCCCAATATTAAAAACTAATTTCTATTTGTTAATTTACTTTTTAAGTTCTACAATACTATTCAGTTCGGTCTGGAAGAATTCATTGGCATTCCCCCAGTTTATGGCAATTTCGAGAACATCGTTACAGGCAATAAAACACACCCAATCTCCCTCGGGGACATCTCCATAAGTTGTTCCGACTTTAATCTTTTGAGTCTTGTCACCTATTTTCACATTGACATAATCTCCAAGTTTAATACCCAGTGCATCAAAGTCATCCTGAGTAATATTTACTATTATATTCCCATATTGATTAATATAAACCACGTAACCAATTGCTGTCTTATTTTCAACCTTGGATTTCTTAATGGGTAACATTACCAGATCTTTCGGATTAAGCTCTGGACCCACTTCAGAAACTGAATCCCCTGAAGCTATATGAGCAGCCATAGGAGAAAAGATGTCTCTTCCGTGAAAGTCTTTAGAAATTTTTCCGGGTCTGAAATATTTACTATTCTTAAGTTCATAAACCTTTTTTATTCCCATCTCATTTATTACCAGAGTTAATATTCCATTATCCGGTGCAATAAAATATTTATCATTTTGGGTTACAACTAAAAGAGGTTTTCTTTCGGTGCCTACTCCCGGATCTACAATTGCCAGAAATACAGTACCTTCCGGAAACTCTCGAGCAGCATAGAGAAGTGTGTTTGCACCTTCTTGTATATCAAAAGGAGTTACACCATGAGAGATATCTACAAGTTTTAAATCAGGTTCTACAGTGAGCATCACCCCTTTACAGGCGCCAACAAAGTAATCTGTCTCTCCCCAATCAGTTAAAAATCCTATAATTCCATTAGGAGCAGTTTCAGCAAGTGATGAAAAAGTTAGCACTAAAACAAATAAAGTAGCCAAAATCAAGCAATTTAAAAATTTTACAACCTTCTTGTTCTTCATAATTCTTCCTCCTTCTTTTTTATTTAATAAATTTATTATATAGGACTTTTAATAAACGTTCAAATAAAACAATAGAAAGTAGTATCAAGTATATAGTATCGAGTTAAGAAAGAGAAAGAAAAGATAAAAAAAGTAGCATCCTTCTTTTTATTTAACTACCCCACTAAAGTTTACACTAACAATAAATAATTAGTATTGCGTATTGAGTATCGCGTGGAGACAAATGGAATTCAGAAGTCAGGAGCCAGAAGTAGGGGTTCGATTTATTGAACCCGCTAATCGTAGGACAGGCGTCTCGCCTGTCTATTAAAATACCCGGGTCGGATAAATCCGACCCCTACACCAGATTCGTGGAAATAACATAAAACAAAATAAACTATAAACTGATAACTTAAAATTTATATTAATCATGCAACTATTTAGTAGCTACTAATTTAATTAGTCAATTGGTAGATCGGCAGATTTTAAAGTTTTGAATTTTAAATTATGGTTTTTCGCTTTTCGCTTTAAGTTTTTAGCTATACAGTGACATCTAACAACTGATTTTTCTTATCTAAAAACCAAAAACGATAAATTAAAAACTTTTTCTATTTATATCTTTATTTTCCTTGACATTCGACTGACCAGTCAGTTATAATTAAAAACGACTAATAATTTCGAGAGGAGCAAGAAGTAGATGATGCAAAAACTCGCCAACTTCATTACTAAATATGCCTGGCCCATATTTATTGTAATAATTCTTATTACTATTTTCGCCGCAATGCAAGCAATAAATCTTAAAATTGAAGATGATATCACTAAATATATTTCTGAAGACGACCCGGATATTAAATTTTATGGTGAAGTTATTGATAAGTTTGGTGGTTCTCAGATGAATGTATCAATGATTTCCCTTGAATATGAAGACCTGTTTACATTAGAAAATCTTGAGA
>JABUBL010000170.1_pt1 | contig 16442 bp, 17 predicted proteins | sample 7240371 | NCBI WGS metagenome assembly JABUBL01 (sample SAMN07256343, study PRJNA390944) | subsurface metagenome | isolation source: Methane hydrate marine sediment | place: Pacific Ocean: Eastern North Pacific, ODP site 1244 | collected 2002
CAGATTCCACAGTGAAGGCGTTGAAATAACAGCCGGGGTGAAGAGCACGGGGAAAACAGGGGTGGAAATGGAAGCCCTTACTGCCGTGGCGGTCGCTGCTCTCACTATCTACGATATGTGCAAGGCGGTGGAGCGAGGCATAACCATTGACGGGATCCGACTGGTGCGCAAGAGCGGCGGCAGGAGCGGAACCATTGTCTTCGAATAGCGCTAAGATGGCTGTTCCCGCTCAAGGAGCAGCCTGGTAATCTGGCAAAGAGCGTTATAGGCGTAGGGGATATAGTCCTGGGGAGGCAGGTCCAGCTTTTTTGCCTCCTCCTTGCGGAAGGGTTCAGGATAGAGAGGGCCGACCATCATCGAGTAGGTGTATTCATAAAGCTCCCCATCAGGGCAAACGATAATGCAGCCCCGTTCCGCTTTCGCCGGCTCTCCCGGCTCCGCTTCGAAGCCCTGGAAAAGTAAACTGCCCATGAAAAAGGGGAAGGGGTCCAGTTCCCCCACCGCCTGGTGAAGCATGTCCCTGAGCTGGGAGGCGGTTGTTTCTATCAAAATATCTGCCTTAGCCCTCCTGGTTAAAGGGTCGGTTCCCCTTTGTGCCATTTTCCACTCCTTACCAAGATGCTGCCAAAAATTATAGACCAAGCCCGCCTCATCGACAAGCACGCAGCTTTCTTCTTGGCAGGCCGCTTGTGATATGATACACTATCTAGGGCGGGGTGAGGGACAGCTTTTTGCCAAACAGGAGAAACGATGGAAGAAAGTAGGGAGATATTTTGGAATATCGGCAGTTCTGGACACATTCTTTATTACCTCTTGATCCCCCTGGCAGCAATCCTAGCCTACGCCGTCTACCGGCGCTACCGCCTGTGGCGCCTGGGTCGCCCCGATAACCGCCTCAGCGACCTTGGCAAAAGCCTACGAGCCTTTATCGTCACCGGCATCGTTGATGGCCTTATCCACAGGCGTTTCCTCAGGGAGCCCTACCCCGGGCTAATGCACTTCCTCATCTTCTGGGGCGCTATCGTCTTACTCCTCGCAGCAGCCACCGACTTCGTCACCCACTATTTCACCGGGGGACTAGAAGGTAAGCCCTATCTCGGCGCTTCCCTTGTCGTGGACGTTTTGGGATTGGTGGTGCTCGTTGGGCTGGGCATTGCCGTCTACAGGAGATATATCCAGAGGCCGGAGAGACTGGATAATCAACCTGAGGATGCCATTGCCCTATCCCTCATCTTCGTTATTGTTCTCACCGGCTTTCTCATCGAGGGGCTTCGCATCGCCGCCCTCGATCCCGATTGGGGGGCATGGTCGCCCGGGGGATGGGTAGTAGCCCAGATATTTGGCGGCCTGTCAATAGGGACACTGGAAACGTTACACAAAAGCCTGTGGTGGTTTCATGTGGGGCTCACTTTAGGGGTTATAGTCTATGTCGCCCTCACCTTCTCCTCGCTGGCGCACATCGTTGTTTCACCCTTTAATGTGCTCTTCAGGTCGCTGCGCCCCAAGGGGGCGCTGGCACCCATCGACCTGGAGACAGCCGAGGTCTATGGCGTAGCAAAGATCGATGATTTCACCTGGAAGCACCTCCTCGATCTCGATTCCTGCACCCGCTGCGGCCGCTGCCAGGATGTCTGCCCCGCTTACCTCAGCGGGAAAGCCCTCAGCCCGAAGAAGATGATCCAGGACCTAAAGCAGCACTGGCTTGAGATGGCTCCCAGCCTGCTGGCAGCCAAGGCTGGCGGTGGCAATGGAGGCAACCCCGACAATCCAGGCGAAAACAGCCCCTCCATGATTGGCGATGTGATAACCACCGAAGTCATCTGGGACTGCACCACATGCCGTGCCTGCATGGAGGCATGCCCCGTCTTTATCGAGCACATCGATAAGATTATAGATATGCGCCGCAATCTGGTGCTGGAGCAGGCTGAAATCCCCGAAACTTCAGAGATGGTCTTGAGATGCATCGAGGATAGAGGCCATACCTGCCGTGGAACCACCTACTCCAGGGGGGACTGGTGTGTCCCTCTTGGCCTGCCCTCGATCTCAGAGGATAAAGATGTAGAGATAGTATACTGGGTCGGATGTGCCTCCTCCCTGGAGGACAGGAGCATAAAGATTGCTGTTGCCCTGGCCAATGTGCTCAAGGCAGCGGGGGTCAAGGTGGGGGTGATGTCTGAGGATGAGACCTGCTGCGGCGAGCCGGCGCGGCGTATGGGCAACGAATACCTGTTCCAGATGCAGGTGACGAAGAACATCGAGGCCTTCAATAAACATGGCATCAAGAAGATCCTTGTCTCCTGCCCCCACTGCTATAACACCTTCAAGAATGAATATCCCCAGTTTGGCGGTGAGTTCGAGGTCGTCCACCACTCCCAGTTCATCGCTGATCTCATAAGAGAGGGCAGGCTGAAATTGACCAACGGGCTTGAGCAGACCATCACCTATCACGATGCCTGTTACCTGGGGCGGCACAACGACATCTACGATAGCCCGCGTGAGGTCGTGAAGGGCATACCCCAGGCTCGGATAGTGGAAATGGAGCGCAACCGCAGGCGCAGCTTTTGCTGCGGTGGTGGCGGGGGACACTTCTGGATAGAGGAAAGGGACGTCAGGATCAGCGAGATGCGCGCCGAACAAGCACTCGAAACCAAGGCCGGTATCCTGGCTACCGCCTGCCCATATTGTCTCCAGATGTTCGAGGATGCAATAAAGGCCAAGGAGGCAACAGAATCGCTTCAGGCCATGGACATCGCTGAGCTAGTGGAGAGCGCAATTCAGAAGTAGCTTTGCCTAAGGCCCTCCATATTCCTCGCGGAGGACCCTCTTCAGCACCTTGCCCGTGCTGGTGCGAGGAAGCTCATCGACAAAGACCACCGAGCGCGGCCTCTTGAAGCTTGACATTCTTTCACGGCAGTATTCTATCAACTCGTCAGCGGTGGCTGTCTTGCCCGTCTTGAGCACCACTATCGCCATGGGCTGCTGCCCCCACTCTGGATCGGGGACGCCAATTACCGCCGCCTCTTCAACGGCGGGATGAGTATAAAGTGCGTTCTCGACCTCCTCCGGGGAGATGTTCTCCCCTCCCCTGATGATCATGTCATCGGCACGGGCAGCAAGATAGAAATAGCCCTCCTCATCCATGTAGCCCATATCGCCGGTACGGAGCCAGCCATCCTTGGTCAAGGCTTTTGCCGTTTTCTCAGCATCCTTCCAGTAGCCGCTCATCACCCTGGGACCAAAGGCCACGATCTCACCCACCCCGCCTGGGGGAAGGTCATTGCCCTGTTCATCGATAATCTTCATCTCTATATCAGGCATCGGCCTGCCGATGGATGAGGTGAGCCTTCTCAGCTTCTTTTCCTTTTCCTCCTCCGTTCCCTCGATAATATGGTCGTCGGGGCTGAGGGTGGTGATGGTGGAGGCAGTTTCCGTCTGGCCAAAGGCGTTTATGAAGTTGACCCCGGGGAAGAGCTCGATGGCCTTCTTAATCACCTCAAAGGGCATGGGAGCAGCACCATAGGTTATCACCTTCAGGCTGGAGAGGTCATACTTATTAAAATCGGGGTGATCGATAACCCGCTTCAGCATAGTAGGGACCAGCATCGCCCGGTTGGCCTTCTCCTGCTGCACCATTTCCAGCCACTCATTAACCTCGAACTGCCTCATCATCGCCAGGGACCGGCCTCCATAAGTGGCAGCCAGCATCGCCTGAACCCCAGCCACATGATAAAGTGGCATGGTGAGCAGGTTGGTCTCCTCTATCTCCAGGTCGGCAGGGGCCACATTTTCCAGAACATAGAGAGTAAAGCTATTGTGGGTCAGGGGCACCCCTTTGGGCAAGCCGGTGGTGCCCGCAGTGTACATCAGCATGGTAATGTCATCATCGCCAATGTCGGTGAATACCTCCTCATCAGAGGCCGAAGCCATCAGGTCTTCGTAGTAGAGCATGCCCTCCTGCTTGCTGTCTATGGAGATATAGTGCTTTATCAGCGGTAGCTCGGAGCGCATATCGTTCACCATCTCCAGATAGCGCTGGCCGACAAAGAGAGTGCTTGACTCCGAGTGGTTGAGCATGTGAACCAGCTCATCCTGCTTCGCTCTGAAGTTCAGGGGGACGAAGATAGCCCCAATCTTGGCCACCGCATAATAAGCCTCCACATACTGGTTGCAATTGACCTGCAAAATGGCAACCCTTTCCCCCTTTTCTATTCCCAGACCCAGTAGCGCGTTGGCGAGTCTGTTCGCCTTCTGAGTGAGCTCGTTGAAGCTATATTTCTTCCCCTCGAAGATTACCGCCGGCCTATCGGGGCAGATTGCAGAAGTTATCATCAGCAATTCGGTAGTATTCATAATTTCTCCCTCCTTTGCACTTGGCACTTATGGCTATCAAGCTCCTAGGCTGCGAGCTTGCTTTTCACCCGCTCCAATACCTCAGACATCACCTCCCCTGCATTTTCGCCGATGCGGACATCGGCATGGGGATCGACGGGGGTAGCCCCTACATTTATAATCACCAGCTTTGCCCCCGATTCCTTGGCATAAACAGGCATCCAGGCGGCGGGGAAAACTGCCAGGGAGGAGCCAACCACAATCATGAGGTCGCAGCTTCGGGAGCGGCGCTCCGCCTCCTTGGTCTCCTGCGCCGGCATTGGCTCACCGAAGGAAATCGTCGTTGACCTGAGCGTGCTTCCACAATCATCGCAAACAGGCTCCCCCACCCCTTGCTCTATCTTGTTTGCAATCTCCGTTGTGGGATAGCGCCTGCCACAGCCCAGGCATTTCATCCACTTAAGGCTACCATGAAGCTCAATGACCTTCTCCTCGGGGACGCCCGCCTTTTGATGCAGACCATCCACGTTCTGAGTGATGACGCAGTCCAGCTTCCCCAGCTTGTCCAGCTCGGCGATGGCATAGTGGACAGGATTAGGCTGCACCTGGTCGATCATGCGCATCATGCTGGCCCTGGTCCAGACGCCCTCCGGGCTCCTGAAGTCAGAGAGGCTGGACTCGGTGCTCACACCAGCGCCGGTGAATATGACCACAGTTTTGACCTCGATAATCAGTTCTGCTACTTCCTCGATTAGCTCCTCGAGTTTGTTCCCCATAGCTCCACCCAGACCTCTATCTAGAGATGCGAAACTCACCTATTCTCAAAGCGAGGGGCTCTTTTATCGACAAAGGCCTTTATCCCCTCCGAGGCGTCCTTCGTCCTTGCCACCAGGGCGGCAAGCTTGCTTTCCAGAACCAGCCCCTCCTCCAGGCTGAGGTCAAGCCCCCTGTTTATCGCCTCCTTGGCATACCTCACGGCAATAGGGGCGCGGGACATGATCTTCCTCGCTAGCGCTTCAGCAGCAGGATAGAGCTCCTCTCGGGGAACCACCATGTTCACCAGCCCCACGCGATAGGCCTCCTGGGCATCGATGCGCTCGCTGGTGAGAAGCATCGCCAAAGCCTTCCCCCTGCCACTGGTTCGGGGTAAAGTCTGAGTGGCTCCGGCTGCCGGGATCATGCCCAGACTCACCTCAGGCAAGCCAAAGATGGCGTCCTCTGCCGCAATCCTTATATCGCAAAATAGGGCCATCTCCACACCGGAGCCAAGACAATAGCCATGAACGGCAGCAATTGTCGGCTGCCTTAAGCTCGAAAAAAGGCCCCAGACATCCCGCTCCCACCTCACCCGGCGGGCGACGGTCGGTGATGGAGCAGTGCCAAACTCGGTGAGGTCTGCACCAACGGAAAAGGCCCTCTCCCCAGCACCCTTAAGGATAACCACCATAACATCAGGATCATCCCTGACAGCGGTGAGCACCTGATAGAATTCATCCCTCATCTGGATGTTGTAGCAATTCAGGAACTCAGGGCGGTTGAGGGTGACGTAGGCCAGGCCATCCTTCTTTTCATAGATTATGGTATCAAAGGCGTTCATGTTGTTGCATTCTATCACAATCCCTGTCAATAAGACATCAGGAAACCATCTAGTGACCCCCTGATTTAAACTGCCGTTTTGAGCAAACTTATAAAGACAGCCCTACCAACGGTAATGCATCTGCCCCGGTAAGCACAGGCTCAAGTGTAAATTTCTGTCCGCCGATGTTGGAGAACTCGACCAGCATTTTCATGATAACCAGCAATCCTTCCTCTTCATGCCCTTTCTCCACATCATGGATGGTGCATACCTTTACGCCGTCGCCGCCGAAGCTGATGAATGGCCCTATCATCTTTATATACGGCGGTAGGGTTTGCAAAGATTCCACGAATGCCTGGCCAACATCGACTGACTTCTCCATAGGCCAGGTATGAGTCTCCAAAAACAGCACCTTTATCACCTCCTGTCTTTTTGACTTATTCCCCCTTGAACCGGGGAGGCCTCTTCTCCAAGAAAGCCCTGATCCCCTCCATCCTGTCAGCGGTGGTCTGAATGAGGAAGTAGAGGTCGGCCTCCAGCCTCAGCCCCTGCTCCAGGGTGAGGTCCAATCCCTTATTTACCGCCTCTTTACAATATCTGATGGCAATGGGTCCCCCAGAGAGCACCCTTCTTGCCATCTCCTCCACCTCGTGAAGCAGCTCACTGGAGGGGACAACCTTGTTCACCAACCCTATTCGATAGGCTTCCTCGGCATCGATAGGTTCAGCAGTGAGGATCATCTCCAGGGCTTTCCCCCTCCCCACGAGGCGGGGCAGCCTCTGCGTCCCTCCACCTCCGGGGATCAGCCCGTAGCTGGTTTGGGACAGACAGAACCTCGCCACCTCAGAGGCGATCCTTATATCACAGCTTAAAGCCAGCTCCAATCCCTGGCCTAGGGTATCACCATTGATAGCAGCAATCACTACCGACCCCAGGCTGGCTATCGCCCGCGGGGCATCGCTTGCCAATTCCCATTCCCTGGGGTCACCACCCGAGGAGAAATTATTCCCGGCAGCCAACAGGAGCACCACGCTTATCTCTTCATCTTGGTTGACCCTGAGGCAGACGTCAGCCAGCTCGCTTGCCATCTGAGCATTTATCGCGTTTTCTGCCTGGGGTCGATTGAGGGTGATGTAGCCAATTTGGCCCTTTTTCTCATAGATAATCGTCTCATAGGACATGGCAAACCTACCGTATTTGGGCGGCGTGCCGATAATAACCGAATCCACGAAGGGTGTCAAGGCGATTTGACTCTTTTGAGCTGGCTCCAGCATCCCGCGCTACACAAGAACCTGGGGTGGACAAAGCAAGCTGTCTCAAATATAATTGGCAGAACATGGAAATGCCACGGGGATAGCATGGAAGAGAACCTGCTCATAGTTGTTCGCCCCGGGCGCTGTAACACCTGCAAGCATCATGTGATGGGTGAATATTCGCCAGCAGATGACTACTGCGAGTGCTGGTGCGAGCTGGAGGATAACGAGCTGCACGGTTGGTTCCCAGGGATGCACCTCGATCACTGTCTCTTCCCCGCAGCAAGCGCCGAGGAGTGCTGCCCCGCCTACGAGATGATGGACCTCCCCCTCAGCGAGCGAGATTAGCGCCAAAAAGGAGGAATCACCTTGACCGCCTTTGACAAACTCAAAGTCCTGCTCACCGAAGAGGAGATAAGAAGGGAAGTCAAGAGGCTGGCTCAGGAAATTGACCGCGATTACAGGGGGAAACATCCGCTACTCTTGGGCATCCTCAAGGGCTCCTTCGTCTTCATGGCCGATCTTGTTCGCCTTCTCCAAACCCCGGTGGAGATAGAATTCGTCAGGCTCTCCAGCTATGGCTCTGCCAGAACAACTTCAGGTGAAATCAAGGTGGTGCAAGGTCTGCGCGCCCAGTTAAAGGGTAGAGATATCCTGATTATCGAGGATATCGTGGATGCCGGAATCACGGTTGGCTATTTCCTCGATTATCTGCGGCGCAGGAAGCCTGCCTCGCTAAAGCTATGTGCCCTCTTCGATAAGCCGGCGTCAAGGAAGGTGTCCGTCCCCATTGATTACCTGGGTTTCACCATCCCCGACAAGTTTGTGGTAGGCTACGGCCTCGACTATGATGAGAAGTTTCGCCATCTGCCCCAGCTGTACTTCATCGAGGACTGAAAATGGGCATTGAAAGATTGATCTCGGTGGCCAGGGGGGAAAGCCCGGCTGACCTACTCCTGACCAATGCCAGGATAGTGAATACCTTCAATGGCGAGATAGAGGAAGGAAATGTAGCCATCTGTGACCAAAGGATCGCCGGGGTGGGAGACTACCAGCAGGGCCAGCAGGTTATCGACCTCAAGGGAAAATATCTATCCCCAGGTTTGATCAACGGCCATATTCACACCGAGAGTTCCATGCTACATATTTCCCAGTACGCCAGGGCGGTTGTGCCCCGCGGAACCCTGGCTGTAATAACCGACTTTCATGAAATCGCCAATGTCTGCGGAATCAGGGGCATAAAGTACATGATGAGCTGTGCTCAACACCTGCCCCTCGACCTTTATCTCATGGTCCCATCCTGCGTTCCTGCCACCCATCTTGAGACCTCGGGCGCCCGCCTGACAGCTAAAGACATCAGGGCTATCCTCTCCTGGGAGAATGTCATCGGACTGGGGGAGGTGATGAACTTCCCCGGCGTAATAGCCGCCGATGAGGAGGTCCTGGCCAAGATCGCCTGCTCCAGGGGACGGGTGATCGATGGGCACGCCCCCGGGCTTAAGGGTACGGAGCTCAATGCCTACCTCAGTGCCGGCATCCTCTCCGACCATGAATCCACATCCCTGGAGGAGGCCAGAGAGAAGCTAAGCAAAGGAATGTACCTGATGATTCGGGAGGGCTCCTCGGAGAAGAACCTGGAGGCTCTTCTTCCCCTGGTCACCGATAAGACCTACAAGAGATGCCTTTTCGTTGTCGATGACCGAAGCTGCGCCGACCTGCTGCGGGACGGCGATATCGATGCCGTTGTGAGGAAGGCGATCACGCTGGGGCTGGACCCGGTGCGAGCCATCCAGCTAGCCACTATAAATAGCGCCGAATACTTCAGGCTCCACGGCCTTGGTGCTATAGCGCCGGGCTATGCTGCCAATCTCATCGTGGTGGGCGACCTCTCCACCTTTGAGACGGAGATGGTGTTTTACTGCGGGGAGCTGGTGGCCAGAGAAGGGGAAGCGCTTTTCTCTCCCCCAATGGCAGAGGACAAAGAGATGACACGCACTATAAACATCAAGCCCTTCGATATTGAGGCGCTTCAGATACCGGCAGAGAAATGGACTCACCCCACCATAGAGATTGTCCCCAACCAGATAACCACAAAAAAGGTCGAAGAAAGACCAAAGGTCGAAAAAGGCTTTGTGCTCCCCGACATCGAGAGGGACATCCTCAAGCTGGTGGTGGTGGAGAGGCATAGGGCCACGGGCAACATCGGCCTCGGACTGGTGAAAGGCTTTGGCTTGAAGAGCGGAGCGCTCGCTTCCTCCATCGCCCACGATTCCCATAACATCGTAGCCGTAGGCATAAGCGATAGCGATATATACCTTGCCATCAGCGAGGTCGAAAAACTTCAGGGCGGGCTGGTCATCGCCGCCGATGGGGTAGTTCAGGGTTCCCTACCTCTGCCCATCGCTGGCCTGTTGTCGCCGGAGCCTCTGGCAGTGGTGGTAGAAAAGTTTGAAAAACTCCAGGGCATCGCCCGAGAGCTTGGAACCAGGCTTGGCGACCCCTTCGCCACCCTCTCCTTCCTCGCCCTGCCTGTGATCCCAGAGCTCAGGCTCACAGATAAGGGGCTGGTGGATGTAAACGCCTTCAAGCTGATTCAGGGAAAGGGTAAAGGCTAGAAAGTCAGCCTATGATCAAAATTATCGAGTGGGTTTCAGGCAAGATCAGGCTTCTTGATCAGACCAGGCTTCCCTGGGAGGAGGTCTACCTCGAGCTGGAGGACTATCGCCAAGTGGCAGCGGCGATCAAGGAGATGAGGGTTCGGGGAGCTCCAGCCATTGGCATCGCTGCCGCCTATGGGCTGGCGCTGGCAGCTCAAGGAATCGAAGCGGCATCCAGAGAGGAATTCATGGCCAAACTGGGCACCGCTTCCCAAGCGCTGTCCGCTACCAGACCTACCGCTGTCAATCTCTTTTGGGCACTGGAGAGGATGAGGCAGGCGGCTGAAGGTATCGAAGATGTGTCCCAGATAAAGACAGCACTCCTCAAGGAGGCACAGAAAATAGAGGCCGAGAACGAAAAAGCGAACAGGAGACTGAGCAAATATGGTGCCGAGCTGATAAAGGATGGTTCCACCATACTTACCCATTGCAACACCGGTGCCCTGGCCACAGCAGGCTATGGCACGGCGCTGGGGGTAATCAAGGCAGCAACGGAGGAGGGCAAAAAAATCCACGTCTTTGTCACCGAGACCCGACCCCTGCTTCAGGGGGCGCGCCTCACCACCTGGGAGCTAGCCGGCGAAGGCATCCCCTTCACCCTGATCGCCGACACCATGAGCGGCCATTTTCTCTCCCGAGGCAGGATCGACTGCGTCATTGTCGGCGCCGACAGGATTGCTGCCAATGGCGATGTCGCCAATAAAATCGGAACCTATAATTTAGCGGTCCTGGCCATGGAAAATGGCGTTCCCTTTTACGTCGCCGCACCCTCAAGCAGCATCGACCTTTCCCTGCCATCAGGGGATGAAATCCCCATCGAGGAGAGAAGTCCCGAGGAGGTCATTCGCATTGAGGGGATACCCATCGCCCCGGTGGAGGTGAAGGTAGCAAACCCCGCCTTTGACATCACCCCTCACATCTATATAACTGCTATAATTACCGAGAAGGGCGTGGTCAGGGAGCCCTATGAGATAAGACTGAAGAAGGTTCTATCTTTATAACTTTATCAAGGCAACAAAGAATAGGGGCAAAAGATGAAAAAAGAAGCTAAGATCGGGGTCATAGGCGGCAGTGGCCTCTATGAGATAGAGGGCATGACCGAGGTGAAGAAAGTCAAAGTGAAGACGCCCTTTGGCGACCCCAGCGATGCCATCGTCATCGGAAGCCTTGAGGGGACGAGGATCGCCTTTCTCCCCCGCCACGGCAAGGGGCACCACATCAGCCCCACTGAGCTTCCGGTTCGAGCCAACATCTATGCCCTGAAGTCGCTGGGCGTGGAATGGATCATCTCCATTAGCGCCGTGGGCAGTTTGAAGGAGGAGATTCGCCCCCTCGACCTTGTCATCCCTGACCAGCTAATCGACCGCACCAAAAGCAGGGTGAATACCTTCTTTGACCGCGGGCTGGTGGCTCACGTTGCCTTCGCTGACCCCTTCTGCCCCGTCTTAAGTGACATCCTGTATCAAGCAGCTCAGGACCAAGGGGCGAGGGTGCATAAAGGAGGCACCTGTGTAGTTATGGAAGGGCCTCTCTTTTCCACCAAGGCGGAGTCCAATCTCTACCGCTCCTTGGGGGCAAGCATTATTGGGATGACCGCCCTCCCTGAGGCAAAACTGGCAAGAGAAGCAGAAATCTGCTATGCCACTGTGGCCTGTGTCACCGACTACGACTGCTGGCACGAAACCGAGGAGTCAGTATCAGTGGAGATGCTCATCAACAATCTGTTTCGCAACGCCGCTACTGCAAAAAACATCGTCCGCATCGCAGCGGGTCGCATTCCACAGCAACGGCAGTGCATCTGCGCTCAAGCTTTAAAGGACGCCATCATCACTGCCCCAAAGAAGATACCAGCACAGAGGAAGCGGGAACTTGGGCTTCTCATTAGAAAGTACATCGCATAATTCAATTTGCTATCTCAATCCTCATCGGCGAGCTGGCCTGCTATTCTGAAAACAAGCTGCTCAACGAGGCGCTGAAGCTCCGGACTTTGGTCAACTGCTTTGAGCACGTTAACCCTTGAAGCCACAAGAGCCTTAACCAGGTCATTGTCCAATTGCAATTTGCCATCAATGACGCTGAAGAGCTCATTGACTGCCATCGCGGCAGCGCTCTGGGGAATATAGCCGTCGCCCCCGATCATGATATCCCTTTCACCCTTGCCCTAGGTTACAATAAATAGGTTAGCATCTGGTTTAACAGTGCTCTCAAGGCCCAAGTGGCTCAAATGATGATGTCCTTTCGTGCCCTTTTTGCACATTATCGCCCCTCTAGCTCCTCCCTTGGTTGACAATGACGGAAAATTTGGGTATTTTACTCCTATAGAGGCAAATTGTCAAGGGGTATGGGGTTAAATCAGGGCAGCACAGCAGAATGCCTCTCTTTGGCACGGAGTGCCGCCAATCTGTGGCGGCTTTTTAGCCCCTCAAAGCAAGCCGAAACTCGCCGTTCTAGCCGTTCACAAATCAGGGGAGAATAGATTGACGTGGTCAAGATTTGAGCTTAACGCTCTGGCGACAGCAGTGGGCAGCATGCCTCATACTGACCCCGAGGAGGCGTGCGCTTTGGTGGCTAGGTTTCTGCCTGAAATCCCAGCCTGGCCTCAACTGCCACAGCGCTCCTTCCTTGAGAACATGTATGTCCAATTCAGCGAGGGATTCCCGGGCGTAGTACTAGAAGAAGACCGAATCTATGTAGATCGCACCGAGGAAGTGGAGAAGCCCTTGGAGCAGCTTTACGCTTCCTATCTGAAAAGCGACATTGAAAAATATGCCGTGAGTTCTGACTACGCCGCCGGTTTTCATGCTTTCCTCAAGGCAGACTTGGGCTCACCTTTTGCCGTCAAGGGGCAAGTAACAGGACCAATAAGCTGGGGGCTTACAGTCACTGACCAGGATCGACGCCCCATAATCTATGACGATGTCCTCGCCGACGCCCTTGCCAAACACCTGAGGCTCAAGGCTGCCTGGCAGGAGAGGGAGCTGAGAGCTATTTCCCCCAATACCATAATCTTCGTCGATGAGCCTTATATGGCTTCGCTGGGCTCGGCCTTTGTCTCCCTCCCCCGAGAGCAGGCAGTCGCCCTTTTAGAGGAGGTTCTTTCAGGTATTGGCGGGCTCAAAGGGGTCCACTGCTGCGGCAATACCGATTGGTCGCTGTTGCTCAACACATCACTCGACATTCTCAATCTGGATGCCTATAATTATGGCCACACGCTAGCCCTTTATCCCGAGGAGGTAAAGGCTTTCCTCGAGCGAGGAGGCGTTGTTGCCTGGGGGATTGTACCCAACGATGAACAGGAGCTGAAAGGGGAGACAGCGAAAAGCCTTCTCGATCGGTTGGAAGAGACTATTGGAGCCCTTGATCGCAAGGGCGTTAGCTTCCGCCTCCTGATGGAGCGGTCTCTTGTCACTCCCTCCTGCACCTTAGGGCTCATCTCCCCAGATGCGGCGGCATCGGCTCTTGAGCTCCTGGCTGGGGTGTCAAAAGAGCTAAGAAAGCGTTATATCAAAGAGAGCTAGTTAGCGAGATAGCCAAATGAATAAAAGGAAAAGGGTCGCCCAGTTAAAGCATCGCAAGCAAAGAAAGAAGCTGAAGGAGAAGAGGAGGGCACTGCAAAGCACCTCACCATGAGGAAAGTCTGCCTTCTCAGCGGTGGCCCCGGCGTGGGTAAGACCACTGTTATCCAGCAAGCGCTCAGCAATCTCAAGGGAAAAGCAGGCGGCTTCTATACCGAGGAGATACGGGTTGGCGGCAGGAGGCACGGCTTCAGGCTCGTTACCCTTGAGGGCGAGAGCGCTATCCTGGCCCATATCGACATCAAGAGCCCTCACCGGGTGAGCAAGTATGGGGTCGATATCGAAGGCCTGGACAGGGTAGGCGTCTCCGCCCTGAGGCAGGCGATTCAGGAGTGTGATCTGGTGGTTGTCGACGAGATCGGCAAGATGGAGCTTTTCTCGCCTGCTTTCAGGGAATCTGTCTTGGAGGCCATCAATAGCGGGAAGAGAGTTCTGGGCACCATTATGCTTAGCCCCCATCCCTGGGCCGATGACATCAAGCGTCATCCCAGCGTAACCCTGATCTCATTAACAAGGGCGAACCGAAATCAGGTTCTGAAGCAAGTGGTGGAGTGGGTGCAGTCTGACATCATGAGCAGAGGTCAGGTTGAGCAAGATAGCGCCAAAAAGCTAAACAGGCAACAGGGGTAACCCATGGCGGAACTACCGGCGCTGGTCCAGGCACTTCTGACTCCAGAAGCCTATCCCCATCGCCCCAGCGAAATAGAGCTGGCGCAGACCCAGATGTCGTTCATTTTCCTCACCGGGGATTATGTCTACAAGGTGAAGAAAGCCGTAGATCTGGGTTATCTGGACTACACCACCCTGGAGCGGCGCAAGCACTTCTGCCATCAGGAGGTAATTCTAAACAGGAGGCTCTGCCCCGAGACCTACCTGGATGTGGTGACCATAAGCCAAGAGAATGGCAAATTCTTCATTGAAGGCAGAGGAGAGGCCATCGAGTATGCGGTGAAAATGCGCCAGCTCCCTCAGCAGCGGATGATGGATAATCTACTGAGAGATAATCAAGTAACGGAGGAGATGATAGCCAGGGTCGCCCGCAGGGTAGCGGAATTTCACCAAAAGGCGGAAACCAACGCAGAGATAAGCGGCTTCGGCGACCTTAGCATCGTGGTCACAAACACCGAGGAGAACTTCACCCAGAGCGAGAAATACATCGGCGTTTCCATCCCCAGGGAAAGGTATGACGCCATCAAATCTTATACTGAAAACTTTTTAAAGGAAAACACCCATCTATTCCACCACAGAGTGGAACAAGGTCGAATAAAAGATTGCCATGGCGACCTTCATGCCGGCCATGTTTGCTTCAGCAATGGGCTCTGCATCTTCGATTGCATCGAATTCAATGACCGGTTCCGCTACTGCGATGTGACCAGTGAGATCGCCTTCCTCGCCATGGACCTTGATTACCACGGGCGTCCCGATCTTTCGCAGCACTTCGTCTTAACCTACGAGAAAATATCAGGCGACCGGGAGATGAATCAGCTCATCGATTTCTATAAGTGCTATCGCGCCTATGTTCGGGGGAAGGTGGAAAGCTTCAAACTCGATGACCCACATTTCTCCGAAGAGGAAAAGAGAAGGGGGTTGGCTATCGCCAGCAGGTATTTCGAGCTTGCACAATCGTATATAATGATACTATATACAGAGCATTGAAACGCAAACAAAGTGAGAAGGTCAGTAATGTTGAAGAAATGGGAGTATAGAGCGATACAAGTAGGTCTTTATCGTAGTGAGGCTACAAACGAACAGCAACTGAATACTCTAGGAGATGAAGGTTAGGAATTAGTAACTGTTGCGGTTGAAGGTTTATGAGAGATTGCTTCGCTTCACTCGCAATGACAGGGAGAAAGCGTAAAAAGTACTCAAGCACGGTCATACATGGTGCCTACAATATCTGGGGGTGAAGATTGTTAAAGGTGGCAAAGGTGAATCTGATATTGCATTCGAGGCACAATCAAACGGCCTCTTCTAAGCGGACTTTCTCATATTTTCATGTCATTGCGAGGAGCGTCAGCGACGAAGCAATCCCAAGAGACAACAGATGAGTAGACAGTATTACATTTACATAATGACCAACAAAACGAATACCGTACTTTATACGGGCGTTACCAGCGACTTAAAAAGAAGAGTCTACGAGCATAAGGAAAAACTCGTCGATGGATTTACGAAGAGATACAACATTACTAAACTTGTGTACCATGAGGTATTTGAGGACATAGAGAATGCCATTTTGAGAGAGAAACAGATCAAGGGTGGTTCAAGGCAGAAGAAGATCGAGTTAGTCAATAGTATAAATAAGGAATGGCAGGATTTGTATGGAGAGTTATAAGGGATTGCTTCGCTTCGCTCGCAATGACATTCTTTCTTCGCTTCGCTCGCAATGACATTCTTTCTTCGTCGTTGCGAGGAGCGTTAGCGACGAAACAATCCCGAATCAAGCTAATAAAGGGGATGGTGAATTGAAAGAGCCATTTGCCAAATTCATAGAAGCTGAGCTGGGGGCTGGCATTTTGCTCATCACCTGTGGCCTCCCCGGCACCTGGAAGACCGAGACCAGCGAGGAAATATCGAAGATAAAGGGCTATCCCATACTGCGAAGCGACCTGATCAGGCTGGAAGTGCTGAAGGGTGAGGACATATTCGATGAGAAGGTCGCCTCGAACATGGATAAACGAATGATGGTCTATGATGAGACCTTCCGCCGGGCGGAGAAGACTATGGAGAAGGGCGATAGTGCGATAATCGATGCCACCTTCGTCACACAGTCGCTAAGAAGGCGGGCGGCTCAAGTAGTAGCCCAGCACAATGCGAGGTTCGTCATCCTCCAGACTCACTGTCCCCGAGAGGTGGCTATCGCCCGGATACTGAGACGGACCAAAGATAACTACGAATCGAACGCACTCACCGAACAGGCCTATATCAATAACGAGAAAAGGTTTGAGAAGGTGGACCTGGATGACCTGAAGCAGTTGAACCCCCACCTTGATATCACCCACTTGATGGTCGATACCCAGCACGACTCCCCCGAAGACTGGTATATCATTATATA
>JABUBL010000171.1_pt1 | contig 16418 bp, 15 predicted proteins | sample 7240371 | NCBI WGS metagenome assembly JABUBL01 (sample SAMN07256343, study PRJNA390944) | subsurface metagenome | isolation source: Methane hydrate marine sediment | place: Pacific Ocean: Eastern North Pacific, ODP site 1244 | collected 2002
GGAATGGAGGAAGAAAAAGAAATCGGAAGAACCGTTAAGCTTTTTAAATTCTTCATAAGCTGGCCGATAGAGGATGTCTTCACTGTGGGCTACATAGGCAGAATCGGTAATCTGGAGGGCTTTCAAGGAAAATATAGAATTGGTGGGACCAAGAGAAAAGAATCTCACTAACATCTCTTTCCTTGCCATACTACCATCAAGATAAGAATATATTTCTTTCAGCCCTTTTTCTTTTTCTATTGAATTTACTTTTATTCCCCAATCTACATCTTTAGAAAACAAATACTTGGTATTAGCTTTATCTCTTCCTTGATCATAATAACCATCAAAGTGGATGGTGTGGCCTTCCATCTTTAATTTTTTTTCTTCGCCAATAGCAAGTGCTAATTCTCTTACATAATTAATATCTTCTTTTGAATCAGTTATTACGGTTACCTTCGCCGGCTTGCAAAGCTGAATAGCTTTTTCTACTACTTTTATAACATGCTGATTATTTAGTTCTTCCAATTTCTGTAAATCAATTTTATCCATAGATTTCTCCTCGCTCATTTATAAAATTCCCCAACACTTTTATTAAAAAATATTATTTTAAAATCATATTATTTTATATTTGATATACTCTCTTCCTTATTATCAAAAAAATTATCAACTTCTATATACCTTTATTATCTCTCCATATCCCGGAGAGACAGTTATTTCACCATTACTAAAAACTACTTTCCCCCGTACTATAGTCTTCTCAGGTTTTCCGTAGACTTCCCATCCCTCATATACCAGGGCACTATCTCTGCATTTGGTAAACATTTTATCTTTAGAAATAATACCTTTTTTGTCGGGGTCGAAGATTACAAAATCTGCATCTGAACCCATCGCAATTGTTCCTTTTTTAGGATACAATCCAAATATTTTTGCGGGATTCTCACAGATAAGTTCTACCATTCTATCTAATTCTATTTTTCCTTCCTTCACTGCGGTGAATAGCAAAGGCAATCTGGTGGATAGACCGGGGAATCCTGCCGGGGGGGTAAATATATCTTCACTTCCTCTTTCTTTTTCCTCTTTAGTATATGGTGCATGGTCGCTTCCGATAATATCGATACTTCCATTATTTAACATTTCCCACATCCCCTGCCGCTCTTCTTCGCTTCTTAAGGGAGGATTAACTTTTGCAAATACTCCAACTTTATTAAGAGCATTCTCATTAAGGAATAAATAGTGGGGACAGGTTTCTGCAATTACATATACCCCTTTACGTTTTGCTTCATTCACTAATTCTACTACTTCTGGAGTAGTAATATGGCATATTTCTACTTTCGCCCCGGTCTTTTTAGCAAAGAGCAATATTTTAGAAGTTGTTTCAATCTCTACCACCGGAGGACGGGATCTGCCATGATATATTGGAGAAGTTTTCCCCTCACTTCTAAGAATCGCAATATTTTTATTAATCATATCATTGTTTTCTGCGTGAAAACCGATCATTGCACCTGTCTGGGCTACTTTTTCCATAAGCTCATATTGGTCACCCGTGTTTGGTGCAGTAAGACCGATAAATTCCTCTTTTCGCCCTGGAGGAGCCTCGTATAGAAAAGTTTTAAAAGCCACAATACCTGATTCTGCGCAAGGTATAATATCTTCCAGGCAATCTGTACCTGCTGCTCCAAAGAATGCAATATCAACCACCACTTCCTTATCTGCCACGTTCATTCTTTTTTCTACTATTTCCGGAGAGTGAGGAGGAGGAACAGAAATAGGCATTTCAATTATAGTGGTAACCCCACCCAAGGTTGCATCTTTTGAACCGCTCTCAAAAGTTTCTCTTTCATCATGTCCGGGTGCCCTGATATGAACATGGGGATCTACGGTACCAGGTAAAACCATTTTCCCGTCTGCGTCGATGATTTTTTCAGCCTTTAATTTTTCTTTACTGATGGCAGTAATTATTCCATCTTTTACTCCTACATAGCAATCTATTAATCTACCATCTATAAATACCTTATCTGACTTAATCACTAAATCAAATTTATTCATAACCTACCCTCCAGTATTATTACTTTTTAACGGTTAATTTATATTATAACTTAATAATACTGCTTCGTGAAAAAATTATTTTTGGATTATACTCTACCGGTAACCAAAGCTAAGAGGGCCATTCTAACATAGAGTCCATTATGGGCTTGTCTAAAATAAGCTGCTCCTTCATAGTCATCAACATCGGTAGAAATTTCATCTACCCGGGGGAGGGGATGAAGGATAGTGATTCCCTCTTTGGCCTTATTAATCAGAGCTCTATTTATAATATATGAACCTTTAACTTTTTCGTATTCTGCCAGGTTTTCGAAACGTTCTTTCTGTATCCTGGTAACATAAACTATATCGCTAACCGATAAGGCATTTTTTAGATAATCGGTTTCTTCAATTTCTGCTCCTCGACTTCTTAGGTCAGCAGTTATTTCTTCAGGCATTCGTAGAGATTTTGGAGAAACAAAGATCATCTTGTTGCCATAGAGAACCATAAAATAACCTAAAGAATGGACAGTTCTTCCATTTTTTAAGTCTCCCACAAAGGTCACCGTAAGCCCCTCTAAGGCTCCTTTTTCTTTAAGAATTGTATATATATCTAAAAGAGCTTGGGTAGGATGCTGCCCAGCTCCATCACCAGCATTAATAAAAGGATGTTTTGCATTATCAGCGGCAATCTGAGCCGAGCCTTTCATCGGATGACGCATAATAATAACATCAACATAGCCATCAACTGTTCTGATAGTATCCGCCAAAGATTCCCCCTTGGCTGCGGAAGAACTGGCTGCATTGGCTACAGTAATTACTCGTGCGCCTAATCTATTAGCAGCAGTTTCAAAAGAAAGGCGGGTTCGAGTGCTGGGCTCAAAAAATAGGGCAGCTACCACCTGGCCTTCCATGTTTTTAATGATATCTCCACTTTTGACTTGCTTTTCAAAACTCGCGGCAGTATTCATGATTAAATCAAGTTCTTGAGGCGAAAATTGAGCAGTATTTATTACATCTTTTCCTTTTAACATTGAGTTAACCCCCTAACTGTTTTGATAAATTGTTTAAATCTTTTTTAAACTTTGTTCCCTCAATCCTTTTATATATTTTTACATCACTAAAGTAAACAAGTTTATATGAATTTTTTTAAATACAACTATATGATATGACTAATTATATATAAAGATACTATGTAATATCAATCTTTAATAGGACAAAACTTTAAAAAATTTTCAAAATACAAAAAAGTTACTCGCCATCGGTAATAGTCTTCAATTTCCTCAGAGCCAGGATTAACCATACTCCATCACCATATTTTAAACTCATACTGGTAAATATCTCCTGAGGTAGCTTTACCCTCAAAGAATTTTTTCCAGTTACTACAGTGCAGCAGACCGTAGAAGATGATTCCTCAATTTCAATCAATCTTCCTTTGACCCTGTTTACATCAGGCCCCGGAGGTTTGGTATCAGAAAGGTAGATATCTTCCGGTAAAATTGCCACCTTCTTTATTTTTTCTCTTTCACTGGAAACCACCAGAGAAATATCGCCACATTTTACCTCTACTAACCCAAAACTTAATCTATTGCAATAATAACAGGTCAAAATATTAGGTGCCCCGATAAAATCATTAACTGCCTCTGTAGGATGAAAAAATATTTCCTTAGGAAGACCTATCTGTTCTACTCTACCTCTATCGAGCACAGCAATACGTTGGGCCATTTCTTCTGCCTCATAAAAATTGTGAGTAACGTAAAGTGTAGTGATACCCAATTTTTTCTGTAGTATTTTAAATTCAGTCCTGAGATGTTTAGAAGTACGATAATCCAAACTGTTCATCGGCTCATCAAGAAGTAAAATACGAGGAGAATTAGCTAAAGCCCGGGCCAAAGCCACTCTCTGTTTCTCACCCCCGCTCAATTCTTTGGGATAACGAGAGGATAAGTGTTTTATCTTCATTATTTGAAGGAGTTCCTCAACCTTTGCGTTTATTTCGTTTTGAGGTCTTTTTTGCACCTTCAAACCATAAGCAATATTGGCAGCTACATCGAAATGGGGAAACAAATTCAATTCTTGAAATAAGTAACCTATTCTCCTTTTGTTAGCGGACAACTTGTCTACCGGTTTATTATCAAAAAATACAGACCCTTCATAGTCGATTAATCCGGCAATAACATTCAATAAGGTGCTTTTTCCAGCCCCATTCGGTCCCAATAATACCAACAACTCTTTATCAAATATTTTCAAGTTAACATTTTTACAAACATATTTAGAAATATTCTCAAGTTTAATAGATGACATATTACCTCCATCGATTAGTCAACTTCTTTTCTAAAAAGGCAAAAAATTTCTCAAAAGAAAGACACATTACTCCCAAAACCATTAGACAAACTATAATAATATCTATACGAATAAGACTTTCGGCTTTCATCATTAGTGCGCCAATCCCGGTAGGAATAGCTACCATCTCTGCCGCTATTATCACTCGCCAGGCCATCCCTGATTCCAATTTTAATCCAGTAAAAATATTGGGCAAAGCAAGGGGAACGACCACTGTGCTTAAGATTTTTAGGTCAGAAGCACCTAATATCCTGGCCACAAAGATATAATTTTTGTCCACATTTTTAATCCCGGTAACTGTATTATAAAGGATAGGGAAAAAGGAACAGATAAATATTATGGCAATAGGTAAGATTTCACCAATACCAAACCATAACATCAATAAAGGAAGCCATCCCAGGGCAGGAATAGGATAAATTAAGCTGATTATAGGATTTAATGCCTTGTTGGCCAGATTATTCCACCCCATCATAATTCCGATAAACAGTCCGGCAATAGAACCCGCAGAAAAACCTATAAGGACTCGGATTAAACTGCTTAAGAAATTATGTCCCAATACTCCGCTGGCCGTTAAATACCAAAATTCTGTTACCACAGTAGAAAAAGGAGGAAAAAAGAAGTGACCGGGGATTAAATTCAATCGAGCAATTATCTCCCACATTCCCAGAAATATAATAATGGGGATTATCTCCCATTTTAATTTAAATATTTTATATCTTTTCATTGTTTTATAAAACTCAAATCTAAAATATCTCCCGCCTTAAAGCTGCTCTTAATGTAACCTAATTGAGCGACATAATCTATCGCATCCTGAATCACTGCAAGATCAATATCGGTAGTATATTTTAGCCTATTCATAGACTTTAATAAAATTGCAGGAGTAATCTCTGTCTTGGTAGCTATATCGGCTATTTCCACTGGGAAAAGACTTCCCCCTGCTTCCTGTAATTGCCGAGCTACAATTTCTGCTGCTTCCTGTGGATGTTGATTAATCCAATCGGTAGCCTTTTGTGATATTTTTACTAATTTTTCAACGACTTCAGGATGGTCTCTTATCAATTCTTCCTTAACCACCAGAACACTCCCCTGCATTTCAGGCCAGACCTCCTGACTCATCAGTAGCATTTTAAAACCAAAATCTTCGGCCATGGTCGCCCATTGTTCCGGTAAAAAAGCAGCATCTAATTGCCCCATCTTGATGGCCATTACCTGTTTTGGCGGGTTCATCCGCTGAATTCTGGATAATATTTTTTCTTCATCAAGATTGTACTTATCTATCGTCCGATGAAGAAGCACATCTACCGCCCCACCTTCCCTAACACATCCAAGGCGAATATCTGACTTTTCTAAATCTTTAATATTTTTTATCTTATCCGGATTGACTACCAAGCCATAACCGTACTTATGGGTTCCGGTAACTATTTTTATCGGAACTTTGGCATTGGCGTAGACATTTATGGCTGGCACCATGCAAATATAGGCCACTTGAATATCCCCCCGGGCTAAAGCAGAAGCCAAAGCCATACCGGTTACGTAACTCTCATAGGAAGTAAAGTTTATACCTTCTTCCTCAAACCAGCCTTTGTCCTGACTTATATAAGCACAGGCAGCATGATCCATAAATTCTACAGCCATGCCAATGGGTATTTCTTTCTCCGAAAAACACTCCCCAAAAAAAGTAAAAAATAAAATCCCTAAAAATATAAATACGATAAATAATTTTTTCATATCTCATCCTTTTTACTTAATTTTAATCTCTTGACTTTCTTTTTAAATATGTTAAATATGGGGTCAGGTCTTCACATTTGACATAACTTACTCCTGAATAAGATAGTAAAAAATGTTATGTCAAATGTGAAGACCTGACCCCATATTTTACAATAATTTAGTAATTTTCTTTTTGAATAGTAAGCAATTTCACTCCCCTACCGTGAATTTGTTTAAAGACTACTCCTTCTGAAATAAGACGAAGCACTAACTCGTGATCAGTTACTCTTGTTCCGGAAACTAAATCTACTCCGTAATCAAACCATACCGATGAAAGTGGAGTAGTTGCTCCTAAGACCATAACTAAACTTTTTTTGGGGCATAAATCTAAAAGTTCTTCCATAGTACCATTAATTAAAGCAGTACCAGTAATAGCAATAACATCGGCTTGAGGAATTACTCGCTTTGCTTCACTGGCCGGTATATCTCCACTTTGAGGCTTTCTCTCTACCACCCAAAGCTCTTTAGTTAACTCGCGCAATTTATTAACAAAAGGAAAATGACCAACTACTACCACTTTTTTATCTTCCCCTTTTTCGTAAAGCACTTCTGCCGCATTAATATTTTGACATTTATTTAAATCTACTTCCAAGGCAGAATTAATAGCAGCCATACCAACAGAAGCCCGTAACAAACAATCAGAATTAGCATAATCACAAAGTTCTAATATCGATTTTCCAGTTAAATTCCCTGCTTCTCTTATAGGAGGAGGCATTTCCGGTTCATGGGTAAAAGTAGTAGAAGCTAATCCGCCATATTTACTCCATACTCCAGTCCAAAAAGGTCCTATCCGTACTTCTTTAACTAAAATATCTCGAGCACTCTCCCCAATAGTTGAAATAATATCTTCTATAATCTTCATAATTATTTATCCTCCTACTATTTTTTAGTGGCTGCAAAAACAATATTGTTCATATCCCTTAAGATAGGCAATTCCGCTAATAGTAACTCCGTAAAATATAATCGGTTTTTCAATTAAAAGGGAAGTCAAAGTATTATTTACAACAGTAGTACCTGTAGCCAAAACTATATCCCCCCAAGATAAAATCTCTTTCGTTTTGGAAACACTCTCTATTAACACTCCTCCTTTTCTTTTACCAATATTATCTACGCTCAAGTCAACCACTCTAATCTCAAAATTATGTCTTAAGGCTGCAATCATAGCAGGTTGTAGTCCAATAAAAGCAATACGAGGCTGGTCAAAACGTTCTTGAATATAATCTTTAAGATGATCGGCACATTCTCCCGGTTCTTTATCTCGACAATGAATTGTTTTAGAAATAAATTTAAAATAACGCAATACAGCATTTATGCTGGCTGTAAAAATTGCTCTTCGAAAATTATTAGCTAGCGGCATTTCAAAAATTTCCCTCAGTGTGCCACTATAATTTCCCGGCATATCTGTAAAAGCTTGACCTCGACTTCCTCTAAAATCTGCTTGTATCATCACTTCTTTCCCCTTTAACAAGGGAAAGTCATCTCTCTCCGGATTCCCAATTGCCTCTTGAGGGGTAAGAGGTCGAATATTAACTACATTTATCCGGGAAGACCAAACGTCATCTCCTTTGATTAATTGACAAAATTTTTCTTTTATCTCTTGGTAAAAGTCCATTACTGCTTCCTTTCTTTTTTCTTTAATAAATCTTTTAAATAATTTATATTATCGGCCAAAATAACAATAAGGATAATGGCATACCGAGCAGGTAGAACAAAATCCTCCTTCTCCCATCTTTACAAAATCTCTTTTAGTTAAAATATCCCCAATAAATATTCTGGGCAAAACAATATCTAAAATAGTATTTTTATAAAATAAAGAAGCACCTGGTATTCCTATAAGAGCAGTCTTCCCCAAATAAGCCAGCATAAACATATTTCCTGGTTGTACAGGAACTCCATAAGTTACTACCTTTGCACCACTTTCCCGAATAGCCCCGGGTGTAAGGTCATCAGGATCTACAGACATTCCTCCGCTTAAAGCAATCAGACCAGCTCCTTGTTTCCTAAATTGCAAAATTGCTTTTTTGATTTCCTCTATATTGTCTGGACAAAAAGTTTGTCCTTGTAATTCTGCTCCAAAATAAGAAAACTTCTCTTTTAATAACGGGCCGAATCCATCCTGGATTAATCCCTTGTATACCTCGTTCCCGGTAGTAATAATAGCTACTTTTAACTTTTTATACTTTTTTACGGAAAAAACCGCCCCTTTCTTTTGGCATAATTTCTCAATTTTTTCTATTTTTTCCTCTTTAATAGTTAAGGGCACAATACGCACTCCGGTTAATCCTTGACCCTTTTCTACTTTAAAATTATTAGGAAGACAGGGGATAGTAATATTTTCCATGGAATTTATCTCGTATAAGAGCTCACTTTTTACTTTGAATAATCCTCTTGTTAGAGATTTTAAAGTTATTTTTCCTTCAATGGCTTCGGTTAATTCTATATTTTCCCCTGTTACCGCTTTAGAGATTCTTAAAGAAGCTTCATCTTCATGAATCTCCCCTTCTTTTGGCAGCCAAATATATAGATATTCCTTTCCTATTTTCTTTAATTTCTCTATATCATCTTTCTGAACTATGTGACCTCTCCGAAAAGCCGGACCTTTAAATTTTCCGGGTATAATTTGAGTGATATCATGACATAATATCATTCCCACTGCTTTTTCTACCGGTATCTTTTTCATAATATCCTTACACCCCCACTTTAATCCTCCCCCTCAAGGGAAGAAATTTACAAAATTTTCTCTGTGGGAACGATGCATCGTACCCCTACATTACCATTTTGTTTACTTTTTGGGTTACAACCATACTATTTATTATTCATCTTAAAAGATTCATCAATATTATACTTTTATTTGTATAACGCAAAATAAATAAAAAGATTAACCTTCTTCCTGAAATATTTTCTTATAAAGTGAATTCAAACTTTGGTCAGCTTCCTCCCGAAATAGTTTAAACTTTATCATCAATTCTCTCGCTTCCTCAGTAATTTCTGACCCTCCTCCTTTTTTCCCCCCAACTTTTCTCCTTAAGAGATTAAAGCCTAGTCTTTTTTCTAAATCTTTTATTAAATTCCAGGCCTGGGAATAAGACATATTTATTTCCTCTGCTGCCTGTCTCAACGAACCGGTTCTTTCAACCCGATGAAGAATATCCAAAGGTCCATCGCCAAAAATTTTTTCTCCACCCTTTTCTATCCAAAGCTTATATCTTAATTTCAATATCATCACTTCCTGTAATTTAACCTTAAAATTATCACAACTTAGTTTCTTTTCCTCTGATTACGAGAAGACACAAGGTCTGCCCCTACATATTACTCATTACATATTACATGTTACTTGTTGCTATATTTCTTTTTTTCTTCTGATCTGGATAATCTCGGCCATAATGCTTACGGCGATTTCCTCAGGAGTCTGAGCATTTATATCAATCCCGATTGGGGCATGGACTTTGTCCAGCTCTTCTTGGGATATCCCCTTCTTTGTTAATCGTTGAAAGACAGTGGCATTCTTTTTCCGACTTCCAATCATCCCTATATAGGCAGCACCTAACTTGATAACTGAACCCAAAACTTCTTCGTCTTTCAAATGTCCTCTGGTCAATATAATTATGTAGGTAGAAGGAGTTATCTTAAGATGAGTCAGGGCTTTTTCTGTTTCTTCAGCAATTATTTTATCTGCTTCTGGAAATCTATCTTGATTAATAAACTCTTCTCGATCATCGATTATAGTCACCTTAAATCCCACCGTTTTGGCCAATTTAGAAACACAAACTGCAATATGACCTGCCCCAAAAATCAATACCTCTTCTTTGGGTTGCAGAATATCTATAAAAACTTTCATCTCGCCACCACAGATAGCCCCCTCATCCAAAGCAGCCTGTTCTTTGGTTAAATGATAATCTAAAAGCTTTCCTTTCCCTTCTTTTAAAGCCTGCTTTGCCTCTTCTATTACTCTGGCTTCTGTTATCCCTCCTCCTATAGTGCCAGCTACCAAACCATTTTTATTTACCAACATCTTCGCCCCTACTTCTCTTGGAGTAGAACCCTTAGTTTCGACAACAGTAACCCAAGCGATTGTTTCACCTCTATCAATTCTCCCTAAAGCCTCTTTTAAGATCTCTGACATCTTCGGTTCTCCTTTCATAAAATTCCCTTTGGCAAGCGTTATGCTAATATAAATATAACGGAATACAAAAAAATACTCCCTCTTGGGATTCATAAAATGCTTAAAATGTTTATATTTTAGAATAACATTCTTTTCTAAGAGTATACAATATAACTTCAGTATTTTTCAAGACAAGATTAGTTCGTATCTCGTAAAGATAATAAAAACCAAGAATCAGAATAAATTCGTATCGCGTATTGAGTAAAGAAAGAGAAAGAAAGTACCATTCTTCTTTTTATCCAACTACTCCACTAAAGTTTACACTAATTTAAATTAAACTTTTATAATTAATTTTTCCTGATTACTTTTTACTTAAATAGGCACATATGGCCTCTAAAACTGCTCCTCCTATAGAACGAGCTTTATCAGAAACAGTAAAGCAGTATTCTCTTGTTCCTCGAGGATCAATATCTCCAACTTTCATACCTCTAGTAACCCAACTTTGAGGATAGATTAACCCTCGCAGGACACCAGATATTTCTGTTTTTAAAGAAACTCCCTTAACCTCCGCAATTACCTCTCCTACTTCAACTATATCGCCAATATTATGTAATGGTATAATTTTACCTTCAGCCGTAGCTCGCAGTAACCTTCTCTTGGATTCTCCTCCTACTTCTCCAGGCACACCGGTATCCGGTGCGGCCTGACCGTGATAGTAGACTCTCCCCAAGTTATGTCCTCTCATAGTTTCTATCACCACATCAACATCTTTCCTTGCAGTAAAACCAGGGCCTAAGCCAATAACCAGAGGAGCCTGATTTATTATGGTTCCTAAATTGCGTTTGGCTAAAATAGCATCTACCAAGACTGTGGGAGAAAGTTTTTTAATGCAACTTCCTTCCGGGTCTACTAAAACTGGAATCTTTCCCTGTTTAATAGTATCTTTCGCTTTTTCCCAGGAAGGAATTAAAACAGCTTCTATCTCTTCTACAATAGCCTTGCCTTCATAAACTGCTCGGGCAAACGAAACAGGGAAACGGATAACCGTAGGATGATCTACTTCTAAAATCATCACGGAAAATCCAGCTCGAAAAAGCCTCACCGCCACCCCGGTAGCCAAATCTCCTCCACCGCGAATAACTATTAATATATTATTCAATTTCAATTTTCCCTTCTATTTTGCAGTAATTTTAAATACGTCTGGGCTTTTAAATAATCCTTTTCTTGATCAATATCAAATAAAATTGTTTCATCTGAAATATTTACTCTTTTTACCTTTTCGGAGTGGGCTTTAATTAAAACTCTCCCTCCCACATCACCAGTTATAGCCATCAACTCGTCCTTCCAATATATATCAAAAAGAACGGGATTCCCTCGTCTATTCTCATAATAAGGTACGACTATCTCTCTTTTACCCGGAGAAAAAGATTTTATTAACTTATTTATAATTTTAGAAGTAATTAAAGGTTGATCTCCTAAAATAAGAAAAAATCCTTCCACTTCCTGAGTGTTTATTTTTAGCAAAGCCTTCTTAATTGAAGTACTCATCCCTCTACGAAAATCAGGATTAAGAACAATTTCAGCTCCCCAAGCTTTACCTATCTTAATAATATCTTTATCTTCAGGTCGAACCACTAAAAAATATTTATCTAAGGGAGTTAACTTTGCTGCTTGCAATACCCATTCTATCAGTTTCTTATTACCCAGAGGAAGAGTTAATTTTACTTTCCCCATTCTTTTACCTTCTCCGGCCGCTAAAATTATTCCGTAAATCATGGTGTTTTTACCTTCCTGATTACCTCAGCTACCACTTCCTTCTGATCAGCAGCTCCTATAATTATATCACTAATTCTCCGGTGACAGATTTTTAAAACTTCAAAAGTTAATTCTTCAGCCATTTTTAGGCTGTTAGAATCTTCTGCTTTATTAATAAAAAGATGACGGCAGCAACCCGGAGGGACTCCTTTAAACAAACCTTCAGGATGGCAGATTAAAAGAGATAAAGTTTCTATTCCAATCTTTTCTCCTAAGTTTAATCCGGTTAGCCGGGAGAAAATTTGAGAACGAAAAACATTTTCTTCTTGTAAAGGAAGACCCAGAGCATCTATGCCAATTACCCCAATTAAATCAGTAGTCGATAGAGGAATTGCCGGCTCATGAGAGGCGGGAGCTTTTACCGGTCTTCCTGCTGCCCCATCGGCTTCTACTAAAATAAAATCTACTAAATCATCCTCCCACCACTTATCCAACCACTCAGGAGGTAAACCGGATACTTTTTCTTCTTCTTTATCCTCTATTTTCTCTCCTATGACTGCTAATTTTCCTCCTTTACTTTCAAGAGAAAAATATTTTTTAATAGATTCCCGAACAGGCTCTTCATTGTGGCTTTCAATTAATCTGCCCTTTTTTACAAAAGGAGCTAACTGCCAGCTAAACATTTTAGTAGTAGTAGTTAGAATCACTCGTTTATTTTTAAGAGCCAGTTCCTCTGCCAATCGTTTAAAAAGAGTACTCTTCCCTCCCGCCCCTACTAAAGATATGAAAGCTTTCTCTTTTAAACCCAAAGCCTCGCTGATTAACATTTTATTCAATCCTTATTTAATTATGATAATAATTTAGCTTTTCAAACAATAGTTTTTAACGGGTATAAATTTTATTTTTTAAAGTAATCTTTTTTTAGAGCTCTTATTATTCTTTCCGCGGTCGCAGGTAATCGTCTGATTCTTACTCCGGTAGCATCATAAATAGCGTTTAAAATTGCCGGTACAATATTATTAAATGAGGGTTCTCCTATCCCTTTAGCACCATAAGGGCCTAAACCGCCGCCCGATTCAATCATAATAGTCTTTACTTCCGGAGAATCGACAGCTGTGGGAATAAGATATTCGGCAAGAGAAGGAGTTTGAGGAATCCCTTTTTCTATGGTAAAATCTTCATATAGCGCATACCCCATCCCCTGTATGGAACCGCCCTCCATCTGTCCTTCTACACATGCTGGGTTAAGTGCTTTCCCTACATCATAACAACTGACAATTTTTAAAACTTTCACCTGTCCTGTTTCTATATCCACTGCTACTTCTGCAGCTTGGGCTCCAAAGGTAAAATCAGGAAAAGTCATACCTTTTATATTGGATAAATCAGGTATTTCGGTAAAGGGTGCATTAAATTGAGCTTCCGAATATAATTCTATCCCAGCTGCATTACAGGCTTGTATAGCTTCCGTCAAAGGTAAATATTCTGATTCATCATATTTTACTACCACTTTTTCAGAAACAATATCTAATTTATCAGGATTAACATTTAAAACCTCTGCTGCTTTATTTAAAATTCGATTTCTAACTTCTCTTGCTGCCTTGAGAGCTGCATTGCCTGACATATAGGTTTGCCTGGTAGCTGTAGTAGTTCCGGCTAAAGGTGTTAACATAGAATCTGTATTATAAACCCTTACTTTTTCTATAGGAACTCCCATTTCATTAGCCGCGATTTGGGACAGAAGAGAAGCCTGTCCTCCACCTAAATCAGGTATTCCGCTCCTTACTATCAAACTGCCGTCAGTTTCTAATTTTACATAGCAGCGGGAGGAATCCCGAAGAAAAGTCATTCTCCCATAACTCATCTGTCCTATAGCTATACCCTGTCCAATCTTTATATTCTTTTCCTTAGAAACAGTAGGTTCTCCTAAACCTACCCAAGCTTTTTCGGCAGCTTCCGGTAGAGCTACATAAGTTTTTATCACCTGCTCGGTGGTAGACAGGGCGTCTCCGGTATGCATACAATTTATTCTCCTAATTTCCAAAGGATCCATATTTAGCTTTCTCGCTAATTCATCTATTATGCTCTCATAACCGATATTAGCTTGATTTGCTCCAAAGCCTCGAAGAGCACTGGCAAAAATATTATTAGTTAATACCATTTTAGTCTTTATTTTTACATTAGGAATTTTATAGGGACCGGCTGCGCTAATTGTAGCATATAAACCTACCCAGGGGGTTAAGTAAGTATAAGCTCCAGCATTTCCGATATAATGTGCTTCTAAAGCCACAATTTTCCCATTCTTTTTTGCTCCAATTTTATATTTTTCAATAAAAGCATGTTTCTTACAATGAGCCATTAGAGATTCTTCTCGGGTATAAACTAATCTTACCGGTTTTTTAGTCTTTAAAGTAAGTAGTGCTATAAAGGATTCTACGGTAATATCTTCTTTCCCCCCAAATCCTCCTCCTATCATTGTCCCGATATAGCGAACTTTGTTATGAGGAAGATTAAGCACTTCTGCTACATCTCTAAAATGTTCTATAACCTGGCTGCATACCCTGATATTAATTGTTCCATAATCATCTAACCAGGAAATTCCAGCTTCCGGTTCTAAGTAAGCATGGTCAATAAAAGGAATTTCAAATCTATCTTCTACAATCACTTCGGATTCAGTAAAACCTTTTTCTATATCTCCACTAATGCAACCAAATTCATTTACTATATTACTATCTTTTTCTCCGACTAAATAGGCATTTGGTTTCATAGCTTCCTCCGGATCAAAAACTCCGGGAAGTAGTTCATATTCGATTTCAATTAAATCACAAGCTTTTTCTGCTATTGCTTCGGTTTCTGCAGCTACCAGGGCAATCGGTTCCCCGGTAAATCTAATCTTCTTACCTTCTTCCGCTAAAACTCTATATAGACCTTCAAAGCCTCCTCGAACATTTGTAGATTGCCCAAATTTAGTTACTGTTTCATTACGAGGAACATCACGAGCTGTTAAAACTGCTTTTACTCCTTTTAATGATTTCGCTTTGCTTATATCAACTGAAATAAGTTTCGCAGCTGGATATTTACTACGGCAAACCTTAGCATACAACATTCCCGGTAAGGAAAAATCATCTGCATATTTTAGCTCTCCTCTTACTTTTGCCCAAGCATCATGTCTGGGTATTGGTTTACCAACTATCTTAAATTCAGACATTTATATCACCTTCTTCCTATCTTTCTAATAAAACCTGACAAGGGACGGTCCTTTGTCAGGTTTTACGAGATTGCCACGCTCCGATAAATCGGAGCTCGCAATGACTTTACTCCTTTTTTTCCCTCACCCTGACCCTCTCTCACGAGAGGCAAGGAAATATAAAAGGAACATCCGTCCTAGGGAATTTAAATTTATTTCTATTTTTGATCTTCTACTGCGACATCATAAATAGCTTCTACGATCTTTTTATATCCTGTACATCTGCACAGGTTACCCGAAATTGCTTTTCTAATTTCTACCTTATCGGGTTCAGGATTTTTATCTATATAGCCTTTAGCTGCCATTAGCATACCGGCAGTGCAAAAACCACATTGCACCGCCCCATGCTGAACAAAGCTTTCTTGTAATTCCTGGCCTATTTTTGTTTTTTCCAAACCTCTTACGGTTAATATTTCTTTGCCATTAGCTTGCATGGCTAAAGTAATACATGATTTAATAGTTTTTCCGTTCATGATAACTGTGCAGGTACCGCAGTCTCCTTTTTCACAGCCGCATTTTACTTCTGTAAACCCATTTGCCCGTAAAAATTTTAATAAAGATTGTTGGGACTGAACTTCTGCACGTATTTTCTCTCCATTTACAGTAAGTTCTATTTGATAATCTTCCATTTAAAACCTCCTTTTTAATAAGTGATGAGTAATGAGTAATGAGTAATTAGTGGGGGGATATTGCGATAAATCCTTATTTCCCTTCACTCTTTAAACTTTGTATCTTCCATCTTCTTTACGAGATACGAGATACTAATAGGGTATTAATTTCTTAAATGCACGTTTAAATAAAATTCCCGAAATATATCTTCGATATTCTGCGGAAGCTCTCACATCCCCAATAGGCTTTATTTCTTCTCTTACCTTTTGTATGGCTTTCTCAAGTAATTCATCATCTATTTTCTTATTTTTTAAGAATTCTTCTACATTAATTAATCTAAGAGGTATCGGGGCAATCGAACCCATAGCAATACGCACATCTATAACTTTATCTTTTTCCACTTCTAAGGTTAAGGCAATTGTAGCAAGAGAAATAGCCATAGCTTGTCTTAAGCCTAATTTAATAAAACATCCATGTTTATTTATTGAATCATTTTTAATCTTTATGTTGGTAATCATTTCATCATTATTCAAAACTGTTTTTCTTGGACTAACAAAAAAATCTTTCAAGGAAATTTCTCTTTTTCCATCCATG
>JABUBL010000172.1_pt1 | contig 16416 bp, 15 predicted proteins | sample 7240371 | NCBI WGS metagenome assembly JABUBL01 (sample SAMN07256343, study PRJNA390944) | subsurface metagenome | isolation source: Methane hydrate marine sediment | place: Pacific Ocean: Eastern North Pacific, ODP site 1244 | collected 2002
CCCCGCGGCTGTTTGACTCCCTTGACGTTCTTTGCGATATCCGGATAGAGCCTCATGCCTTCCAGGTAGGAAAAGAACCGCTTGACGGCTACCATATAAGCGTTGATCGTATTTGCCGCGAGGTCGAGGCCTTTGAGATGATCCCTGAATTTGAGGATCTCTCCGCGGTCTGGCTGCTGGACGTTCTCCACTTCGAGCCAGGATAAGAATTTCTCGACTCCCCTTTTGTAAAGCTCCTTTGAGATCGGGCGGATATCCTGGGCCTCCAGGAAAGATTTGACGAGCTCCGGGAGATTGAGAGCCTTCTGGATCTCCCTGTCTTCGACTCTTGCGAGCTCGTTATCCCGCGGATGTTTTTTTCTTCTCATCTTCTCGCTCCTTTTTAGGTTGGCCCGTGTTCAGGTATTCGGCCAGCCGCTTTATTCCTTCCTGGACGTCCTTGATATTCGAGACATCGACAAAGATTCCCTTATGAGTCCTTCCCCATTCCTGTTGTCCTGGATGGACCCGGGTCCAGGTCCTGATGTTGATATATCTCTTGTCTCTAAAATCCGTGATCGCAAAGACGATCTTGTTAAAATCACTGAGTTTGAATTCATAGAGTTTAAGTTCCTCTTGCTCCGGCCGGTCTTTCGGCTGTGTGTTTTTATTCATTGATTTTCCTCCTCGCTGCCGTTTTCATAAAATCCGTCCTCTTCAATGGAATCCATGAACTCTCTGACGAATTTCTCGGCTTCCTTTTCTGGATGATGAGCAAACGCAGAAAGATGAAGAAAATAAATAAATCCAAAATCCACTCCGAATTTATCGCATAGAAAAAATATCATTCTATTTGCTTTATTCTCTGGATTGAATCTAAACTCATCTGTCCGATCTTCCGGTCCGTCATAAGTGTTATCGATGATCCGTAGCGGTGGAAGGTCATCAACAGAACATGGGGCTTTTCCGTTCACGGCTTCAAACATTTGAGTCCGCAATCTTATCGGCAGTCTTTGCTTTTTCGCTTCCTCAAGCAAAAGCCGTTGACCTTTATTAAAATCCTCGTATTTCATGTCTCACCTCGCTTTGAAAGTGTCAAAAAACAGAAAACATATATAGGTTTTATGATAGGGATGAAAGATTCCTCCATTTTTAAGGTTATCAGGGTGTGATATGAACGGCTCGTCAAACTCAATTTTTTCTCCATATTGAATTTATCATCTCGATCGCCGTAGTTCGTTTGACTCCCATTCTTATCAATAGCTGCCTAAATTCATCCGGCTTGTGTTTGAACAGGAATTTTATTGCATCGTCAAATGTCTCGATCGACCTCCCTTCATACATGACCGCTTCATTGGAGCCCCTAAACCTCCAGTTAATCTCAAGAGCCTTTGCGAATCCGCGGAGTCCGGACATGCCGGCAGCGAGATATGATGTCCCTCTTTTAGCAATCCCCTTTTCTCCGAGCTCATTGAGATATTTCTGATAAGTCTCTGTGCTTGACCATTCGACAAGCCGGTCCGTATGGTAGGGAATAAATGTCCTGTGCCTTCGTGGATTAGCGAACTTGATTAGATGATAGAGGAATTTCATCCGTGGCCGGGATCCGCTCGTGGCCTCTATGATATCCAGGACATCCGGTTTCGTGATGTAGCCGTGATGTTTTTTGTGAGTGGAGTCGGGATAGACCTGGCTCACCTGATATTTATTCCAGGTCCAATGAGCTTGAGCCTCAATATCATTTCGAACATATCGGGGAGATCTCAGGATATCTTTTGAAAAGCCGTTGTCTTTCTCATTTATCCAATCCCATACAACCTCAATCGCATGTTCAACCGGGATATTATCTCTCCATAAATAGAAAAGAATCTTGCCCTGGCTGTCATGCCTCGATGAAGGGAATTGAAGGCCATGAGCCAGGAGATCCTGAGCTTCCTGGAATATGTTTGTCGGCAGCAATAACTTTCCCGGGCCCGGCTCAAAGTCAAAGATGAGCTGATGATATTTCACCGATCCGAGATCAAAGGGATTAAGTTTCTGGAATCGATAGAACTTTTCCTTCCATGAATCGAGTCTCATGTATTCGATGTCCAGGAGCGGCTGATGAGGACCGAACGGCAGCCGGATCGGCCTCCGTCTTTGAGGATAAATCTCAATTCGTTTTGACCGGCAGAATTCTATAAAAGAGTCTTTAAGTAAATTGAGAGTCGGTGGCTTGCCGTGGTATTCCGGAATGAAAATGATATGGACGGAATCCTTGCTCTCGCTTTTAATCAGCATAGAATTTAACTCATCGAGTCCCAGCGTTTCTCTTATCTCATCCACCTCCCTTCTTGTTCTGCTATCAATATCCAGGATGGCGTATTCCGGATACCACCTTCCCAAAATGGCGACCGCATATTTACCGGCCAGATGAGCTTTGATCGGGATATCAGAGAGTGGCTTTTTCTTAGTCCTCCAGTGGCCATGACCGATCGGCTTGGTAGCATACTTGGGAATCCGTTGAACAAACTCAAGATAATCCTCGAACGTGGCCTCTCCCGGCATGATGATTCTCCCCCTGTTCTTTCCGTCCTTGCTCATTTTTTAAGTTCCCCTGGAAAACAACGTCCTGAGATCGCCATAGACGAACGATCTCGCCTGTCCGAATAGGATGGCTTGGACAATTTATAGGGCGCGGACTCTTTTGATCCCCCTTCTGATCATATTCTGATATGGCTGAGTGGGATTTGATTCGCCCCGTAGCCATCGGTCCACCTGGCGGCCTGTGCAGCCAATGAATCGACTCATGGTCTCGCAGGAAAAACCTTTCTCTTCCATGACCTTTCTCAATTCTTCGATAAGTTCCATGTTTGCCTCCGTTGATTTGTTTGTCAGGATAATATGATAAGAATTTTCTATACAATTGTCAAGTCTCAAAAAAAGGTGTTATAATAAAGGAGCCTCTCTTTTGCCGGCTGGAGAGAGGCCCTATCCTTTGGGTATCTCAACCATACCCCCCCTTTTGCTGACATCAGCCGGCTTCTTTTTATGGCCTCGGAAAGCTCGGGATGTAGTCGCCGGCGAGCATTGTCAGATAATCGAACAATGCTTTTTTTATGGACTCGGAAAACTCGGGATAGATCCCCCCTTTTTTATGGACTCCCGAAACTCCCGACATGTCCCTTTTTATGGACTCCAGAAACTCCATAATCTTTTTTTGAGTTTCAACATTCTTCAACATTTATTCGCTGATCCCGCTCTTTTTAGGGTGTGCAATAATTCAATCTGAATGGTAGCTTTTGTTAACAGGCAATCCCGAGAAAAATAGAGAAATGCGAGAATATGTATAAACAAAGAATTAAAAGAGATAGAGATAAATTCAATGTTTTTTTTGTTTGTTTGCATCTGCATTGCTTATCTGTTCTTTCCTTTTAAGGAAGAATCTCTCCCCTTACGTAGAATAGCTCCCATTCTGCTCCTCATAATATCTATTACTCTCATAATGTATAATAGCAATTTGCCTCACAGCTCCCTCCTTATGATTAACAGCATTGCTGTTAGTTGCGATCATATCCTTTTTTGTGATCCGTTCCCCCTTTTATAGCCCACAAAAAGTCCAGATGTCTCTGAGGCATTTCTTGATGAGATTGAGGCGATATCGGAGAGGTGAATACTGGGACATGGGATAGCCTTGATTCGACTGAAAAACACGCTCATACGCACTCCTGAGAGCATAGAAAGGCACATTTAGAGATGATCAGGGACGTTTATAAGGAGAATTTTTATATCAGGAGAGCCGGGATACTATGTATATGAGAGGGGGATCGATCGGAAAGCCCCATAGCCCCCATGCTTAAAAGCTCCTAACAGGCACACGCACGCCCGGATAATCAATGCTTAGGATAAAACTGAGCTTTACCCCTGGGATGAAGGAATTTATATAGGGCAATAATGGTCAATTAACGCCCATTTATGGTCATATCCCGCCTCTTTTCGGCTATATTTGTGCGTTTTTATGCTATACCTGGAAGGTCCGGCGAATCCCGATAGCAGCCAGCAATACAGGCAAACGCTCCCTTAATACAGGCACGGGGGACGCACGCACGCTCCAATAAGCAATACTTAGAATACCGGCAATATGAGTCATGCTCAACCACTCGTCAACAGAGGAGATGAATCGGATCGAGCCGTTTTTCCTATACCGTGAATTCCCGATTGATGACGGATACGCACCCCTTAAATTGTGCGTGAATCCGCGCACGTTCTTACTTACTTACTTAACATTTACGGACGGCAATAGTGAATTTATGCGGGGATTCTCCCCTTTTTATGGGTGTCAGATTTGTCAGGTTTCCCCCTTTTTATGGAGTCGGAAAAGTCGGATTTGTCAGAGTGCAGCTACTAGACAATGCTAGAGGTTGATGTCCTTTTTTTATGGACTCCAGAAACTCCAGAATGTTAAGGCCGGGAGGATTTGCATGTCCCATAATCCGTCATAACGGACTACCTTATTTTCTCCTTTATTTAAGGTCTTAGAGTGCATCATCCTGGCCAGGAAATTTCTCTCTTGAACCTTAACAAAACTTAACATCTGGATACTAAGTTTTACTAAGGATTTCGGTTGATCGATTTCTCTCTCAATGTCAACAAAAGGCAACAGGCAGCCTTGCCCTTTTCCGTTATTTTTCCGTTTCTTTAACGGCCTTCTCAATGGCCCTCCGGCAATATATCTCGCTCTGGCTGAGAGCGATGATTCGGCTGATCTCTGCCGCTCCCATTCTATTAAATGCCTGGATCCAGGAAGATCCCTTTTTCGGAGTGATTTTCAATCCGGGCATGAGATTCTTGAGCAATCCGAGAACGAGTCCCCCACGGCTGAGGAGTCCGGGAAACTCCATGTCCTCAATCTCTGAGAGTTTGAGGTCCTCAATCTTCGGGGACTCGATATCCTCGAGCTTTAATTCCTTGATGTCCGAGAGATCTAATTCCTCGATATCGGGAGCCTCCAGGGCAATCTTTTTTTTCGTTTTCTTCGTTTTGTTATGATTCATCTCTTAATTCTCCCCTGTTAACCTTGCCGTTGACATAATGGGATTTCACCCCCCTTTTTTCGGCTAAAATGGGATGAAATTCACAACAACGCCTCTCGTAAGTATCGCCTTTTAAATGAGTTATGTTAGTTGACATAATATACATTATGCGACATAACCGCTTGACTTGCCTGTTAGCTATTGTTAGCTATTATTGGTCTTCTCGAGAGCCTTTTTCAGATACCTTCTTAGCGTATCCTCATGGATTCCGAGCTTGCGGGCGAACCCCCTCACTCCGTATTTACGGACTCCCTTTTCAAGTGTGGAGAGCTTGAATTTTCCGAGCTTCGACCGCTTGCCGATCCCATGAGCCTTGATCTTAGACTCCTCGAGCCAGCGTCTAATTGTGGACCAATGGACATCGTATTTTGAGGCGATCTCCCTTAAAGAGAATCCCTTTTCTAAATAGAGTTTCCTGAGTGTTTTCTTACTGGGTCTTGCCTTCATTTTCAGGAGCCTCCTTTTTTTATAGCGGTGGATAAAGGCCCCAGCTCCAACCTACGAGAACTTGCCCAGAACACGAAGGAAGGATATGCCAGGGCCTTACTATCAAAGGCGACAAGGCCGGAGAACGCCGGAACCGGCCTAATGTCAAGGACGCTCTTTTTTTTGTCGCCTTGACCTTCTCTATGTGCTCAATGTTGGGTCGGGATCCGAGTCAAGACCTGGCCCTGGATTGAGCGGTCAGCGAGCCTTTATGATCTTTTCCGACGTGGCCGCGTGGAAGGAATAAAAAGCGTCAATGTAGTGTCCGAGCATCTCCTTTAGAGCCTGGGCCTGGTTGATCGAGAGAACAAGTCCGACTGATCTTTTGTCGGTTGAGATAAAATCGATAAAGATCGAGTCGGTAATTATATCCTCCTTTGCGAGATCATTCTTTATCGTGAGGCCCTTCGAGTCATTCAGATTAAACTCAAGGTCAAAGCCGAGCTCCGGTTTTCTCGCATGGTCCAGGATCGTCTCAAATTCTATGGCCTCTCTTTCGTGGACAAACAGGATGCTCTCATGTTTAAGGTCCGGCTTTTTCAATCTGAGTTCGCCTGCGATTATCATTCCCGGATCTCCTTTTTGATGACCTCGGCTGCCGGCCTTTTGAAAAACTCGATGCCGTCTTTGCTCAAAAGAAATTCGTCTTTTTCTGTGAACGCTGCAGCGACCTTGCCTTTGCCTTTCAGCCTCTCGCGGATCACAAGGAAAAGCCTTTTCAGATCCTCTCTCCTTAAATGAATCTCGACTTTTAATCTGGACGTCCTTGTGGCGATCTTCAATCTATCCTCGAGCCCTTCCTTCCAGCTTTCCTGGATGCTTATGGTGAGCGGTTCCTTCTCTATGAAAAAGAGAAGATGCCTTCGTTTGCGTCTCATTTTTTCACTCCTTTTGCGATTGACAAAGACACTTTTTTACAAGTATCTTATCAATCGGGATTCAAGGTTTACTATCTACGGATAGCGACCTGGCCGGGATCTTCGGGTCTCGGCCTTCCCGTTTTTAACACTCAAATTTTCACCTCCTCACTTAAAAAATTTCTTGCATATTTTTTTCATTGCCTCGATGTTTTTATCGCTGACTATCAGCTCGATTTTAAGACTCTTAGGATCCTCCAGAAAAAGTTGCTCGATGCCGATGTCCAACTCCTCGCTGATTAAGAATAGGTATTTTATGCCGACATTCTCCTGTTTGCTCCGTTCAATTTTTGAGATAGTATCCATTGACAATCCTACCTTGTCAGCCAGCTCCTTTTGCCTCAATCCTTTTAATTGCCTGTATGCTCGTATGTTCCTTCCCAGGACTTCTCGCTTGTTCATTTTTGTTTTTTTTCTCCTCACTTTAAGATTTTCCTGAGGCCCTTGCCGGCCATTTTTCCCAGAGCTCCCAGGATCCTGACCAGGCATTGACCGGCTGCCTTTTCTGCAGCTCCCAGGATCCTCTTGGCCAGGAGACAAAGAAAGCCTCTCGTTCTCAATGATGGGACCACAAAGGACATTTGATCACCTCCTTTTTTCAAGGCTTCGAGGATCAGGCTGTTTTAACCCGGTCTGATGTCCCTTGATGTTTAACAAGAGCCGGTCGAGTGTTTCTGAGAACTGAAATTCTGTTATCAGCCCGTCCTTCCATTGCCGGTTGATATTTTCAATGATTCTTATTTCTTCCAGGATCCGTTTAGTTACCGGATGCTCAATCCTGGCTTTTCTCCCCATTAGCTTTCACCTCCCTTTTTTTAAGGTGTCGGATTCATCGGATTTTCAAAACGGGATCTCCCCATCGCTTCCCGCATATTCGAGAGCCTCCTGGTCCTCTTTGGCTACCATGTAGAGCATGACATCCGGCGAACGCTCGTTGTTCTTTTTCTCGTTCTTGAATAAAAGCAGAGTCGCTCCATAGGAAAGATTGCCCGCATAATAGATCTCTCCCTCTTTATTTTTCCGCTGCCATAGACCGGTTAATAAAATCCTTTGCATATCGTTTGCCATGCCTCGCCTCCTTTGCTCTAAACTCCTTGTTAATGGTCATGTCCGATATTGATAGTTATGGGACATGGCCCCGAAAATCGCATCGCTACCTCATATCAGTATTTTATGAATCTCTCGGCCGCGCCCTCTCCGGTGCGCTCGAGCTCATGCAAATAAATCTGAGTCGTTACCACGGACGAGTGGCCGAGCATCTTTGAAACGGCCAGAAGGTCCGCTCCCCGCTGCAGCGCATCCGTGGCGGCAAAGTGCCTCAAAGAGTGAGCGCACAACCGCGGATCATCGATGTTATTTTTGAGCAGCAGCCCTTTGAAAATTCTGCGGATCGTCCGGGTCGTCAACCGCTGGCCATTGACTCTATCGCTGTGCGAGACGAACAGAGGATGCTCGGGCCTCACCTTGCGTCTGGCCCGCAGATATCGAAGGACCGGCCGTAAAGCACTCCCCATTAAAAGAGAGATCAGATCCTTCTCATCATGGCCTTTCGAATGATAGAAAAGTTTAGCCTCTTTTCCCGTCTGCTTGAGATCTCCGAGATCGGCCTTGACAATGGAGATTGTCCGGAGTCCCGTAGATGCCATGAGATTGAACATTGCAAAGTCCCGCTTTCCTTGAATCGTTGATTGATCAATTGCATCCAGGACCTCCCGGACCTGAGAGCCTGTCAACGTCTCCCGCCTGTGTCCCCGCGGCTGTTTGACTCCCTTGACGTTCTTTGCGATATCCGGATAGAGCCTCATGCCTTCCAGGTAGGAAAAGAACCGCTTGACGGCTACCATATAAGCGTTGATCGTATTTGCCGCGAGGTCGAGGCCTTTGAGATGATCCCTGAATTTGAGGATCTCTCCGCGGTCTGGCTGCTGGACGTTCTCCACTTCGAGCCAGGATAAGAATTTCTCGACTCCCCTTTTGTAAAGCTCCTTTGAGATCGGGCGGATATCCTGGGCCTCCAGGAAAGATTTGACGAGCTCCGGGAGATTGAGAGCCTTCTGGATCTCCCTGTCTTCGACTCTTGCGAGCTCGTTATCCCGCGGATGTTTTTTTCTTCTCATCTTCTCGCTCCTTTTTAGGTTGGCCCGTGTTCAGGTATTCGGCCAGCCGCTTTATTCCTTCCTGGACGTCCTTGATATTCGAGACATCGACAAAGATTCCCTTATGAGTCCTTCCCCATTCCTGTTGTCCTGGATGGACCCGGGTCCAGGTCCTGATGTTGATATATCTCTTGTCTCTAAAATCCGTGATCGCAAAGACGATCTTGTTAAAATCACTGAGTTTGAATTCATAGAGTTTAAGTTCCTCTTGCTCCGGCCGGTCTTTCGGCTGTGTGTTTTTATTCATTGATTTTCCTCCTCGCTGCCGTTTTCATAAAATCCGTCCTCTTCAATGGAATCCATGAACTCTCTGACGAATTTCTCGGCTTCCTTTTCTGGATGATGAGCAAACGCAGAAAGATGAAGAAAATAAATAAATCCAAAATCCACTCCGAATTTATCGCATAGAAAAAATATCATTCTATTTGCTTTATTCTCTGGATTGAATCTAAACTCATCTGTCCGATCTTCCGGTCCGTCATAAGTGTTATCGATGATCCGTAGCGGTGGAAGGTCATCAACAGAACATGGGGCTTTTCCGTTCACGGCTTCAAACATTTGAGTCCGCAATCTTATCGGCAGTCTTTGCTTTTTCGCTTCCTCAAGCAAAAGCCGTTGACCTTTATTAAAATCCTCGTATTTCATGTCTCACCTCGCTTTGAAAGTGTCAAAAAACAGAAAACATATATAGGTTTTATGATAGGGATGAAAGATTCCTCCATTTTTAAGGTTATCAGGGTGTGATATGAACGGCTCGTCAAACTCAATTTTTTCTCCATATTGAATTTATCATCTCGATCGCCGTAGTTCGTTTGACTCCCATTCTTATCAATAGCTGCCTAAATTCATCCGGCTTGTGTTTGAACAGGAATTTTATTGCATCGTCAAATGTCTCGATCGACCTCCCTTCATACATGACCGCTTCATTGGAGCCCCTAAACCTCCAGTTAATCTCAAGAGCCTTTGCGAATCCGCGGAGTCCGGACATGCCGGCAGCGAGATATGATGTCCCTCTTTTAGCAATCCCCTTTTCTCCGAGCTCATTGAGATATTTCTGATAAGTCTCTGTGCTTGACCATTCGACAAGCCGGTCCGTATGGTAGGGAATAAATGTCCTGTGCCTTCGTGGATTAGCGAACTTGATTAGATGATAGAGGAATTTCATCCGTGGCCGGGATCCGCTCGTGGCCTCTATGATATCCAGGACATCCGGTTTCGTGATGTAGCCGTGATGTTTTTTGTGAGTGGAGTCGGGATAGACCTGGCTCACCTGATATTTATTCCAGGTCCAATGAGCTTGAGCCTCAATATCATTTCGAACATATCGGGGAGATCTCAGGATATCTTTTGAAAAGCCGTTGTCTTTCTCATTTATCCAATCCCATACAACCTCAATCGCATGTTCAACCGGGATATTATCTCTCCATAAATAGAAAAGAATCTTGCCCTGGCTGTCATGCCTCGATGAAGGGAATTGAAGGCCATGAGCCAGGAGATCCTGAGCTTCCTGGAATATGTTTGTCGGCAGCAATAACTTTCCCGGGCCCGGCTCAAAGTCAAAGATGAGCTGATGATATTTCACCGATCCGAGATCAAAGGGATTAAGTTTCTGGAATCGATAGAACTTTTCCTTCCATGAATCGAGTCTCATGTATTCGATGTCCAGGAGCGGCTGATGAGGACCGAACGGCAGCCGGATCGGCCTCCGTCTTTGAGGATAAATCTCAATTCGTTTTGACCGGCAGAATTCTATAAAAGAGTCTTTAAGTAAATTGAGAGTCGGTGGCTTGCCGTGGTATTCCGGAATGAAAATGATATGGACGGAATCCTTGCTCTCGCTTTTAATCAGCATAGAATTTAACTCATCGAGTCCCAGCGTTTCTCTTATCTCATCCACCTCCCTTCTTGTTCTGCTATCAATATCCAGGATGGCGTATTCCGGATACCACCTTCCCAAAATGGCGACCGCATATTTACCGGCCAGATGAGCTTTGATCGGGATATCAGAGAGTGGCTTTTTCTTAGTCCTCCAGTGGCCATGACCGATCGGCTTGGTAGCATACTTGGGAATCCGTTGAACAAACTCAAGATAATCCTCGAACGTGGCCTCTCCCGGCATGATGATTCTCCCCCTGTTCTTTCCGTCCTTGCTCATTTTTTAAGTTCCCCTGGAAAACAACGTCCTGAGATCGCCATAGACGAACGATCTCGCCTGTCCGAATAGGATGGCTTGGACAATTTATAGGGCGCGGACTCTTTTGATCCCCCTTCTGATCATATTCTGATATGGCTGAGTGGGATTTGATTCGCCCCGTAGCCATCGGTCCACCTGGCGGCCTGTGCAGCCAATGAATCGACTCATGGTCTCGCAGGAAAAACCTTTCTCTTCCATGACCTTTCTCAATTCTTCGATAAGTTCCATGTTTGCCTCCGTTGATTTGTTTGTCAGGATAATATGATAAGAATTTTCTATACAATTGTCAAGTCTCAAAAAAAGGTGTTATAATAAAGGAGCCTCTCTTTTGCCGGCTGGAGAGAGGCCCTATCCTTTGGGTATCTCAACCATACCCCCCCTTTTGCTGACATCAGCCGGCTTCTTTTTATGGCCTCGGAAAGCTCGGGATGTAGTCGCCGGCGAGCATTGTCAGATAATCGAACAATGCTTTTTTTATGGACTCGGAAAACTCGGGATAGATCCCCCCTTTTTTATGGACTCCCGAAACTCCCGACATGTCCCTTTTTATGGACTCCAGAAACTCCATAATCTTTTTTTGAGTTTCAACATTCTTCAACATTTATTCGCTGATCCCGCTCTTTTTAGGGTGTGCAATAATTCAATCTGAATGGTAGCTTTTGTTAACAGGCAATCCCGAGAAAAATAGAGAAATGCGAGAATATGTATAAACAAAGAATTAAAAGAGATAGAGATAAATTCAATGTTTTTTTTGTTTGTTTGCATCTGCATTGCTTATCTGTTCTTTCCTTTTAAGGAAGAATCTCTCCCCTTACGTAGAATAGCTCCCATTCTGCTCCTCATAATATCTATTACTCTCATAATGTATAATAGCAATTTGCCTCACAGCTCCCTCCTTATGATTAACAGCATTGCTGTTAGTTGCGATCATATCCTTTTTTGTGATCCGTTCCCCCTTTTATAGCCCACAAAAAGTCCAGATGTCTCTGAGGCATTTCTTGATGAGATTGAGGCGATATCGGAGAGGTGAATACTGGGACATGGGATAGCCTTGATTCGACTGAAAAACACGCTCATACGCACTCCTGAGAGCATAGAAAGGCACATTTAGAGATGATCAGGGACGTTTATAAGGAGAATTTTTATATCAGGAGAGCCGGGATACTATGTATATGAGAGGGGGATCGATCGGAAAGCCCCATAGCCCCCATGCTTAAAAGCTCCTAACAGGCACACGCACGCCCGGATAATCAATGCTTAGGATAAAACTGAGCTTTACCCCTGGGATGAAGGAATTTATATAGGGCAATAATGGTCAATTAACGCCCATTTATGGTCATATCCCGCCTCTTTTCGGCTATATTTGTGCGTTTTTATGCTATACCTGGAAGGTCCGGCGAATCCCGATAGCAGCCAGCAATACAGGCAAACGCTCCCTTAATACAGGCACGGGGGACGCACGCACGCTCCAATAAGCAATACTTAGAATACCGGCAATATGAGTCATGCTCAACCACTCGTCAACAGAGGAGATGAATCGGATCGAGCCGTTTTTCCTATACCGTGAATTCCCGATTGATGACGGATACGCACCCCTTAAATTGTGCGTGAATCCGCGCACGTTCTTACTTACTTACTTAACATTTACGGACGGCAATAGTGAATTTATGCGGGGATTCTCCCCTTTTTATGGGTGTCAGATTTGTCAGGTTTCCCCCTTTTTATGGAGTCGGAAAAGTCGGATTTGTCAGAGTGCAGCTACTAGACAATGCTAGAGGTTGATGTCCTTTTTTTATGGACTCCAGAAACTCCAGAATGTTAAGGCCGGGAGGATTTGCATGTCCCATAATCCGTCATAACGGACTACCTTATTTTCTCCTTTATTTAAGGTCTTAGAGTGCATCATCCTGGCCAGGAAATTTCTCTCTTGAACCTTAACAAAACTTAACATCTGGATACTAAGTTTTACTAAGGATTTCGGTTGATCGATTTCTCTCTCAATGTCAACAAAAGGCAACAGGCAGCCTTGCCCTTTTCCGTTATTTTTCCGTTTCTTTAACGGCCTTCTCAATGGCCCTCCGGCAATATATCTCGCTCTGGCTGAGAGCGATGATTCGGCTGATCTCTGCCGCTCCCATTCTATTAAATGCCTGGATCCAGGAAGATCCCTTTTTCGGAGTGATTTTCAATCCGGGCATGAGATTCTTGAGCAATCCGAGAACGAGTCCCCCACGGCTGAGGAGTCCGGGAAACTCCATGTCCTCAATCTCTGAGAGTTTGAGGTCCTCAATCTTCGGGGACTCGATATCCTCGAGCTTTAATTCCTTGATGTCCGAGAGATCTAATTCCTCGATATCGGGAGCCTCCAGGGCAATCTTTTTTTTCGTTTTCTTCGTTTTGTTATGATTCATCTCTTAATTCTCCCCTGTTAACCTTGCCGTTGACATAATGGGATTTCACCCCCCTTTTTTCGGCTAAAATGGGATGAAATTCACAACAACGCCTCTCGTAAGTATCGCCTTTTAAATGAGTTATGTTAGTTGACATAATATACATTATGCGACATAACCGCTTGACTTGCCTGTTAGCTATTGTTAGCTATTATTGGTCTTCTCGAGAGCCTTTTTCAGATACCTTCTTAGCGTATCCTCATGGATTCCGAGCTTGCGGGCGAACCCCCTCACTCCGTATTTACGGACTCCCTTTTCAAGTGTGGAGAGCTTGAATTTTCCGAGCTTCGACCGCTTGCCGATCCCATGAGCCTTGATCTTAGACTCCTCGAGCCAGCGTCTAATTGTGGACCAATGGACATCGTATTTTGAGGCGATCTCCCTTAAAGAGAATCCCTTTTCTAAATAGAGTTTCCTGAGTGTTTTCTTACTGGGTCTTGCCTTCATTTTCAGGAGCCTCCTTTTTTTATAGCGGTGGATAAAGGCCCCAGCTCCAACCTACGAGAACTTGCCCAGAACACGAAGGAAGGATATGCCAGGGCCTTACTATCAAAGGCGACAAGGCCGGAGAACGCCGGAACCGGCCTAATGTCAAGGACGCTCTTTTTTTTGTCGCCTTGACCTTCTCTATGTGCTCAATGTTGGGTCGGGATCCGAGTCAAGACCTGGCCCTGGATTGAGCGGTCAGCGAGCCTTTATGATCTTTTCCGACGTGGCCGCGTGGAAGGAATAAAAAGCGTCAATGTAGTGTCCGAGCATCTCCTTTAGAGCCTGGGCCTGGTTGATCGAGAGAACAAGTCCGACTGATCTTTTGTCGGTTGAGATAAAATCGATAAAGATCGAGTCGGTAATTATATCCTCCTTTGCGAGATCATTCTTTATCGTGAGGCCCTTCGAGTCATTCAGATTAAACTCAAGGTCAAAGCCGAGCTCCGGTTTTCTCGCATGGTCCAGGATCGTCTCAAATTCTATGGCCTCTCTTTCGTGGACAAACAGGATGCTCTCATGTTTAAGGTCCGGCTTTTTCAATCTGAGTTCGCCTGCGATTATCATTCCCGGATCTCCTTTTTGATGACCTCGGCTGCCGGCCTTTTGAAAAACTCGATGCCGTCTTTGCTCAAAAGAAATTCGTCTTTTTCTGTGAACGCTGCAGCGACCTTGCCTTTGCCTTTCAGCCTCTCGCGGATCACAAGGAAAAGCCTTTTCAGATCCTCTCTCCTTAAATGAATCTCGACTTTTAATCTGGACGTCCTTGTGGCGATCTTCAATCTATCCTCGAGCCCTTCCTTCCAGCTTTCCTGGATGCTTATGGTGAGCGGTTCCTTCTCTATGAAAAAGAGAAGATGCCTTCGTTTGCGTCTCATTTTTTCACTCCTTTTGCGATTGACAAAGACACTTTTTTACAAGTATCTTATCAATCGGGATTCAAGGTTTACTATCTACGGATAGCGACCTGGCCGGGATCTTCGGGTCTCGGCCTTCCCGTTTTTAACACTCAAATTTTCACCTCCTCACTTAAAAAATTTCTTGCATATTTTTTTCATTGCCTCGATGTTTTTATCGCTGACTATCAGCTCGATTTTAAGACTCTTAGGATCCTCCAGAAAAAGTTGCTCGATGCCGATGTCCAACTCCTCGCTGATTAAGAATAGGTATTTTATGCCGACATTCTCCTGTTTGCTCCGTTCAATTTTTGAGATAGTATCCATTGACAATCCTACCTTGTCAGCCAGCTCCTTTTGCCTCAATCCTTTTAATTGCCTGTATGCTCGTATGTTCCTTCCCAGGACTTCTCGCTTGTTCATTTTTGTTTTTTTTCTCCTCACTTTAAGATTTTCCTGAGGCCCTTGCCGGCCATTTTTCCCAGAGCTCCCAGGATCCTGACCAGGCATTGACCGGCTGCCTTTTCTGCAGCTCCCAGGATCCTCTTGGCCAGGAGACAAAGAAAGCCTCTCGTTCTCAATGATGGGACCACAAAGGACATTTGATCACCTCCTTTTTTCAAGGCTTCGAGGATCAGGCTGTTTTAACCCGGTCTGATGTCCCTTGATGTTTAACAAGAGCCGGTCGAGTGTTTCTGAGAACTGAAATTCTGTTATCAGCCCGTCCTTCCATTGCCGGTTGATATTTTCAATGATTCTTATTTCTTCCAGGATCCGTTTAGTTACCGGATGCTCAATCCTGGCTTTTCTCCCCATTAGCTTTCACCTCCCTTTTTTTAAGGTGTCGGATTCATCGGATTTTCAAAACGGGATCTCCCCATCGCTTCCCGCATATTCGAGAGCCTCCTGGTCCTCTTTGGCTACCATGTAGAGCATGACATCCGGCGAACGCTCGTTGTTCTTTTTCTCGTTCTTGAATAAAAGCAGAGTCGCTCCATAGGAAAGATTGCCCGCATAATAGATCTCTCCCTCTTTATTTTTCCGCTGCCATAGACCGGTTAATAAAATCCTTTGCATATCGTTTGCCATGCCTCGCCTCCTTTGCTCTAAACTCCTTGTTAATGGTCATGTCCGATATTGATAGTTATGGGACATGGCCCCGAAAATCGCATCGCTACCTCATATCAGTATTTTATGAATCTCTCGGCCGCGCCCTCTCCGGTGCGCTCGAGCTCATGCAAATAAATCTGAGTCGTTACCACGGACGAGTGGCCGAGCATCTTTGAAACGGCCAGAAGGTCCGCTCCCCGCTGCAGCGCATCCGTGGCGGCAAAGTGCCTCAAAGAGTGAGCGCACAACCGCGGATCATCGATGTTATTTTTGAGCAGCAGCCCTTTGAAAATTCTGCGGATCGTCCGGGTCGTCAACCGCTGGCCATTGACTCTATCGCTGTGCGAGACGAACAGAGGATGCTCGGGCCTCACCTTGCGTCTGGCCCGCAGATATCGAAGGACCGGCCGTAAAGCACTCCCCATTAAAAGAGAGATCAGATCCTTCTCATCATGGCCTTTCGAATGATAGAAAAGTTTAGCCTCTTTTCCCGTCTGCTTGAGATCTCCGAGATCGGCCTTGACAATGGAGATTGTCCGGAGTCCCGTAGATGCCATGAGATTGAACATTGCAAAGTCCCGCTTTCCTTGAATCGTTGATTGATCAATTGCATCCAGGACCTCCCGGACCTGAGAGCCTGTCAACGTCTCCCGCCTGTGTCCCCGCGGCT
>JABUBL010000173.1_pt1 | contig 16411 bp, 14 predicted proteins | sample 7240371 | NCBI WGS metagenome assembly JABUBL01 (sample SAMN07256343, study PRJNA390944) | subsurface metagenome | isolation source: Methane hydrate marine sediment | place: Pacific Ocean: Eastern North Pacific, ODP site 1244 | collected 2002
CGGAGATTTAAAGAATGTTGCTGCATAAGGGGCAATGAAATATAAAATCAGGAATAAGATAATCCCTCTTATAATAGTGACAGTCCATGCAGCATCCAGATATGATTTTATATCCTCTTTTTTCTGAATTAAGGCGGTTTGAAAACCCGTTTGAGAAAAAGTATTCAAAGCTGCCATTGTCAGTAATGCTATACCCATTAAACCAAAATCAGAGGGAGCAAGGATGCGTGCAAGGATTATCAGACGGACAAAACTAAATAGTCGTTGTGTACCCCTGAGTGTAAAGACCCATATCCCACCTCTTACAACTTTTTTACCGAGAGAAGACGCCATAGTTTACTTAGTTGACTTAGTTTACACCATTACGGATTGCGGATTTAACACCTAATTACCAATGACTAATTTATGAGATTGCTTCGGCAGAACTTATGAAAAAACACTCGCAATGACACACAATTGAGTTGATGCAATTGTTTTTGTGTATTTTGTGATTTAAATGGATAAGTATTTTATTTTATTAAAATTGTGAGCTATTGTCAAGGAGAATTTAGTTTATTTTGTCCCAATAAAATATCTCCGTATTACAGGAGGTAAATGATAAAGAACTAAATCTTCTTTCTCCAGTAATTAAGCGTATCTTGTAAGGTTTTTTCGAACGGTATCACTGCTTCCCAGCCTGTTTTCTCTTTGAATTTAGATGCATCTCCTTCGAGAATAGGAACATCTGATGGTCTCATTCTAGCTGAGTCTTTTTTTATTTCTAACTTAATATCTGTAAATGAAAGTAAGGTATCAAGAACACTCTGTATTGTCCTTGGTTCTCCTGAACAAATATTATAGACTTCTCCCGGTTCACAGTTCTCAGTTGCAAGCCAGTATGCCCTACAATATCTCTAACATCAGTGAAATCCCTTTGTGCTTCAAGATTGCCAACAAGTATTACTGGTTCTTTTAATCTTTTTTCTATTTCAGCTATCTGCTTAGCAAAACTTGCACAGACAAATGCTTCCCTCTGTCTTGGTCCTGTATGATTAAAAACCCTTGTTCTAATTATACTTAGCTTATAACTTTGATAATATTGGTATCCAATCAAATCCGCAGCAACCTTGCTTGCTGCATAAGGACTGATTGGCCGAAGGGGTTGTTCTTCTGAAATCGGTAAATCTTTTTCCGCAACAACTCCGTAAATCTCTGCCGAACTTACTAGCAAAATTCTTAAACTCTCCTTTTTGCAGTATTTCCTTAGAGCTTCCAATAAATTTACAGTTCCTAAAACATTCACCTCAAAGGTGAGTTTTGGATTGCCGAAGGATTTGCCTGCGGAGCTCTGTGCTGCCAGGTGGCAAACCCTTTCCGGATTGACCTCTTTTACAACTTGATTTACTCTTTCCTCGTCTACAATATCACATTTGTATAAATTTATTCTATCCTTTATTATATCTATATTTCTTAGACTTTCTCCCTTCAGTACTGTTCCGTAAATCTCATATCCTTTAGCCAAAAGCAAATCCGCCAAATGGGAACCTGCAAACCCTGCAATTCCTGTAATAAGGGTCCTCATACCTTTTTTATTAAGTTACTTTCAACCTTTTAAATCCTCATCCACCATCATCTTTACCAGTTCCTTAAATGAAACCGTAGGCTCCCAGCCGAGTTCTCTTTTAGCTTTACTGGCATCACCCACCAGGTGTTGGACCTCTGCTGGTCTTATAAGCTTCTTATCAATTACTACATAATCTCGGTAATCCAATTTAACATGTTTAAATGCCAGTTCTACAAATTCCCTAACAGAGTGAGCTTGCCCTGTGGCGATTACATAGTCGCAGGGCTTCTCTTGCTGAAGCATCATCCACATTGCTTTTACATAATCTCCGGCGTATCCCCAGTCCCGTTTTGCATCGAGATTTCCAAGGCTAATCTTTTTGGCCAATCCCAATTTTATTCTTGCTACTCCATTGCTGATCTTTCTGGTTACAAACTCAAGCCCCCTTCGCGGAGACTCATGATTAAATAAGATTCCGCTTACTGCAAAGATTCCATAACTCTCCCGATAATTCACAGTAATAAAATGTCCGTAAACCTTAGCCACCCCAAAAGACTACGAGGATAGAACGGAGTATTTTCATTCTGAGGTATTTCTTTTACCTTTCCAAACATTTCACTGGAAGAAGTATACTGCTCCCCATTGACATATTGCAAAAAATTGTGTAAGATGAGCGAAAAAGAGGGAGGAGTATATGAAGTACAGGAAGTGGAGTCCCAGAGATAAGACCAGGATTATTCTGGACTATTTGAGGACACAGAAGGCAGCGGAGATCTGCACAAAGTATGGCATTCATCAGAACCAGCTTTACCGCTGGCGTGATGACCTTCTCAAGAATGTACATAGAGCATTTGAGGTAAATGGTATTACGAAGAAGGAGCATAATTTATCAAAAGAGATAAAGGAATTGAAATCGATCATCGGTGAATTAACCTTTGAGTTAAAAAAAATGGAAGGGGAAGAGTATTGAGGACTAAGTCAATGAAGGTGGCAGAGAGGAATAAAGGGGTTCTAGAAAGGATAGAAGACTTAAAATCAGATAGGCATCCATTTTGGGGATACAGAAGGGTCTGGGCGTACTTGAAATACCGGGAGGGATTAGCAGTTAACAAGAAGCGTATTTACCGGATCATGAGGGAGAACAATCTGTTAGTCACAAAAGAGGCGAAACTAAAAGCGAAGAGGGGCAAACATCCGTATAGATCCAAACCCAGGTCTAAATTGCCGAACTCTATTTGGGGGATAGATATGACGAAGATATTGATTCAAGGGAAAGGTTGGGCATATCTTCAGGTGGTATTGGATTGGTATACTAAGAAAGTTGTCGGGTATACTCTTTCTTTAACCTCTAAGACCTCTGATTGGTTAGATGCATTAAATAGAGGCTTAAACTATCAGTTTCCGTTGGGGATAAGGGATACTTTAGGAGAGAAGACATTATATCTTGTTTCTGACAATGGTTCACAGCCTACCTCGATATCTTTTATGAAAGCCTGCAGGGAGTTGAATATAAAGCAAATATTTACGTCTTATAATAATCCGAAGGGGAATGCGGATACGGAGAGAGTATTACGAACTTTGAAGGAGGACCTGATTTGGATCAATGAATTTTATTCTTTTGAGGAATTGCGAGAAGCATTGCAGGGATGGTTTTACCGCTACAATTATGATTACCCTCATTCTTCATTGAATTACAGGACACCTTCAGAGTTTGAGGAGGACTACTACAAAGTGGCGAGAGAAGAAAAATGGGAAGAGGAAATCCAACAAATTTATGCTTGACAAATGGGGAGCATTACAGAAGCCTGATAAAATCGAATATTTTTATCAATTAATCGAATCGCTTCTAAAACCTTTGTTACACCCAATGCATTAAACTCTCCGGTAAGGACTGGCTGTCTCCAAGAAGTGGGAACAAAAGACTGCGCTGCCAAATTATACACCTCGTTGGGTCTGATCTTATCAATAATATCGATGATAGAAAGTTGGTCAAGAAGGTCCGCCTGGACCAGAGTGATTCGTTCTTTTATATGATTAAGCCTATCAAATTTTTCTGTGCTTGAACGGCGAACCATACCGTATACTTCGTATCCTTTTTCAAGGAGAAATTCTGCCAGGTATGAGCCATCCTGACCTGTAATTCCTGTTATTAATGCTTTTTTCACCTAACCTCCATGTCTGGTTTGTCTTGACCCGATGGAGTAGCTGACCCTGTTAAATAACTGCATGATAGGATATCAAACATTCCACAGAGTAAACTGCATTTCACAGGGCAAGGCGCACTCTTCTGGATAAATTTGATTGGTTTTAATAGAATTTACTCCAGAACGGCAAAACTGCAGGACTGCAGAACGAATGAAAGATGCTTTGGATTTTATGAGATATGTAATTCATCACAATTTTGATTTTCTGGTAAAATGCCGCTAAGGAAGAAGCAAAAGTCGTTGTGGTATCTCCCTGAACAAGGATTAAATCAGGCTTTTCATTGATTAGTACTTTCTCTACAGCTTTTAAGACTGTTGCTGTAGTGTCACTCAAATTTTGATTACACTTCATTAAATTTAGATCATAGTCTGGCTTAGTATCAAAAATATCTAGAACTTGATCCAGCATTTCACGATGCTGTGCTGTTACGCACACCCGGCATTGAATCTCTGAATACTTTCTCAGTTCCCTTATTACAGGCGCCATCTTAATGGCTTCCGGTCTGGTGCCAAAAATAATAAGTACTTTCATTTGTGGGCTCTTTAATAGCGATGTTTTTTTGATTTGTCGTTCAATGCAGGCCAAGGCGATTGACTGGAACAATCACAAATCTTGTCCAAAGCTTTTCCCAACCATACTCACAATGCGGATTAGCCGAATCTTCTGAGGTTGTAGGATTGTTCGGATCCTCCTGATTGTATTAGGGATATATTCAAACTAAAGATGAATAGAATATTTTTTTAACTCTCCTCTTATAGCAGGCTTCAACCATATTTAAATTAATTAACGCTGAGTTATGCATAATATCAGCATCATTATCACCTGAGAATACAAAACCAGCTCCCCCCATGTCAGCAGCCAGTTGATACACCTCATCAAAACATCTATCAACTGCTGAACGACAAATTGTCGGATCCCTAAGATCACCAATTATGAAATCATCAACCTTTGTTTCTGCAAAAGGTGGATACTTCAAATCAACTCCCCGAACCCAGTATCCTTCTTTTTTGAGCTTTTTTACGAGGTGTCCACCGATAAATCCCTCTGCTCCACAAACTAATGCTCTTTTCATTTCGCCTCCTCGTTTAGTTTGCTCGGTTTACACAGTTTGTTGAGATAAAAGACAAGTCAAAAGTTAAAAGGAAAAAGTACTTAAGTTTATTGAGTTTGTTGAGTTTACTCAGTTTGGAAGAAATTCGAAATTGGAAATTCCAGAGGTGACATGAGTCTGTCATCTTTGTCACTTTTGTCACTTAAATTAAACCTTACAAGTTATTAAAAGAAAAAAACAATGCGTATTGCGAATTGAGGATTTATATATTGAGTTATTGCGTCTTAACATCATAGCGTCTTTGCGCCTTTGCGAGAAATAATAAAGAAATAATCATTCGTAAATCGCAAATTGTCATTATTCATTTGTCAATTTTCTCTTTATCCTTTTTACTTTTTACTTTTTTTATTGCTTTTCTGAAGATTTTTTTTGCACTCTGTATTAGTTTATGGAAATCCGTTGATATAATTTTAAATCCCTCGGTCTTTTCTAGATTCTCTAAGTTCCAGCCACTGCTTTCTGCATAATCAGTCAAAAAGGCAAGACCAACTCCGAGAATTAGAGAAATGATTGCCGCTATTAGTACATATAACTTTCGCTTCGGCGAACTCTTTTCCATTGGTGGTCTTGCCTCGCCGAGGGTATATATTACGGGTGTGTCTTTCACCTCCTGTATCTTTGCGAGTTCGTATTCGCGCTTAAGGGTGATGAAAAGCTCCTCCTGCAGTTTGACCTGTCTTGTAAGTCTTCCCAGTTGCAACAACAACTCGGGTGAATCTTCAATTCTTCGGTTCTCCTTACGGAATCTCTTTAACTCCTCTTCTGCTTCTTTCAACTTCGCCTGAGTTTCGGTTACTCTTCCCTCAATAAATTCTTTGTTGGTTGTCGCTTTTGTGGTCAGAATCTCACGGCTGTATTGGTCCAGTTCTGCAACCATAGCATTTGCAATATCAGCAGCAAGATAAGGATCATTGGCGTTAACCGAGAGGGACAGGGTCATAGATCTATTGTCTATATTTACCTTCGTAGCCTTTAGAAGGGTCTTGTAGGCAGAAAATAGCTGCTGTTCAATATCTTCTTTTCTATCTATTTTGTAAATCTCAACAAGAGTTTTCTTCTCTTTCTCCCCGGGAGAGTAAAATTTTCGCTGAACGACTCGGTCAATTAATTCTCTGCTCTTCAACATCTTTTCGTAAATCAGGGGTGAATTTATACCAACTTCTCCCGAAGATATGCCGAGCTGACTGGCGATGTTTCCCAGTTGGGACAGGTTTCCAGAGATACCCGTCTGTGTCTCGAAGGATGGAAGCAGGGTTACCGCTGCAGTGAAGACGGGTCTTTTAATAAGAGAGAAGAGACCGGTAAAAAACACGATACTTACGAAGATAAGGGTAATCAGTTGCCAACGTTTAAAGAGGATATTCAGGTAATCGAGAAGGTTTGCGTACTCTTCCTGCTTATTTAAATCTTTTTTATCCATTTTACCCCCGGATTTTTTAAACGTTAAATGTTAATTGTTATTTGTTATAAGTCATTTATTCCCAAAATCTTACATTAAACATTACAACTGCTTATCGCAACGAGGAGGTTGCTCCTACCTTCTCTCTTCCCTTTTCTCCGTTTCACCGTTTCTCAAGGACTGCATACTCCCTACTGTCTTTTGTCTGTTGTTTCATCACTACTTGAGTCTGTCGATCACAAATATTACCATTACCGCACTGGATACAACCGATGATACATTCTTTATAACATCACCCCAGTCAATTCCCTCGGTCTCCTTCGCCCTTGGCACTACAATCATAGAACCCGGGCGAACACTCGTGATATCAAACCAGAGAAATTTCCTTTGCTTGGTGATTCTGCCATTGGGTAGTATGAGTTTAACATGCTTCTTGTCGGCATAATCGGTGAATCCACCCGCCCTCTTTACATAATGAGATACGTTCTTGCCAGGTTCATAGAGAACACTTATGGGGAATCTTACCTCTCCCTTCACATGTACCGACGCCATCTCCCGGGGAATAAATATTTGGTCTCCCTTTTCTAATATAATATCATTAATACCCTTTGGATGTCTCAATGCATCTTTCAAATCCACATCTATCCTTCCAATATTGTTTTTAGATCTTAAAAATCTTGCTCCCTCGGGATAGGCAGTCTCTTTTAAGCCCCCTGCTCTTCGAATTATGTGTGACAACCTTTCTTCATTTGTTTCGAGGGAATAGGTTCCCGGGAACACAACCTCCCCATCTACGGTCATATTCCGCTGCAGCTGCCAATGAGGATTCTTCCTGACAAAGACAATATCGTTATCCTGTAAAAGAAAACTTCCCGTCGTATCTTCATCTATATCATATCCCTCTTTCAACTCCACGAAGATAACCTCAGTAGAATCGGTCCCCTTTTCTGGTATAATCCGGGATACCTCTGCCTGCAACTTGTATGCCTCTTTTGTCAGACCACCGGCAATAAATATCAAATCCTTTAATGTCATACCATCGTAGAATTCATAAGTACCCGGATTGGCTATACGTCCGAAAATAGAGACGGCATCCATCTTCTCTATCCCAACATCCCATATCGACCTTATCATCACAACATCCCATCTCTGGAGAAGATGATTTTGTAGGGTGTCTCCCATAATGGCTTTTCGCAGATTGAATCTTTTTATGGTCTTCGTCAAATCGGGAAGTGTCCTTAAGATAAGGGCTCGGTCCAGATAGGTATCCCCCAGTATCCCCTTCCCTTTTTGAATGAGGTCATTTACGGTCATACCCGGCAGCAGCTCAAATCTCCCCGGTCGCAGGACATTCCCCTCAAGGTCAACATAATTTTCTATAATGTCAAGAATAGGAAATACCATTATTTCATCTCTATCATTTAATGAAAAGTTGTCATCCTCTGACTCGAATATCTCTTTCAAATTAATATCCACAATCTCTTTCATCTCATTTTCTATAATCCTTGTTATCTGGATCCTCTCTGTATAGGCATCCGATTCTACACCACCCGCTATTTCAATCAGTTCTTTTAAGGCTTCACCATCTGCGAGTTCATATATGGCGGGCCGGTGAACCTTTCCCTTCAGGCTAACCCTCTTTCCGATTGGAGGGATGAGTATCGTATCGAAGTTGTGGAGTCGAATATCGTTCTTTCTTTCCCCAAAGAGCAGATATTCGTATAAATCTATCTCTGCGACCACCTTATTATGTCTTATCACTTTTATCTTCCTGAGCGAACCCCTGACCGTCGGCCCCCCCGCATAATAGAGGGCATTAAAAACCATCGATACACTCGGTATCGTATATCCACCCGGTCTCACGACCTCGCCCACGATGAAAACCTTTATCTTCTTAAGCTTCCCCAATGATACATCGACAAATGTGGTCTTTTCCTTTTCTCTACCAGAATATGCAGAAGCCATACCGGTGGTAAGTTTTTTCCTGACATCTTCAAGGTTGAGACCGTTCACAATCATTCTGCCAACATTGGGAACGAATATCTTTCCTTCACGGTCAACAACCAGAGAATGGAAATCCTCTACCTCTCCCCAGAGACGAATAATAATTTCGTCCCCTGGACCGATGGGATATTCGGGATCGACAGGACCAACATCCAGAGGTTCAAAGGTTCTTGGGGTGAGATTAAAGATATCATAGCCAAAAAAACGGATTCCTGCAGCCCGAGGCGGAGGTGCCGCTTCCATCTCTTCTGCCTCCTCTTCTACCACTTCCTCGACAATCTTTTCCTCGGGTTTCACACCTTCTTTCTTCTCTTCCTCAATTGCCTTCTTAATCTCCTCTTCTGAGAAACCCGCCTCCTTCGCCTTCTCAATTGCTTCTTCCGTTGTCATACCCATCTCCGTAGCCTTCTTCTTCAACTCTCCAGTCTCCTGGGCACCTGTAAACCCAAAGATGAAAAGAAGAACACATAAAATACTAATCTTTCGCATAATACCCCCTTTGTAAAATTAAAAATCAAATAGCAAAAATATCACCGCCTTTGGCGGGGCTCCTACCTTCCCATTAGTAATTCGTCATTAGACATTAGTCATTTTTCACTTCTACCCTTCCCTCTTCCCTCTTCACCGTTTCACAATTCATCGTCATATCACGATGAATTGCATAAGCTCCACCCTTTTAAGTTACAGAAGCAACTCAAGGACATTGCGGATTTCGAATTTCGGATTTCCAATTGCTGATTTTTGCCCATAAAAATACTTCTTACTTTTTAAAAAATTGTCGAATTGTTGTAATAACATAGGCTATTTCTTCATCTGTTAAATCCTGATGAATCGGTAAAGAAAGTACTTCTTTTGATGCCTTTTCTGCCTCAGGAAAAGTACCTTCTTTATAACTAAGATATTTGAATGCCTTTTGAAAATAAAAGGGCATAGGGTAATGAATCCCTGTACCAATTCTTTTTTTAGTTAAGTATTGCCTCAGTTCGTCTCTGTTCGATGTTCTTATTGTATACTGATGATAAATAGTTTCATTACTGGGGTCGACATATGGAATTTGAACAACATCCTTTCTGATCTCAACAAAAGCACCGATTTTTGCTCCTTTACCAATCTTTGCACCATATATATTCACATTACTCCATATACTTACACCTTCTCCGAGAATTGTATCAGAAATAAGAATATTGTATTCTGGGATATGTATATCAATCGGTTTATTCACTTCACATTTATAAATCTTTCCTCGTATGTAAATACTCACAATATCACCTCCCTTTTCTCTACTCCCTACGCCTTACGCTCTCCGCCTTACGCTTTACGCTCTACGCCCTACGCTGTTTTTCCGTTTTCTGTTGTCTGTCTACGCCCTACGCTACCCTATCTCCTCAAGTCCTCCACTATTATGAAGGGACCTTTCTGCAGCTTCCAATACCTTAACCACCTCAAGACCATTAATTCCATCTGAACGAGGTTTCTTGCCAGTCTTAATACACTTGCAGAAATGGCTCACCTCCTCAGCAAGGGGTTCAGAAGGTTCTATTCTGGGAGCAACAATATCTCCGACCCTGTAACTCAATTGAAACTCTCCAAAACTCTTTGGTTTTATTACATCAACACCTTCATCGTATATTTTCACCTTCTCTGTAGATTCAGTATCGTCGTAAAGAATCATCTTCTTTTTTCCAACAATAGTAGTCCTTCTCAATTTACTCGGAGCGAGCCAGCTTACCTCAATATGTGCAATGATACCAGAAGCAAATATAAGATTAATAAAAGCAACATCGGGGATTCCCTTTTGAATATAATCGTATCCAACACAGGAAACCTTAATTGGAACCTCCTCAAGCCAGTAAGATAAAATGGAGAAATCATGTGGTGCAAGATCAAAAATCACACTTACATCTTTCTGGTGGATTCCAAGATTTACCCGTGACGAACTAATATAATAGACCTTTCCTATTCCATTGTTTTGAAGTATCTCCTTTATCTTGATAACAGGAGGACTGTAAAGAAATATATGACCTACCATCAGGGTTAACTTATTTTTATTAGCAAGTTCTACAAGTTCCTCTGCTCGTTCTACTGTATCTGCCATCGGTTTCTCAACAAAAACATGTTTTCCGTTTTTTATCGCTTTTTTTGCAAGGTTATGGTGGCTGTTTACATTTGTCGATATTACCACCGCATCAATACTCTTATTATTAACAAGGTTGAGGAAATTCGTTGTAATCTTTACTCCAGGATACCTTTTTTTGACCCTCATCAACTTATTCTTATCAATATCACAGACAATATTAAGAGCAGCCTCCTTTGATTCCATAATATTTCTGATAAGATTTTTGCCCCAGTAGCCAGCACCAACCAAACCAATTTTTATCATAATCCCTCCTATTTTAGATACTCATTATTAGTTATAAAAGTGCAAAAGAGCACAGGAGCACAAGTCACAAGTTAAATATTTCTGCTGTAACCTCGTTTACCCCGTTAGAAACAACGATTTTTCTAACGGGGCTTACTCCTTTTCGATCTTCTGACCGTTAGTATCGTTAATATCATTTGGTCCGTTAGTTTGTCATTGCGAGTATTCTTCTTTAATCTCTTCCGAAGCAATCTCATCCTTTGCTTTTAGTGTTTTAATTTCCAATTTCTATTTTCCTAATTTCGTCTCACGTCCTCTGTTTACTCTTTACTCTTTACTCTTTACTCTTTACGCTTTACTCTTTACGCTCTACTCCTTACGCCCTACTCTCTACGCCCTACGCTCTACTCTTTACGCCCTACTCCTTACGCCTTACACGCCCTACGCTCTACTCCCTACGCTCTACGCCTTACTCTTTATCGTCCTTCTCTTATCCCTTCTCATAATTAACTTTAATCTATTATAGTTATCATATTATATTTAAGTATTTATCCGCCTTATTTCCTCTACTCCTTGTTTTCTACCAAGTATTAAAACCGACCTCGTTTAAATCGTTTAGAGCGTTTCGACCGTTTATATCGTTTAGTCCGTTAGTTTGTCATTGCGAGCCCCGTTAAATACCATTATTTGCAGAACTTCTTCCTATTTAACGGGGCGAGTATTCTTCCTTAATTTCTCCCGAAGCAATCCCATACTTCCTACCATAGGTTTTATACTATATTTCATTACACCCAAAGGCGTTTGATTAACAACGAAGTGTTCGTTCTACAGCATAGCGTTTGTTTTCTTTTTCCTTGTCCTTTCTCCGTTTCGCCGATACTCCGTTACACCGTTTCTAAGTTATTCTCCCTACTTCTTTACTCCGTACTCTCTACTCCCTACTCCTTACTCCCTACTACCTACTGTCTACTGATATCTGTTTTTCCCCTACCCCGTTAGAGATAGGAAACGCCTCAATCGATTTTTTAAGTAACGCTTCCCCATCCCTGATTTTAAGTACTTTTCACGTGCCAGCGCATCTTGCTTATCCAAACATGCTTCATAATATATAAGCACAAATGGTCCTCTGCTTTTGGTTGACCGTACTTTTCCTGTATTGTGCTCATTAAGGCGTTTCCGTAAATCACTGGTTGAACCTGTGTAAAATCGTCCATCCTTTTTACTCTGAATTACATATGTAAAAAACACTTTATTTATTATCTCTAACGGGGCGCCCTACGCCCTACTCTTTACGCTCTACGCCCTACTCTCTACGCCCTACTCTGTCCTGAGCCTGTCGAAGGACGCTCTCCGCGCCCTACTCCGCTCCCACAGACGTCATCACTCTTGGAATGGTCTTCAAGCACAGATAAAGATTAAATAAAACTGAACGGTTCTCTTTATAGTATAAATCTAAAAAAACGGACTCATCAAAAGGAAGACTACTTCTGCCAAAAACCTGCCAGGTTCCTGTAATCCCTGGCTTTATCTTTAATCGCTCTTTATGCCACTCCTTATACATCTCTACCTCATAAGGAATGGGTGGCCTTGGACCTACGATACTCATATTTCCCTTCAGTACATTAAAGAATTGTGGAAGCTCATCTATACTCGTCTTCCTTATAAATCTCCCAAACCGTGTTATTCTTGAATCATCCGCCATCTTAAAAATTTCTCCATCCTTTCTATCCCCGTTAATGAGTGTTTTCATGTACTGCTTATGCATTCCATCTTTTATATCATTCTTCATTGAACGAAACTTCAAAAAAGTGAAAATCCTTCCATCCTTTCCAACCCTCTTCTGTTTGAAGAGTACTGGACTTCCCGACTCAAGTCGAATAATTAATGCAAAAATAAACATAGGAATACCAAGAATAATAATGACGAGTAGTGCAGAAATAATATCGAAGAGGCGAATGATGAAATCTGTAAATTTAGAATGATTCCCTTTATTAAATTCCCATACAGGCATCTCTCCTATCCTGGTCCAGGTAGGCTCCATCCTCAAATTTTGAAATGCAGGTATGACTGCTTCGACCATGGAATAAATTTTGAGCTTTTCCTTTATCCTGTTATAGACAATGCCAAGGGTGGAGTCCTCACACCAGAGAAAAGCAGTAGTTGTGCATTCTTCCTTTTTTCTGTCGCAATACCTGAAACCAAGGATTGGATGGGAAAGGAACATATGGACTATTTTTACTTTATACTTATCCTTTGCAAAAACCGCAACCCGTCTCCTCCTCTTATCATTTCCAAACCATTTTACAAAAACATATGGAACGATCAAAATACGAAAGAAAATATTTAGGGTAAGAAAATAAATTAAAAAGAGTGATATCGCAATCCGCGATAACTCGAGGAATGTAAATTTTGTGAAAAAGGTAATCAGGATGTACAGAAGAACAACATAAAAAGATGATAAAACTACCTTCAGAAAAAGCTCTGTCTGATTAATATACCTCTTACGATCATAGAGATTCTGGTAAAGAAAAACAAGAAAGGTAATCAGAAGAAGAAAACCGAATGTGAACCAGAATGTGGGATTATAGTGCACTCCGAATCTTGAGAACATTGCGAAATGAAACGCCAGAAAAACACTAAGAAAATCAAAAAAAACTAATAATAACATTATCTGTTTTCTGTTTGCTACCTTCTGTCTTTGCTTGCTCCGTGTGCCTCGTATGATATTTTAATATCATATCGTGGTTAGAGATAGGTAAAGAATTTTATCTTTACCGCAATCTCTAATGGAGTCATTGTTTCTAGTGTACTCATTTGTCATTGCGAGGAGCCCTTCGACAGGCGCAGGATAAACTCAGCGACGTGGCAATCTCATCCTTTGTTTTTAGTGTTTGAATTTCGCAATTTCTATTTTCTGTCATCTGCCTACTGCCTTCTGATTACTGTCTACTCCCTACTCATTACTCCCTACTCTATACGCTATACGCTCTACGCCCTACTCTTTACGCTCTACGCCCTACGCCTTACGCTGTCCTGAGCCTGTCGAAGGACGCCCTACTCCCAACTGTCTCCGTCAGCTATAAAGAAACTCCTTCACCTTATCAGTCACATATCTTATCTCTTCCTCTCTAAGTTCAGGAAACATTGGCAATGAGACGACCTCATCTGAACACCTCTCTGCAATAGGGAAATCGCCTTTTTTGTAACCTAAATGTTTATATGCCTTCTGAAGATGTAATGGAATGGGATAGTGAATACCCGTACCAATACCGTTTGATTTCAAAAAACTTTGAAGTTCTTTTCTTATTTTAGTCCTGATAACGTAAAGATGATATACATGCTGGCAGCATTTCTTTTCCTTGGGCAAAACAATTCCTTTAATATCCTTGAAAAACTTATTGTATAGTATTGCATTGGTGCGTCTGGCTTTATTCCATTCATCTAAATAACCCAATTTTACATTCAGGACTGCTCCCTGAAATCCATTCATCTTGAAATTCCATCCTAAAAGGTCATGATAATATTTTTCCTTCTGACCATGATTTATAAGCATACGAACCTTCTCTGCCAAACCCTCATCATTTGTCACAACCGCACCACCATTCCCATAAGCACCAAGATTTTTACTCGGATAAAAACTAAAAGCAGCGATATTCCCAATACTACCAGCTTTTCTAAAATCCCCATTATTATATAAAGCACCATGTGCCTGAGCTGCATCCTCAGCGACATAAAGTCCAAACTTTTGAGCAATCTTCATAATCGGGTCCATATCCGCCAACTGACCATAGAGATGAACAGGCAAGATTGCCTTAATTCTTCTTTTAGAACTTATATCAATCAGTGATTTTGTTTTTCTTTCCCACCTGCATTTCTCTTCAATAAAGTCCCTTATTTTCTCAGGATCTATATTGTAGGTTTCTTTATCTATATCAATAAAGACTGGTCTGGCACCAGTCAGGCTAATCGCCTCTGCTGTTGCAATAAAGGTATGTGCAGATGTTATAACCACGTCATCACTCCCAATATCGAGTGCTTTAAGAGCAAGATAGACAGCGGTAGTCCCGCTTGTCACACCAATGGCATGTTTTACATTACAAAAGTGGGCAAATGCTTCCTCAAATTTCTGAACAGATGGTCCTGCAACAAACCAACCACTCCCAAGTACTTCACCAATTGCATTATCAACACTATCCTTAATGGTTTCATACTGCCTCTTAAGGTCAAAAAATGGAACTTCCATTTTAACCTCTTCCCTATCCTTTATAGTCACAGCAAACTTCTCTCCTTCCACAATCTCCCCCTTTCATCTTTTATTGTTTTACTCCTTACGCCCTACGCTCTACTTCCTACTCTCTACGCTGTTTTTCCTTTTTCCGTTGTCTGTCTACGCTTTACGCCCTACGCTGTTTTTTCCGTTTTCTGTTGCCTGTCTACGCCCTACGCCCAACGCCCTATGCTGTTTTTTCCGTTTTCTGTTGCCTGTCTACGCCTTACGCCCTACGCTATACGCCCTACGCTGTCCTGAGCCTGTCGAAGGACGCCTTACTCATTAAGCTTTACGCTTTTCTCTGTTAAAATATCAACAATTCTCTCCGCAGTATGTCCATCCCAGAGTAGTGGTATCTTACCTTTTTTATTCCTTCCATTTAGAATTTTCTCTGCCTGTTTTATAATCTCTTTGCTTGTTCTACAAAGGGTGTTTGTTCCAAGATAAATGGTTATTGGACGTTCTGTATTCTTCCTTAAGGTTAGACATGGCATATTGAGATATGTAGTCTCCTCCTGCATACCTCCTTAATCTGTAAGGACAGCTTCTGCATAAAATTCCAGACTTAAAAAATCAATATACCCCACAGGTGTAATGGGAATAAAATTATCTCCTCCTGAAAGCCATGGGAATTCATTTTCCAACTTAAATTCACTAATCATCTTCTTTGTTCTGGGGTGCATTGAGAAAATCACAGGTCTGTGTTTCCTTATAAAATCGATACCAGTCAGTATATCACAGAATTTATCCCTGATATCAACATTCGATGGTCTATGAAGCGTCAATAACCAATATGACTTTTCCTCTACACCAAACCTTGTAAAATATCTCTTCTCCTTTGCTAATTCAAGATATTTTACAAGTGAATCAATCATAATATTTCCAACAAGAAAAACCCTATTCCCATCAATTCCTTCATCATTCAGATTCTCATTCGCATCATTAGAATGAGTAAATAAATAATCTGCAACTGCATCTGTGAGTATCCTATTTATTTCTTCAGGCATTGTCCTATCAAAACTCCTCAATCCTGCCTCAATATGGGCAAGTGGAATATATAATTTACTTGTAACAAGTGCAGTAGCAATGGTGGAATTTACATCGCCAAAAACAACGACAAGGGATGGCTTAATTTTCATAAGTACCTTTTCCAACTCAATCATTATCTTACCTGTCTGCTCTCCATGATTTCCTGAACCCACCTCAAGATCTATATCAGGTTTTTCTAAGGAAAAATCATGGAAGAATTTCTTTGAGAGTTCATAATCGTAATGCTGACCGGTGTGAACTAATAAGGTCTTAATTTTTCTTTCGTCCAAAATCTTTAGTAGAGGTGAAGCTTTTACAAAATTGGGCCTTGCCCCCACAACCAATGCTATCAGGCTATTCTTTTTCACTTTTGCGCAAAAGTGGAATTATGTATTTGCTTCTTCCGGTACTTTTTTATAAGTTCAAGAATCGGTTTATTGTAAGGATGTTTTGTTGGATTGTTCAATTGATATAGGACACGACCATATTGA
>JABUBL010000174.1_pt1 | contig 16399 bp, 15 predicted proteins | sample 7240371 | NCBI WGS metagenome assembly JABUBL01 (sample SAMN07256343, study PRJNA390944) | subsurface metagenome | isolation source: Methane hydrate marine sediment | place: Pacific Ocean: Eastern North Pacific, ODP site 1244 | collected 2002
CCGAGTGGTCTACCTGGAGGAAGGTGCCCGACCGCTGGGAAGCGTCATCCAGTACCACCCCCGTCTCCAGCATGCGCTGCTTGGTTTCCAGCGGGAGGCGAGAGGGGTCATCTTGATAGGGATGCTCCTCCGCCACCTGGGAGTAGGCATCGAGATCGATGTCATCCCCCAGAGGAGCGGCCTTTTCCCGTGCCTTTTCCGCCTTCTCCCTGGCTGCTTTAGATCTCGTTATTTCTGACATACTGCGCACCCCTCATAGCCATGACTCTTTATGCTGACCAAAATCTCCCTCGGATTCCCGCGACACCAAATGCCGCCATAGAGAAGGACACAAGCCCTATCGGCATCGACATAATCCAGGATGTGTCCGGTGTGGGTGATGAGCAAGCCAGAGTTGGTTCTACTGCGTAGCCGATCCTTCTGCAAAAGCTCGTTGATCATCTCCCCGACCAAAGAAATGTTGACCAGATCGACCCCTGAATCGGGCTCATCGAGGAGGACGAACTCCGGGCTCTGGGCCATCAGTTGCAGAAGCTCAGAGCGCTTGACCTCGCCGCCGGAAAACCCATAATTCACCTCGCGATCCAGGATCTCAACCATATTTGCCTTCTGAGCCAGTTGCTCGATGACAGCACCATCTTCCCTGCCGCCGAGGCAAGCCCGCACTATCTCCCTCATCTTCACGCCTCGCACCACCGGGGGGCGCTGAAAGAGGATGCCAATGCCCATCTTAGCCCGTTCATCCACAGGCAGCTGGGTTATATCCTGGCCCTTGAAAACAATCCTGCCTCTGGTCACTCGATAGCGGGGTAAGCCCATAATCGCCATCAGCAGCGTAGTCTTGCCGCTGCCGTTGGGACCGAAGAGAACAAGGGTCTCACCAATGTCGACGTTGAAGCTAATGTCATGAACTATCTCCTTGCCTTCTACTTCCACAGTCAGGTCTTCAACTTCTAACATATCCCCACCTCCAACAAAGATTAGCCTAACCAGCGCCGATTGTAATTGTAATTCCTCCTCCATCTTTATGCAATGTCCTGAAGGGGATAGCCCTTGGCAAAGTTGCTATTATGTGGTATTTTGGCTAGGATAACTCAATATATCGGGAGTGCAAATGTCGCGGATTGCCCAGGATATTACCAAGGTGGTGGGAAATACCCCCCTTGTCAGACTGAAGAAAATGAGCCGAGGTCTGGGGGCGGAAGTCGTGGCCAAGCTCGAGTTTTTCAATCCCTGTGCCAGCGTCAAGGATAGGATCGGGGTCTCCATGATCACAGCTGCGGAAAGGATGGGAGCGATCAAGGAAGGCACAGTAATCATCGAGCCTACCAGCGGAAACACAGGGATCGCTCTCGCCTTTGTCTGCGCCGCTCGGGGCTATCGATTGATCCTCACCATGCCCGAAAATATGTCCCTGGAGCGGAGAAGGCTCCTGGCTGCCTTCGGTGCTGAACTGGTGTTGACCCCTGCGGAGGAGGGGATGAGAGGGGCACTGAGAACGGCAGAGAGACTGGTTGCCAGTACGCCAAATTCCTTCATGCCGCAACAGTTCAGAAACCCAGCCAATCCCCAGATACACCGGGCAACCACGGCCAGGGAGATCTTGAGAGACACAGAGGGCAAGGTGGATATCCTGGTTTGTGGTGTCGGCACCGGGGGAACGATCACCGGGGTGGCCGAGGCGATAAAGGGGCGAAAATCAAGCTTTCGAGCCATCGCCGTCGAGCCGGCGGATTCCCCCGTTCTCTCCGGAGGCATGCCTGGCCGACACCAAATCGAAGGCATCGGCGCCGGATTCATACCGCAGGTGCTGAGGACGAACCTGATTGATGAGGTGATCACCGTTACCACTGAAGATGCGATCGCCACCACACGGAGGTTGGCTAAAGAGGAGGGGATATTGGGCGGCATATCCTCAGGAGCAGCAACCTGGGCCGCACTGGAGGTGGCGAGCAGACCTGAGAACAAGGGTAAGCTCATCGTCGTAATTCTCCCTGATGCCGGGGAGCGCTACTTAACCACCTCGCTTTCCCAGGAGTAAATAGCTAAGGGCGGGATAATGTTCAAGATTTTAAGAGAGGACCTCCGGACCGTCTTTACCAAAGACCCAGCAGCGAAGAGTACCTGGGAAGTCCTCTGTTGCTATCCGGGACTTCATGCCTTGTGGGTTCATCGCCTGGCCCATTTCCTGTGGCGGCATAGGCTCCGCTTTCTGGGTCGCCTGCTCTCTCAACTAAGTCGCCACGCCACTGGAATCGAGATTCACCCTGGGGCCAGCATTAGCCGCCGCTTCTTCATCGACCATGGAATGGGGGTGGTCATCGGGGAGACTGCCGAGATCGGGGATGATGTGCTTCTCTACCAGGGGGTAGTCCTGGGGGGAACCACCCTGGAGAAGAAGAAGCGCCACCCCACCATCGGCAACAATGTGGTTATCGGAGCTGGGGCAACGCTCCTTGGCCCCATTACCATTGGGGATGGGGCTAGAATCGGTGCCGGCTCGGTCGTGGTGCAGTCAGTGCCGCCAGAGACTACCGTGGTCGGGGTTCCAGGGCGTGTAGTGGCCGAGGAAAGAAGGCCAGTATTGGACCTGGAACATGGGAGATTGCCCGACCCAGTAAGTGAGGCAATCAAGCACGTTCTTGAGGAGCAAGAGCATTTAGCCCAGCGCCTGAAAACGCTGGAACAATCGCTCAAGGTTCATGGTGCCCCGGCGGAGGACGAGCCCGGTGAAGAGCGGCCCGATAAGCCAGGCAAGGGGCAAAGCATGGCTCATGGATAGCAGGCGAAGGCAGGATAATGGAATTTAAGATCTGTGGAGGTGGAGAGAGTTGACAAAAACCATTGCCGAAATCAATGAAAAGATTCGCAAGGGGCAGGCTGTGGTGGTGACAGCCGAGGAAGTGATCGACATAGTGGAGAAGAAGGGCGTGGAGAAGACCGCTCAAGAGGTGGACGTGGTAACCACGGGAACCTTTGGTCCCATGTGTTCCTCGGGCGCCTACTTCAACCTGGGGCACTCCAAGCCAAAGATAAAAGTCGGCGGTGGCAGAGCCTACCTCAACGACGTCCCCGTTTATACCGGCTTTGCCGCAGTGGACATCTTTCTCGGCGCTACTGCCATTCCCGACGATGATCCCAGGAACAGGATTCACCCCGGCCCCTTCAACTATGGTGGCGGGCATGTCATAGAGGAGCTGGTGGCAGGGAAGGACGTGAGGTTGGCTATAACCGCCTACGGAACGGATTGCTACCCGAGGAAGAGACTTGAAACCTGGATCAGGCTGGAAGACATGAATGAGGCGGTGCTGTTCAACATCAGGAACGCCTACCAGAACTACAACGTGGCAGTGAACCTCTCCGACAGGACCCTTTACACCTATATGGGGGTGCTGAAGCCCAACATGGGGAACGCCAACTACTCCACAGCAGGCCAGCTCTCTCCGCTATTCAATGACCCCTATTATAAGACCATCGGCATCGGGACCAAGATATTCCTCGGCGGTGGAATTGGTTACGTGGCCTGGCATGGAACCCAGCATAACCCCAGCGTGCCCCGCTCAGATAAGGGGGTGCCGAGAGCGGGGGCGGGGACTCTGGCAGTGATCGGCGACCTGAAGCAGATGGAGCCTGCTTGGCTGGTGGGAACCAGCATGCTTGGCTATGGTTGCACCTTGACCGTAGGGATCGGAGTGCCGATACCCATCCTCTCCGAGGAGATACTGCGCTATACCGCGGTGAAGGATGAGGATATCTTCGCTACCATCGTGGATTACTCTGAGGCCTACCCTCAGCGAAGCCCGGACATCCTGAGGGAAGTGAGCTACGGCGAGCTGAAGGGGGGAAGGATAACAATTCAAGGGCAGGAGGTGCCCACCGCCTCTCTTTCCAGCTATCCCAAGGCGGTGGAGATTGCCAACACACTGAAAGAGTGGATACAAAAGGGAGAATTCCTGCTCACTGAGCCAGTGGCACCACTGCCCGGGGTGGAGGCGGGAATAACCTTCAAGCCGTTGCAGGAGCGTCCCATAGAGGAGTAACGGAGGTCGGAAAAAATGACTGTTGCTAAAAGGGTAGTGTTACATTTTCCCCCTCGTTTGGTGGATGAACCGATAATCTATCGCCTGGTTAAGGATCATAACCTGGTGCTCAATATCCTCAAGGCATCGGTGACACCTAAGGAGGAGGGGCTTCTGGTCCTGGAACTAAGCGGTGCCCAAAAGGACTACGATAAGGGCATCCGCTATCTCACGGAAGCAGGGGTCAGGATTCAATCCCTGGGTCAGGACGTCATTCGCAACGAGGCTAGGTGCACTCACTGTGGGGCTTGTGTCGTTATCTGCCCTACAGGTGCCCTGGCCCTCGAGCCTACCACCAGACTGGTGGATTTCTATCCCGATAAGTGCACCGCCTGCGAACTCTGTGTGCTAGCCTGCCCCCCGAGGGCAATGGAGGTTCACTTCTAGTCCATGTATCAGCCCAGGACCTATCACCATTGGATCAAGGATAAGGACCTAGTTTCCTTCCATGTAGTGCTAAAGGAGACCGACCTCCACCTTCGAGCGCAAAGCAACCTCAGAAGAGAGGCGCTGCGGGCAATCCAAAAATGTCGCACCCCGTTGGAGCGATATATTGAGCGCCATCCCTCTTTTCTCACCGCCCTGGAGCCTGTTCCCGTGGCCGAAGATGCCCCCAAAATGGTGCGGGAGATGGCTGAAGCGGCACAAAAGGCGGGCGTCGGCCCCATGGCAGCAGTGGCAGGGGCAATTGCCGAGGAGGTAGGGAGAGAGCTGATGAAATTATCCGCCGAGGTGATCGTGGAAAATGGGGGGGACATCTTCCTCAACACCCTGAAGCAGAGACTGGTGGGGATTTATGCTTCACAGTCCCCGTTTACGGGAAAGATTGCGCTCCAGATCGAGCCCCAGGAAACGCCTCTCGGTATCTGCACCTCTTCAGGAACGGTGGGGCACTCCTTGAGCTTGGGCAGGGCAGACGCTGTTATCGTGCTCTCGCCCTCTGCTGCTCTGGCAGATGCTGCTGCTACCGCTATCGGCAACCTGATCAAAGATGCCGCCGATATCCCCGGGGGGATAGACTGTGCCCAGGGCATCGATGGAGTTAAGGGAATTTTGATCATCAAGGATGACAAGATCGGGATCTGGGGCAAGGTAAAAATCGGTGCCTTGGAAGAGGAAGTTTCGCCCCGTGGCTGAACACGTCATCGTAGCCCATTCTACGCCACACCAGGCAGAGAAAAGGGCTTAAAACGGCTGAAATTGCGATTTTTACGCCTGAGGACAGGACAGGATACACATAGCATTATATTGTCCCTAGTGATAGCAAATTTTTGGCAATTTGAACGCCTTAGCCAAACCTCCCCGGTATCGTGGCGTGGCAAAAGCGGCAGCTCCCCTGTTTCAGGTTGTACTCCACAATATCAAAGCCATACCTGCTGATCAGGAGGCGGCCACACTGGTGGCAATAGGTATTTTCTCCAGAATGCCCCGGGACATTGCCCGCATATACATAATGTAACCCTTCCTCCAGAGCAATCTGCCTCGCTCTTTCCAAGTTGTCCACGGGTGTGGGTTTGAGGTGGGATAGCTGGAGGTGAGGGAAGAAGCGGGTAATGTGCCACGGGGTGTAAGCTCCCAGTTCTTCTGTTATCCAGCGTGCGATCCCTCTTATCTCACCTTCATCATCATTGTATCCTGGGGTGAGGTTGGTCACCAGCTCTACGTGCATCCCCCACCTTTTTTGCGCCCGTTTGGCCGCCTCCAAGATGGGTGCAAAGTCCGGTATGTGAGCAATGCTGGCGTAAGAAGCTCTCGAGAACCCTTTTATATCCACCCGGTAGACATCGAGGTAGGGCCCAATGGCATCCAGAGCTTCCTCGGTGATATAGCCATTGGTCACATAATTGGTATAAAGACCCTCTTCTTTTGCCAGTTTGGCGCCATCCACGGTGTATTCCAGCCAGATAGTGGGTTCGTTAAAGGTCCAGGAGATGCCGAGGCAATGGTATCTTTTAGCCAGTGAAATCAACTCCTCTGGTGACAGGTAGCTAGCGGCTCCACCCCTGGAGTGAGAAAGCTCCCAGTTCTGGCAGCCGGGACAGCGGAAGTTGCACCCCAGCGCCCCCAGGGAGAGCCAGCGGCTGCCGGGATAGAAGTGAAACACCGGCTTTTTCTCTATCGGGTTTATGGACAGGGAAGCGACTTCACCATAGATCAAGGTGAAAAGCTTCCCCCCTTGGTTCTGGCGGGTGAAACAAAAACCCCGCTTCCCTTCACTGAGGACACAGTGGCGGGGGCAGGTATTGCACTTCACCTTTTCGTCCTCTAGCTTATGATAAAGAAGTGCTTCCTTTTTCACTCCTCCGCACCTTCCATTAGCGTCTCAAGCTCTCTTTTCATTCTCTGCCAGTGGGTGCCCCGCCAGTAGATTCGATGGCAGGAGGGGCATTCCACATACCGAGACTGTGTCTGGAAAACATAGGGCGGCACCAGGTCTTTGACCTCCGCCTTCCTTTTGCTGACTAGAGGCTGGTTGCACTCCAGGCACCGGGTGAATTTTCGTTCTTGATCTAGCTTCATCGTCCGCACTACCTGGCGCAGTTGATCCTTGACTTCATCCCCCTCGATTAGAAGGGCCTTCAGCTTGCCACTGGTGACCACCCGCCGCATCATGATCTGGGTGTCCTTGGTCAGCACCACCCTTTTCTCCTTGAGGCCGATAGAGACCAGCCCCCAATCGTCGATGTAATTGATAAAAGCGGCGTCATAGCCCATTATTCTCAGCCACCGCGCCAACCTGCCGACATTGGTGTCCACTATAAACTTAGGTCTCATCAATATCCACACTCTCTAAAAGAGGATCTTCATCCCTCATAGCCCAGGGTTATCTCCTGATCTCGCTTTCCATCCTACACCACCCTTTCCACTTCCACCCTTAATCGCCTTGCCCGCACCAGATAGATCAAGGGGATGCTCACCATGGTGATACCCATCTTAACTACGTACTGCCCCCCAATCAAGTCTGGCACATCGTAGCCGGAGACACCACCAAAGGCGATGGTGATAAAGATGATACTATCAACGAAAGTGGAAACGGCATTGCTCACCAGCACCCTGGCCCATCTATATCTGCCTATTCGCTGCCGCCACCAGGCGAAGATCTCGACATCGATGAGAGAGGCAATCAGATAGGCGGTGAGGCTAGCGGTAACGATGCGCCAGGTGGGGCCCAGCACCCCGGCAAAGGCCTCCTGATCCGGGTAACCGGAGGCTTCAGGCAGGGCGATGGCAAACTGGCAATAAATGGCAAGCAGAACATTGGCCGCAAACGCAGCATAGATCACCTGCCGCGCCCGCTGCTTGCCTAACCTCTCATTGATGAGGTCAACCAAAGTGAAGGTCAGGGCGTAGATGAAAACAGCAGCGGGCACCACAATGCTGCCCAGCTCTACCGGCTTGGTGGCAGTAACATTGGCAATTACCTGGCAGGCGATGTAAAGGCCAATAAGCAGGATGACCACCGATATTTTCCTTGGTCAGGTGGCGATAAGGGGCTTCCTTCATATCCAGCGTTTGAGCCGGAAGTAGGCCAGCATGCCCCCGGAGATAGCGAACGATATCAGTATGATGAAGGTAAAGGCAAGGGAGCTGTCCTCAAAGGGGAGGGAGACATTCATGCCGTAAAGACTGGCAACCAGCAGCAGGGGGAGGAGAATGGTGCCCAGAATGGTGAGCATCTTCATTACCTCGCTGGTGCGGTGGGAGGAGAGGGAATCGCCGGTGTCAAACAGCCCCTCTACTATCTCTTTATATTCCTCCAACGTCTCCATGAGCTTGCCAACGTGGTCGCCGATGTCGCCATAGTAGACGTCGAGGTCTTCCCTGAGGAAGGGATAATCCTTCTCCTCCAGGGATTTGAGGATGGCAGGCTGGTGACGAATGATACGGCGATAGGCCATGATATCGCGCCTGAGGACCGAGATCTCCCGCACCGTGTCCCGAGCCTGCTCGCTAAAGAGCCGCTCCTCAGCCGCCTCCACATTGGCGATGATCTTGTTCATGATAGGAAAGCAATAGTCCACCAGCCGGTCGAGGATGCGGTAAAGGAGATAGCCAGAGCTGCGGGCCATGTTATCCTCCCGCGCCCGCTCATTCTGCTGGCAATCCTTAAACAGTTTCACCAGCGGCTTGAGGTCGCCGCTATGAACCGTAACCACAAAGTCCGCCCCAATAAAGACGGAGACCTGGCTGGGTATGGTTACCCGGGCCTTTTTATGGAATACGGGGAAGTGGAGCACCGAGAAGAGGTAGTTCTCATACTCGTCGATCTTGGGCAGCTCAATCCTCGAGAGGCAGTCCTCCAGGTCCAAGGGGTGAAAAAGGTAATTCTTAGCCAGATAGTCAATATCCTTAGTCGTGGGCTTTTCAACGTTGACCCAGGTGATCTTGCCCCACTTGATCCACTCTATATTTAGTTCCTCTTCCCTTTTGGTTATCGGGGCTACAGTCATATCTCCACCACCCCCTTTGTCTGCTTGCCTCAGGAAATACCCATCTATTTTACCATAATCTCAGAAACTGGCAACCTTACCCCAGAAGGTCATCAAGGATTAGCTTTGCCGCCCCTTTGTCCAGGGGTTCATTGTTGTTGCCACACTTGGGCGATTGGATGCAACTGGGACAGCCGTCCTCACAGGGGCACTCCGAGATAACGCTTAGCGTTGCTCGCCACAGCTCGGTCACCAGCTCGAAGCCCTTATGGGCAATGCCGATGCCGCCGGGATAAGCGTCATAGATAAATATCTGAGCTCTTCCGGTGTCGGCGTGGAGCGGGGTGGAAAGACCACCAATATCGTTCCGATGGCAAAGGGCGAAAAGGGGAAGCAAGGCGATGGCAGCATGCTCTACTGCATGGAGCCCTCCAGCGAAATCAAGGTCCTTCACCGCCAGCCGCCCGGCGGTCTCCTGCGGTATATCGAACCACAGGGCGACGGTAGGGAAGGTCTGGGATGGCAGGTCCAAGGGCTCCTCCCCAATGACCTCTTCTGTGAACTGCCTCTTCTTTTTGAAGCCCAGCACCCTGGTGGTGACCTCCACCTCGCCCAGATATACCTTTACCGCCCCCGCTTGTTTCACTTGATTCTGCTTGAGAATTCTTACATCGGTGATATCCTTTGTCTGGGTGTAATAATCGGCATCTATCGGCACCACAGAGGCGGTGCGCGCTCCGAGGTCAAGCTCGGTAACAAGATAGGCTTCGCCCTGATGAAGGTAGATGGCGCCGGGATGAACCTGAAAGAAGGCGACCGCCGCCTCGACCGTCTCCAGCTCCCGATATCCCTGAGAGGCATCGACCACAGTGTAGCGCTCCGATGAGGTGGTGCGGATATTCACCTCCTCAGCAGGGTAGGATATGCCAGGTGAGGGATACCACCTTACCTGCCGCTCCCGGAGCAAACCCTGCGCCTCGAGCTCCGCCCTCGCCTGGGTGAAGCTCTGGCCGAAAAGCTCGCCGTCTTCATCATCTAACGGGTGCTCCCAGGCAGCACACAGCAGATGGGGCTTGAGGATGTAAGGGTTCTCTGGATTGATGAGGGCATTTTCAAAGCTTTTGCCGAAGAAGGCCTGAGGATAGCGCATGAAATACTGGTCCAGGGGATTATCCAGGCTGATGAGGAAGCTAAGTGACCTCTCCCCCCTCCTCCCGCTCCGCCCCGCCTGCTGCCAGGTGCTGGTGATGCTCCCCGGATAGCCGGTGAGCACCGTGGCATCAAGGTCCCCGATATCAATCCCCAATTCCAGGGCGGTGGTCGCCGTCGCCCCCAGAAGCTCTCCGGCGAAGAGCTGGCGCTCGATCTGGCGTCGGTCCTCGGGGAGATAGCCAGCGCGATAAGGCTTTATCCTGGAGGTGAGCGCCGGCTCTTCCTTGGCCAACTGGTCTCTGGCGTAGATATAGATTAGCTCGGTGAGCTTTCTCGACCGAGCGAAGGTGATGGTGCGCAACCCCCCCATTATCAGCTCGGTGAACAGGAAGGTTGCCTCGCTGTTGGCGCTGCGCCGTGCCGACCTTGCCCGGTCAATAGTGGGTGGATTCCAGAAGACAAAGTCCTTCCCCCCATAGGGAGAGCCATCGTCATCGATGACCTCAAAGGGGAGACCCACCAGCTTCTCGATATGCTCCCCTGGGTTAGCAATGGTGGCCGATGAGGAGATGAATTGAGGGTTTGAGCCGTAGAGGGCACAGAGCCGCCTCAGCCGACGCAGTACATTGGCAACGTGAGAGCCAAAGACACCGCAATAAATGTGGGCTTCATCCACCACCACGTACTTCAGCCGCCGCAGAAACCGAGACCAGGACTGATGATTGGGGAGGATGCCGAGGTTGAGCATATCGGGGTTGGTGAGCACAATCTGGGCTGACCTCTTTATTTCGCCCCGCTCCTGGGGCGGGGTATCGCCATCGAAAGTGGCGCACCATATCCCCAGGGGCGCAGCCAGTTCCTCTAGTCCCCGGAGTTGGTCCTGCGCCAGTGCCTTGGTCGGGAAAATGTAGAGCGCACAACTCCGTTTCTCCCTCAACATCCTATCCAATATGGGAACATTGTAGCACAGGGTCTTGCCACTGGCGGCCGGGGTGACGACGAAGATATTCTTCCCCGAGCGGGCAGCGTTTATCGCCTGCGCCTGATGGCTGTAGAGGGGAAATAAACTCAATGACTCAAGGCGGCTCTGGAGCACCTCATGAAGGGGCTCCTTCAGCTCCGCATATCTTGCCTCACGGCTTGGCACCTGCTCCACGTGGACAATCTGGCCCCTATAGGGAGGAAGCGTGGCAACATGGTTCAAAAAGGCTCGGGTATCCATTTTAGCCCTTTCTAAAGGGCGTGGAGGATTTCTACCTCATAGTCGAGCATCTCGACATCAAATCTGCACTTCTCTATGAAGGCCACCACCTTTGATAGCACCTCGTTGGCATGTTGAGAGCTGGTGCTGACACAGGTTATACCCAGGGCCACCATTTGCCACAAGTCGTGGTCATCAACTTCGGCTATGGAGACATTGAACCGGTTCTTCACCCGCTCGGTGATCGACTTCAAGGTCTGTCGCTTACCCTTCAGGGTTTCATTCTCCGGCAGGCGCAGCCTAACCTTGCACACTCCAACATTCATGGCATCCTCCAGGCAAAGAGAAACCGAGACGTCACGACCAAAGGTGACAAACGGCGTCTCGGCTTCTCAAGGAATGCAAGCGCTAACGACGATCTCTCATCTGGGCAAAGCATTCTCTGCAATACACCGGGCGCCCACTCCTGGGCTCAAAGGGAACTTCACACTCCTTGCCGCAAGAAGCACAAACTGCAGTGTGCATCTGGCGAGGTGCTCCGTACCCGCTCCCGCTATAGCGACTTTGGCGCTTTGCCGCTCGACACTCCGGACAGCGATTGGGCTCGTTTTGCAGCCCGCGAGCCTGATAAAATTCCTGCTCACCAGCAGTGAATGTGAACTCTTGGCCGCAATCACGACACACCAGAGTCTTGTCCGCAAAAGCCATATCGGACCTCCTCTTCCATTAGGTGGTTGTCCCTTGCCGATCGACCTTGCGCCTCAAGACCCTGTTCTATCCAATTGCCAGCGCCTAAAAGGGGTAGAGAAACCTAACACCCCAGCAAACCACTAAGCCACTTTACCTAGACTGTCATCCTGAAACACGGCACCTAATTCAGACACCACCTCGGCCATCAGTATATACTAATGACCCGCCAAAAGCAATCCCTCTATACCACCCTTGTTTGGCTTCCCATTTAGTGCTAAAATGAAATGTTACCCAGGCGACACATAGAGGGAGCAGGCAATGCCTCTGGATGCCATAATTGTCAAAGGGGCGAGAGAGCATAACCTGAAAAACATAGATGTGGTCATCCCCAGGGATAAGCTGGTGGTGATCACCGGCGTTTCCGGTTCAGGCAAAAGCTCTCTGGCCTTTGATACCATCTACGCTGAGGGGCAGCGTCGTTATGTCGAGTCCTTGTCCGCTTATGCCCGCCAGTTCCTGGGGCAGATAGAGAAGCCCGATGTTGACTATATCGAGGGGCTGAGCCCTGCCATCTCCATCGACCAGAAGGGGCCGGGCAGAAATCCCCGCTCCACGGTGGGCACAGTAACCGAGATCTATGACTATCTACGCCTCCTCTTTGCCCGAGTTGGTCACCCCCATTGCCCCAAGTGCGGGCGGGAGATCTCGCAACAAACGGTGCAACAGATCATAGATGCCCTCCTCGAACTCCCCCAGGGAACAAGGATCATAATCATGGCACCCCTGATCAAGGACCGCAAGGGGGAGCATCAGGGGATTTTCGAGGACCTGAGAAAAGCAGGCTATGTCAGGGTCAGGGTCGATGGGCGCATCCATGACCTCGCCGAGGAGTTCGACCTGGACAAGAATAAGAGGCACACCCTTGAGGCAGTGATCGATAGGCTGATCATCGAGGATAAGGAGCAACAAGGCCGCCTTGCCGATTCTGTGGAGACTGCCTTGAAGTTAGGCGCCGGGGTGGTGCTGGTCTCCATCGTTGACGGAGAGGAGCTTCTGTTCTCGGAGCACTTCGCCTGCGTTCATTGCGGCATCAGCCTGGGGGAGCTAGCCCCCAGGACCTTCAGCTTCAATAGCCCCCACGGAGCGTGCCGCACCTGCACCGGACTGGGGATAAAGATGGAGATCGACCCCGACCTGCTCATCTCCAACAAGGAGCTCTCTCTGGCTGAGGGTGCCATCAGACCCTGGGGGTGGTACTCCTGGCACGCCTATGAACTGGAAAGGCTGGCCCGGGAGCATGGCTTTTCAGTCCATAGCCCGATCAAATCCCTAACTGCGGCACAAATGGGACTCATTCTCTATGGCGAAAGGGGGGAGCTGGTCCGCTATCGCAACCGCTTTGGCCGAATTCGGGAATACTTCACCAACTACGAAGGGGTAATACCCTACCTGGAGCGCATCCATCGCGACACCGAATCGGAGCACACTCGCTCCGAGATCGAGCGCTACATGACCACCCACCCGTGCCCCGCATGCAACGGGCAGCGACTGAAACCAGAATCGCTGGCGGTGACCATCGACGGCAAGAACATCGCTGAGGTAACAGTCATGTCCGTGGATCAGGCGCTGGAGTGGATAACGCGTCTGGGGGGTGATGGCAGGAAGAGGGTGCTCAGCCAGCGCGAGCTTACCATCGCCCACCAGATCCTGAAGGAGATTAGCGCCAGATTGAGCTTCCTCAAGAACGTGGGCCTCGATTACCTCAGCGTGGATCGCCGCTCGAGCACCCTTTCCGGCGGTGAGGCGCAGCGGATTCGCCTCGCCACCCAGATTGGCACCGGCCTCATGGGGGTGTTCTATATCTGCGATGAGCCCACAGTGGGCCTGCACCCCGCCGATGACTACCGCCTCATCGACACCCTGAAGAAGCTCAGGGACCTGGGAAATACCATCCTGGTGGTGGAGCACGACGAAGCAATGATGAGGGCCGCCGACCACATCATCGACATGGGTCCTGGCGCTGGTGAGCACGGGGGAGAGATCGTGGTCACGGGGACAATAGAAGACATCATGGCCTGTGCCGATTCCATAACCGGTCAGTATCTGAGCGGAGCCAAGCAGATCCCCGTTCCCCAGAGGCGCCGCCCCGGCTCAGGGGATGAACTGGTGATAAAAGGGGCGCGCCAGAATAATCTGAAGAACATCGACGTTCATATCCCTCTGGGCAAGTTCGTTTGCATCACCGGCGTCTCCGGCAGCGGCAAGAGCACGCTGATCAATGAAATTCTGTATAAGAAGATGGCCCAGATATTCTACAAGGCCAGGGAGCGCCCTGGCGATTGCGATGGCATCGAGGGCTTGGAGCAAATCGATAAGGTAGTCAATATTGACCAGTCTCCCATCGGGCGCACCCCGCGCTCAAACCCCGCCACCTATACCGGCACCTTCACCCCCATCCGCGAGTTCTTTGCCACCGTCCCTGAAGCGCGGATGCGGGGTTATCCTCCGGGGCGCTTCTCCTTCAATGTTAAGGGGGGAAGATGTGAGGCCTGCCGCGGCGAGGGCTATATCCAGATCGAGATGCAATTTTTGCCCGATGTCACCGTCCCCTGCGAGGTGTGTCAGGGGAAACGCTATAATCGCGAAGCCCTGGAGATAAGATTCAAGGGCAAAAATATCGCCGAGATCCTGGATATGAGCGTTGAGGAAGCTTTTTCATTCTTTGAGCACTTTCCAAAGGTGAAAAGCAAGCTGGCAACACTGAAGGATGTTGGCTTAGGCTACATCAAGCTGGGACAGCCGGCAACCACGCTCTCGGGCGGCGAAGCGCAGCGGGTTAAGCTCTCCACCGAACTCTCCAAGAGGGCCACAGGAAGGACGCTCTACATCCTTGATGAGCCCACCACCGGGCTCTCGTTCGCTGATGCCGCAGCCCTGCTTCAGGTGCTGCATCGCCTGGTCGATGCCGGCAATACGGTGATCCTCATCGAGCACCACCTTGACCTGATCAAGAATACCGATTACATTATCGACCTCGGTCCCGGCGCTGGCGATAAGGGGGGATACATTGTCGCCACCGGAACCCCCGAGGAGGTGACTGAGATCGAAGGCTCTCTCACCGGGCAATACCTCAAGGTGAAGCTGGCAAAAGCAGGAGCGGTTAACGTTGCCCATTCAATGGTGAAACCCGCTTAAAGGCTGGGCACTATACACTAATACTGAAATACTGAACTGGCGCAATCACGGGATCTCAGGGGCAAAATCGGTGCCGATATGCCCCCCCTTCTCCAGCTCCTGATATTCCTCATCGGAGACCCCGATAACCTGCTTATAGACATGCTCATTGTGTCCCCCAAGTGCAACCGGCGGCAAGCGTAATTGATTAGGCGTCTTGGACATCCTCCAAGCCAGCCCGGGATACATGTGGGTGCCGCAGTCAGCATGGGTGAGCTCGTTAAAGAATTCCCGCTCCCTGACATGGGGGTCGGTGTAGGCATCCCTCTCGTCCATCACCAGCCCTGCAGGAACCCCTTCAGCCTGGAGGATGTGCATCACCTCGCACTTGCCAAGCCGCCCGGTCCATTCCTCGATATGCATATCAAGCTCATCGTGATTCTTAAGGCGACTTTGATGATCGGCAAATTTCTCATCCCTGGTCCACTCCGGGTCGCCCAGCGCACGGCAGAAGCCCCGCCACTCCTCTTCGCTGCCGATGGTGATATTAACCCAATCGTCGCGCCCCCAGCAGCGATAGCAGCCTTGCACCGCCCCGTGATAATCACGATTTCCCAGCCGCTCGGTGATGCGCTGGTTCATGGTGTAGTCCATCACCGCCTCCCCTAAATGGGGGATGGTAGCCTCAGACTGAGCCATGTCAATATACTGACCCTTTCCGGTGCGGCGGCGGCGGTAGAGCGCCATCAATGCGGCAAAAGCAGCGTGGGCGCCTGCGGCCTCATCGGTATGATAGAGCGTGGTACTAGCGGTGAAGTCCATATCGGTATAGCCCCTGATATAGGTATGACCGACAAATCCCTCCTGGTGAGCGCCCAAGACCCGGTAGTACTTATAGGGGCCAGACTGGCCGAAGCCGGAGAGGGAGAGCATGATCAGGTCCGGCTTTACTTCCTTGAGCACATCATAGGTCAGCCCCAGTTCCTCCATGACACGGGGTGAGTTACTCTCAATGAAAATGTCGCTTACCCCGATCAGCCGCTTGAAGATCTCCTTGCCCTCAGGCCTCCTCAGGTCCACGGTCATGCCCAGCTTGTTTCGGGCATGGGAATTAAACAAGGTAAACCGATTCCATGGTGTAGCCGAGGGATCGTAGCCCCGCAACATATAGGCTGCATAGCTGCTCCACACCTGGTTAACCTGCATCAGCGGTGGCCTGACCATCGAAGTGCCCCTGGTATAGACGGGGAAATGATGCCGGGACTCAACCCTGATCACCTCAGCCCCCCAGTCAGCGAGCAGCATGCAGCAGAAGGGTCCTGCCCAAATGGGGCAAAGCTCAACCACCCTTACCCCTTCCAATGGTAACTTAGCCATTTCCATCCCTCCTAAATGAGCCCATTCTCCTTGAGCCTCACCAGTTCCTTTTTGGTGTAACCCAGCTTGCCATAGACCTCCTCGTTGTGCTGACCAAGGAGGGGAGCAGGCCTCCTAATCACCCACGGCATTTGCTCCGCCTTGCTCGGTGCCCCGGGGTAGGTGAGCTTTCCTGTCACGGGATGCTCGATCTGGACCCAAAATTCCCTCTGCCACCAGTGGGGATCATCGAGCACCTCCTCCATGTTGTTAATCGGTCCACAAAGAACCCCTGACGCCTGCCCCTTGGCAACATG
>JABUBL010000175.1_pt1 | contig 16349 bp, 17 predicted proteins | sample 7240371 | NCBI WGS metagenome assembly JABUBL01 (sample SAMN07256343, study PRJNA390944) | subsurface metagenome | isolation source: Methane hydrate marine sediment | place: Pacific Ocean: Eastern North Pacific, ODP site 1244 | collected 2002
ATAGCCCATGTGCAATGCCTCATAGGGGCAAGCCTCAACGCATAAGCCACACTGAATGCAGTACCCGGTGTCCACCTGATACTTCTCGACCGCATACTTATTTTCTACCAGGTTGGTGGAGGTGATAATCTCGATTGCACCCAGGGGACAGGTTTTGGCACAGGTGCCACAGCCAGTGCACTTTTCCTGACTCCAGATGAGTTCGTTACCCCGAATCCGACGCGAGGTATTGAGCCTCTGTTCCGGGTACTGCACTGTTACCGGATGGCGAAACAGGTGTTTTATGGTCACCATCAGGCCTTTAGCGATACCGATGCCAAACCGTTCAAACTTCAACTCTACCCCATCCTAACTTGAAGAATTTAGACCATAGTAATACCAGGACTGCCATTATCATAATGTTAACCAGCACCATTACCCAGGGTAAAGCTACCGGCCAGATTAATACCTGTATACCGGTGATAATCAGGTTAATCAAAGCCAGAGGTAATAGGAATTTCCAGGCAAGTGCCATTAGCTGGTCTATTCTAATGCGAGGCAGTGTGGTTCGCGTCCATATCATGACAAAGAAGACAGCAAAAACCTTAATCAAAAACCAGAGCCATGGTGGTAATATCGGTCCTCTCCAGCCGCCGAGGAAGAGAGTGGTAATTATCGCTGACATAGCCAGGGCTTCAGCGTATTCTGCCAGGTAGAACATGGCAAATTTCATTCCGGAGTATTCGGTATGGAAGCCGGCAACAAGCTCTGAATCAGCCTCCATGAGGTCAAAGGGGCTGCGATTAATTTCGGCACAGCCGGCAATGAAAAAGAGAAGAAATCCCAGCGGCTGTAACAAAATGAAAGGAACATTCTGAGCCAGTACAATCTGGTTCATGGAAAGTGAGCCAGCTATCAGCACCACGCCAAGAATAGCCAGCACCAGTGGAATCTCGTAGCTCACCACGGCGGCTACGCTGCGCATGGCACCGAGGAGGGAGTACTTGTTGCTTGAGCCCCACCCGGCCATGAATATCCCTACAATTGAGACGGAACTAATCGCTACCACATAAAGAATGCCGATATTCAGGTCGGCCAGCAGTGCTCCGTCCTGAAAAGGTATCACAGCAAAAATCATTAGTGCCGGAGCAAAGGCAACAACCGGTGCCAGCCAGTGAACTATCTTATCTGCCTTGGTTGGGATGATGTCTTCTTTGAGCAATACTTTAATCGCATCGGCTACCGGCTGGAGTAAGCCGAAGGGACCAGCACGGTTGGGGCCAAGGCGAGCCTGCATGCGCGCCATACCCCTCCGCTCAAGGTAGATAAAACCCATTACCATTGACATAACAAAAGCGATGATGATAACGGTGAACAACAACCAGTGCCACCAGAACCCACCCGGCCAGTCGGGGGGCAGAGTGGCTAGGCGACTCAGCAGACTATTAACACCAAGATTAGCTATAGTCACTATCTATCAACCTCACCCATACAAATATCAATACTGCCAAAGATGATTATGGCATCCTGAATTTTCCAGCCGACTATCATCTCGCGCAGAGCGGTTAAGTTAATCAGGCTTGGTGCCCGGACATGGCAGCGGTAAGGGGCAATAGAATTGTCTGACACCAGATAGAACCCAAGCTCACCTCTAGGAGCCTCAATATGCGCATAAGCCTCTCCCACCGGCGGACGAACCAGGTGCGGCACTTCACTTCTCACCGGCCCCGAGGGAATCTGCTCCATTGCCTGCTTGATGATGCGCAGGCTCTGCCGCATCTCTTCCACTCTTACCCGGTAGCGGTCATAACAGTCACCGACACTACAGGTGGGAATATCAAATTCGAAGCGGTCGTAAATGGAGTACGGGTCTGCCTTGCGTATATCCCATTTAACCCCACTGGCACGAAGCACCGGCCCACTGGCCGAGCAATTGATAGCCATTTCCCTGGGTAAGATACCGACTCCCTTGGAGCGCGCCAGCAATATTTCATTCTCCTTGAGAAGCTGGTCGTATTCATCAATAAAGCGGGGCATTTGCCTGACGAACTTACGCAAAGCCGGTAAAAACTCCTCCGGAATATCCTGGCTGACACCGCCAACACGCATGTAGTTATAAGTAAGCCGCTGCCCGGAGACCATCTCAAACAGGTCTAAAATCTTTTCTCTCTCCCGGAGCATATACAGAATGGGGGTCATAAAGGCACCACAATCGTTCAAAAAAGCACCAACGGCGATTAAGTGGCTGGCGATGCGCTGTAGCTCAGCCAGAATAACTCGCAGGTATTCGGCTCGTTCCGGGACTTCTATCCCGCCCAGCTTTTCCACAGCCAGGCAGTAAGCCAGATTATTGCTCATTGAGGCCAGATAGTCCAGCCGGTCGGTCAGCGGAATAACTCCGGTATAGGTTCGCTCCTCAGCCAGCTTCTCAATCCCGCGGTGTAAATAGCCAAAAATTGGCTCCATATCAATAATGACTTCCCCGTCAAGGGTTGACCTCATGCGGAACACGCCGTGGGTGCTCGGATGTGCCGGGCCGATATTAAGGGCAAAGGGTTCGGTTTTAAGTGCCATTACAAATAGTCCTTCCGTAATGGATGTCCCGGGAAACCTTCCCAGAGAGCGATGCGCTTCATATTGGGATGACCTTCAAATCTAATCCCCATAAGGTCATAAATCTCCCGCTCCTGCAAATCGGCTCCCCGCCACAGGCTAACCACTGAAGGCAGGGTGGGGTTGTCCCGCTGGTCACATCTGGTTTTCAATACCAGGCTGTGGTTATGCTCCAAAGAGGTTAGCTGATAGACGACTTCAAAGTGGTCGTAGTAATCAATAGCGGTAATATAGTTGAGGTAATCAAAGTCAAGCCCCAGCGTGTCCTTGAGAAAAGCGACTACCGCCAGCAAGAAGTCCCTCTTAACGACAAAGCTATCCTGGTTAGATTCGACAATGCTTCCGGGAAATTTCTCTTCTAATTGACTGGCTATTTCTTTTCCGGAAAGGGCTACTGTCATTTTTAGCCTCTCTGTGCTAATGTTCTTTTAGCTATCTTTTTGTGTAGCATCCCTATCCCGTAAAGCAAGGCTTCGGGGCGGGGTGGACATCCGGGCACATAGACATCAACCGGAATGATGCGGTTATACCCTGGGACCACGCTATAGGATGAGGCAAAAATACCGCCGCTGATAGCACAGGCTCCCATGGCTATCACCCATTTCGGCTCCGCCATCTGGTCATAGATTCGCTTTATATTAGGAGCCATCTTCCAGGTTAAGGTGCCGGCGGTAATCATCAGGTCAGCCTGGCGGGGTGAGGCACGGATGATTTCCATACCAAATCGAGAAATATCAAAACGGGAGGCAGCGGTAGTGATAAATTCAAAAGCACAGCAGGCCGGGAAGCAAACTGCTGGCCAGAGTGAGGAACGCCGTGCCCAGTTAATTACAGTGTCCACCGTGGTCAATAATATATTCCGGCGCAGCTCCTCATCCAGCCACCGGTCGGGGTCGGGGATTGGCTGCCGGCTGTATGCCTTCAGCGCTTCTATTTGCTCACCCTCAGCCTGGTCAAGCTCCGTATCAGAATAGATATATCTCCTGACCTCGCCTACTTCCATTCCAGAACCTTCTTCCTCCAGGCGTACACATAGCCGACAGTAATAATGAAAATCAAAATCAATATTATGATAAAGCTGGAAGTTCCCAGTTCCCTGAGATTAACCGCCCACGGATACAGGAAAACAACCAGAACGTCAAGAGCTAAAAATACGAGGGCATAAAAGTAATAGCGGAAGTTAAATTGAACCCATGACTTACCTATGGTTTCCATGCCACACTCAAAGGTGGAATTCTTGACCGGGTCAGGTTTCTTGGGGACGATTTTAAGAAATCTAAGAGTGACGGGGAGGAGAAGGGTGGTAACAGTAAAAAGAACGGCGACGACAAGAAATAATCCAATGTAACCGTAGTTTGCTACCAACTAATGTCCTCGCTTTCTTAAAGAAACCGTGTTAATATAGCATACCGCATTTTTCAAAAGCAAGCAATTTGAGCTACGGTTTTACTTGCATTAAATTGACATCCAGCTTGGCGGTTTTGTAAACTCAACTCATCAAAGAATCTGTCCATAATTTCCTGCCCAGGAGAAGAGTATCCATGACTATTGAAGACGTTGCCCAAGAGTCAACAGGGGCAATTGCTGATAGATTGGACGCTGATTAGGATGGTCAGGCGTCCAGTATTTTTTTACGGTTGGGTTATTGTTGGCATAAGTATTATCATCTCGATTCTGGCCTATGGCATCAGGCATTCTTTTCCGGTATTCTTTCCACCTATTCTGGCTTAGTTTGGCTGGAGTCGGGGGAACACCGCCATAATGCTGTCTCTAAACCTTCTTGTCTATGGTTGTGTAGCACCTATAGCTGGTAGCCTTGGTGACCACTGGAAACCGAGGAGAGTCATGCCTATAGGTATAATTATACTGTGCTTGGCCACCGCTGCTTGTGCTTTTGCCAATGAGTTGTGGCACTTTTATCTACTCTTCGGCATCTTGGCGTCTATAGGCACTGCCCTTTGCGGCTGGCCTCTAATAGCTCCGGCGCTGGCAAACTGGTTTGTTAAGAGGCGCGGGCTGGCGCCAGGACTAGGTGAAATGGGAGGTGGTCTCAGTTTCAGCTATAGTTTGTTTGCTGAATTTGCCATATCCCAATTGGGCTGGCGTTCTGCGTATTTTGTCATAGCTGGTGTAATGATTACCCTACTTTTACCCCTCGTTCTGCTCCTTTTCCATTATCGCCCGGAAAGCAAAAACCTGAAGGCTTATGGCACTGCCGAGTTGCCAGCCGCCAAAGACTTGCCTGTAGAGGCAACCGCTGTCAGGAATCCCATAACTCGCAACTGGACTCTAGAGCAAATTATAAGGAGCCATAAGCTATGGCTTCTAATATTTACTGAGTTTTTCTTCTTGGGAATAGGAAGCTATTTGGTGCTGGCACATCAGGTAAAATTCGCTGAGGATATGGGGTACAGTAGCACCTTTGCTGCCTCAATCTTAGCGCTCTTTGGCATCTTAATGATGGCAGGTCAGTTTTCCTCCTCAATATCTGATTGGGTTGGCAGAGAGATAACTTTTACACTGGGCGCTATCCTGTCCATTGTCGCCTTGGTTGCATTGATTTCGGTTAATGATACCTCTCAGAGTTGGCTCTTATATGTTTATGCCGTATGTTCTGGCTGTGGTATTGGGCTTTGTGCGCCTACAATCTTTGCTGGTGCGGCCGACATATTCCACGGTAAGCACTTCGGGGTTGTAGGGGGCCTGTTACTTACCGGCATGGGAGTAGGGGGTGCCATCGGGCCCTGGCTGGGCGGCTATCTACATGACATATCGGGCAGCTATATTGGTGCCTTTGTTCTCTGCATGGTGTGCATTGGTTTGGCCTGCGGAGCCTTCTGGATTGCCGCGCCCAGAAAAGCAGCCAGACTGCGAGCCAAGACCCAGAGCTTGCTTTAGGTGGGCTTCTTAATTGACAACGAGCTTGGCGGTTTTGTAAACTCAACTCATCAAAGAATCTGTCCACATAGTTTCCTGCCCAGGAGAAGAGTATCCATGAGTATTGAAACTGTTGCTCAAGAGCTAGCTGAAGTAATCAAGCGATACGAGGCTGATTACATAGAGGCTCACCTTGAGGAGAGCCAGACCAGTCACATTACCTACCGGGGAAGAGAGCTGGAGTCCACTGGTCGGGCGACCGCCGTCGGGGGGAATGTGCGGGCACTGGTGAGAGGTGGCTGGGGCTTCGTCAGTTTTAATAACCTCAGTGGGCTTCCGGGCAGAGTCGAGCTGGCAGTGAAGCAGGCTCAATTTGCAGGTAAAGAAGCAAGTAAACTGGCGACGATAGAGCCCGTGGCTGATGTCGTACCCGCCGAGCCAGATAGAAATCCGGCAACCGTATCCTTAGCCGAAAAGAAACAGATACTGGATGAGTATAATGCTATTATCTGGCACACCCCGGAGATACAGACTTCAACTATTGGCTATGCGGATAGCCATAAAAAAGTCATTTTTTTGAGTTCCTCAGGCAGTCATATTGAACAGGAGAGGGCGGATATCAGCCTTCGTCTGGCGGCGATAGCCGCCAGAGGTGGTGAGGTGCAGCAGGTAGGATTGAGCGTGGGCAGCCGCGGTGATTTTGGCTTAATACAGGGTCACCATCAGCAGGTAGAGCTAATGTCACGGCATGCTGTGGAGCTACTATCGGCGCCACAGGTAAAGGGGGGAGAATATACCGTGGTATTGGACCCGGTTCTAGCCGGTGTCTTCGTCCATGAAGCCTTTGGACACCTATCCGAATCTGACTTTGTTTATGAAAATGACCGCGTGCGTGAGATTATGACTCTGGGCAAGCAATTTGGGAATGAACAGCTCAATATCGTTGATACGGCAACTATACCCGGACTACGCGGCAGCTATAAGTATGATGATGAAGGAGTGCCAGCCACCAGGACCTACCTTATCCGGGAGGGGAAATTAGTCGGCAGGCTTCACTCCAGAGAGACAGCCGCCAGGATGAAAGAAAAGCCCACGGGTAATGCCAGAGCCATCAATTATCGCTACCCACCCATTGTCCGCATGACCAATACCTATATCGAGCCGGGAACAGTCTCATTTGAGGATATGATAGGTGACATCAAAGAGGGGATATACGCCAAGAACTGGTATGGTGGCACCACCAGTATGGAAATGTTCACCTTCTCGGCTGGTGAAGCCTATATGATTCGCAATGGCAAGCTCGCTGAGGCACTACGACCGGTAGTACTTACCGGCAATGTGTTCACCACTCTTAAGAACATAGATGCTATTGGCAACGACCTGGAAATGAACCAGGGTGGTGGCTGTGGGAAGGGGGAACAGGTGCCTCTCCCTGTTTCCAATGGCAGCCCCCATATCCGAATTCGCCGCTGCCTGGTCGGAGGTAAGTGAATGGAAGATATCCTGGCTCAAGCGATGAAGGTAGCTGAGGCAGCCGAGGTGTTTTCGGTTTCCTCGGAGGAAACTCAAGTTCAATTTGAGGCTAACCGACTCAAACATCTGCAAACCAAACAGCAAACAAGCACGGCATTGCGTATTGTCAAACAGGGTAAGATTGGTTATGCCACTACAACCGACCCGGGTGACACCCTTAATCTGGTTAATAATGCTGTGGAAACAGCCCGGTTCGGCATGTCGGCTAAATTTCAGTTCCCCACCTCAAGTTCTTATCCCCACGTTGAAGTCTTTGACGCTGCGGTAGAGCCGGCATCCACCGGGGAAATGATTAAACTCGGCGAAGAACTCCTAGCCAAAGTTACCGGTCATACCCCAAGCATAGTCTGTGAAGCCGGAGTGAATAAAGGCGTAATCTCAGTCCGCATCATGAATTCTCGTGGTGGGCAGGCAGACTACCGGAAAAGCTTCTTTAGCCTTGGTATTGAGGGCAACCTCATCAAAGGCACCGATATGCTCTTTGTCGGTGAAAGTGAAAGTTCCTGCCACCCTCTATCGGAGTCCAGGGCAGTAGCCGAGATGGTGCTCCAGCAGCTTGAGCTAGCCAAACACCGAGCCTCAATATCAAGTCGTCCGCTGCCGGTAGTCTTTACTCCCAACGGCGTAGCCAGCGCTCTAATCCTGCCCCTGATGGCGGCTTTCAATGGCAAGATAGTCCTGGAGGGAGCTTCGCCGATAGGAAATAAGCTTGGTCAGTCGGTTTTTGACCAGAAGCTATGGCTGTGGGATGACCCGACTATAGTCTACCGTCCCAGCAGCCGCCCCGCCGATGATGAGGGGGTGCCCAGCCAGCGCACCCCGCTGGTTGAGCGGGGGGCGGTAACTAACTTTCTTTACGACCTGCAAACCGCCGCCAGGGCTCACACCCGGAGCACGGGTAATGGCGGTAGAAATCACGACGGACTACCGACCCCGTCACCCAGCGCCTTCATCATTGCCCCGGGTAGCACTACTTTTGCTGAGATGGTCCGGGACATAAAAGAAGGGCTGGTTATCGAGCAGCTCATGGGCGCCGGACAGGGCAACATTTTAGGTGGCGAGTTCAGTGGCAATGTCCTGCTGGGTTATAAGGTGGAAAATGGTAAAATAGCAGGTAGGGTTAAAGATACCATGGTTTCGGGAAATATTTACCAGGTACTTAAAGAGATTGCAGCCATTGGCAGTGAAGCCAGGTGGGTAGGCAGCTTTTTACAAACCCCGCATATTTACTGTCCCTGCCTGTCGGTGGCGAGTAAGGGGTAGCACCGGTAATAGAGGTGATTAGGAGGCTGAAGTGAAAACTAAATGGACTCTTTGTCTGCTTATAAGTCTGGTCTTACTGTTAGCTATTCCGATTCTAAATTGCACTCCGAGTGCTCCACCCACCCCTGCTCCAACACCAGCACCCATTCCTGCTCCTAAACCTGCCTTGCCACCTTGGACTGAGCGAGAAGCACTACCTACTCCTACTCCATCAAGTCCTCCCGCCGTAGATGAGCCATCTTTTTCTGAGGATGAAGCCAGTGCCTCTATATGGTCTCAGTTGCCATCTAACCTGCCTAGGGGATATAAAAAGACCCAATTCTCTGCGGACACCAAAATGGCTGTATATCAGGGAAATGGTAAATGGATATTCCAAGTCTGGGGCGATATAAGAGATGTAACGATTTTGCCGCCGGAAATATATAAAGATTTCAAGGCATCCAAAGAACTCGGTAAAGAGATTTGGTTTGAGGAACAAAAACAAGAGGTGACTACCGGTAAATTAATGCTCACTGCGATATTTTATGAAAAGACAAGGACAGTGGAGTTAGAGAATGTGGAAAAATACCGTGTGCAGGCAAATATTGAAACAACTTCTAAGGTGTCTCTTAGGCCAGAACTTATGGTTCATTGGATTATCGCAGAATACAATGGGCGTATATATACCACTCAAGGCATAGCTGAAAATGTGGGCAAAATACCTTTAACTGGTGTGAATATTGAAATAAAGAATTACGACCCAGACGGCAACCTAATACACCTACAGGTCATCCCCCTTGAACCTGAGACTATCGCCTCTGGGGAATTGGGACACTTCTATGAGAGGGTTTACCTGAAGAGTATGACACTGAGAACTTATACTTATAAATTTATTTCAGATTCAGGTGAGGAAATTTTTTATTATAAAAAGGGCGAATAGTATAACAGAAAGGAGACAAGCCTATCCAACGGCTCTGCCGAGGTTTTAGCTCACCTGTTTTACACACAGGAGGTCAGAGGTTCAAGTCCTCCCTAAAAATAGGGGAGTTCTAGAGGAGCGAAGCCAAAAAATTTAGTGTGAAGGAGGAGGTTATGATTGACATTATTGCTCTGGCAGCACTATGTAAGTTAGCCATTGAGGGCGGAAATAAAGTGTTAGAAGAATACAAGAAAAAGAAGCTCTCCGAGGCTGAAAAAGAGCTTCTGATTGCTGCCGCTCAACTTGGTGAATTTCTTCTTATGCATACTAATGAACTCTCAAATTGGGTAAGAGTAGGAAGAATAGATTTCGTTGATGATAAGGCAGGCGACCCTGCAATTGCTGCCAAGTATGTTGATGCATTCGAGAGCCTGTGTAAACGTAGCTATATTCGTCACGAAGTCGGAGACCTATTCATGTTAACAGGCATCGGTTTCAAGAAGGCTCGTCAATTAGCTCGTAAAACTGATAAGAAAAAGACGAATAAGCATTAGTTTAATTAAAAAGGGGAGTTTAGGAGGGGCGAAGCCCCTCTAACAAATCTTCCCCCTTTGGCAAAGGGGGACTAAGGGGGATTTTAAATCCCTCTCTATCTCCCTTTACAAAAGGGAGAAGCCAAGTCTCGGAGAGTTTGAGGAGAGAGGGTTACCCTGAAGGAGTGATAAAGGGGATGGAGTTACCCAATAAAAACCTGATAGAATAAAGAGAGGCAATGGGATGAACGATTTAGTCAAGCTTTATGCCCGCCCAAGACTTAATTCGCCGAATATGCTGGCGGCATGGCCCGGCGTTGGCAATGTAGCCATAATATTAGCTACATACCTGGGGCGAAAGCTGGGTTTTAAGGAACTGGGAGTGGTTGAGGCGTCCCACTTCTTTGACCCCATCGGGGTACTGGTCAAAGGCAACGTAGTCGAGGCACCCCAGTTCCCGCAGAGCCGGTTCTACTACTGGAAAAATAAGGGCGGGGGGAGTGATATAGTGTTATTCATCGGCGAGGACCAGCCAGCCGCCAAGGGATATGACCTGGCTAACTGTGTTCTTGATGTTGGGCAGAGGTTTAAGGCTAAGAGGGTGTATACCTGTGCTGCCGCTATGACCCGTATCCACCATACCGAACAGCCCAGAGTCCTGGGCGTAGCTACCAGCCAGTCGGCAGTTGAGGATTTGAAAAAATATGGCTTGATACAAGCCGGTAACCTGCAAATAGCTGGATTGAATGGATTATTGCTGGGTGTAGCTAAAGAGAGGAAGATTGAAGGTATCTGTCTGCTGGGTGAGGTGCCTGTTTATGCTACCCGAGTACCGAATCCAATGGCGGCTCTGGCTGTGCTTAAGGTTCTGGCTAAAATGCTGGATATTGAAATTGATATGGCTGAGCTGGCACAACAAGCCGGGGAAGTAGCCGAGAGAATGAAGCAGGTGGCAGCTCAGGCGATGGAAGAGTATATCGACTACTTCACCGAACCTATATGGGAAAGTGGGGAGGAAGAAGAGGAAGAGGAATAGATGCAGGAGCAAGCTCTACATGAGCCAGGGGTAAAGGAAGACTCAATCTCTTTCCAAGTTTGAAACTCGGCGGTATTGCATGGTCATCATTAGCAGTAAGATTAAGCTTCGTGAAAAAAGAGCGTCTGATGCCCGAAACGATTACACATGGCTAACAGACCCTGAGCTAGTTCGGTTTGATGCTGTGCCATTGCTAACTACTTCTTTCCCAAAGTATCTACTGGACTACACCAGCGAACTGTGTTACCCCACCACAAACAGGCACACCTTCGCTATAGAGGCTCCTGATGGCAAGCATATTGGTAACTGCGTGTACTATAACGTTAATGAGACTAAGGGCGAAGCTGAAATAGGTATCGTGATGGGCAACCGCGACTACTGGGATAAGGGCTATGGCACTGATACTGTAGCTGCCCTGGTAAGCCACATTTTTCTTCAGACAGACCTCAAGCGACTCTATCTGAAGACTCTGGATTGGAACCTACGGGCGCAGAAATGCTTCAAAAAATGCGGCTTTACAGCATACGGGCAACTGAATAGGGATGGGCATAATTTTGTGCTTATGGAGCTCCACCGTAAGCAGTGGGAAAAGCAAACGGAATGAGATAAAATGGAAGACGAACTATATCAGCTTCTAGCTGGCACGGTGACAATAGCCTTACCGGTTACTGTCTTCTCCCCCTTGGTGTTCTCCGCCCAGATATTACACTCTATATAGGGCTCTCCATCTTCAATATACTTCTTACTTACCCTCCCCTGACAGGTAATAGCCTCACCGGGAAAGTTCATGCCCCGGTAATTACAGGTCAGTTTCCTGAGAGTACCCTGTTCCCCCATCCAATCGGTTACTAACTGACCCAGAAAGCTGGCTACCAGCTGACCGTGGACGATAACGCCGGGTAGTCCTTTGCTCTGGGCAAAATCCTTATCATAATGAATAGCATAGTAATCACCAGCTGCCCCAGCCCACATTACCAATTGACGGGTTGTCGGCTGTTTGACAAGGGGAGGGATTTCACTGCCCGCTATTACATCTTCGTAATAAACTTGCTTAGCCATATTTTGCCCTCGCTGGCTCATAGCCAATCATTATCTGCTGGCATCTGGCTACCAGCTCGTCCTTCTGGTTTTTGTAGGTTAAGTCAAAAGTAACAAACGTCATCTTACCGCTCTTGCTCCCCTCCCGCTCACGAATATTAGCAATCTTAGCGGTAACCGCTATTTTATCACCGGGTCTAACTGGCTGATAGCTCTCAAGCTCGGTGGAGCCATGGAGTAACCCCCTGGGAAGCAGCAGTGTTAATTTTTGACTAAATTGCTCGCCAGCGATAGCCACGATAAAGGTGGGGGGAGCAATAATACCGCCATACTGGCTCTGCCTGGCATATTCCTCATCTCGCCACAGGGGATTGGGGTCATCTATCGCCTGGGCAAACCTCTGTATCATCCCTTTCTCAATCTCATATACCCCGAGGTCCCATTCCATGCCGAGTTTATCCTTGAACTCATCAGTAGTCCGTGAATCTTCAGCCATTTATCACCTTTGCTCTGCCCGGATAATAAGAAAGTTTATACTGATTTTGTTGACGGCGTCAAGGAAGCCAGTGTTTTGGTGACCTCACCCCTCGAAGAGTCTTCGACCTTTATCCCCCTCTCCTTAAAAGGAGAGGGGGAAAGTTCTAAAAAGAGGGGCTGACGCCCCTCTTAAGCACCCCCGCATTACTAACCACAAAGCAAGAAGAGAGATGAGATACTAAAAGGGAGAGTCATAGAGAGGCGAAGCCTCTCTTATATAACCAATTCCCCCTTCCCCTTGTTAAGGGGAAGGGGGATAAAGGGGGATGGGGTTACCTAATAAAACCTAAAGAGGATGAGGTTAGCAAGAAATCTCAGTGTTTTCCCTTGACGGTTGACTCGGGCTAGGCTACAGTTTACCTAGGTAGAAAGGAAACTATGGGCTTAACCGATAGCTGGGCTGAATTTATATACCAAGCAGCCACGTCTGGAAACAAGACAAAGATTATAGCGACACCATTAGGGCTGATTTTCTGGTTTAGCCTGGGGGTGCTACTTGTTTTTGCCTCACTGTGGCTGGATAAGTTCTTGCCGGCGCAGCTACTCATTCCAACGCTAGCTAATATATCCCTTTCTGTACTGCTATTGCTAATTGGAGCTACCTTGTGCCTCTGGACAATTTACAGCTTTATCAAGGCCAGAGGTAGTCCGGTTCCCCTCAACCCACCCCAGCGGCTGGTGACCACCGGACTCTACTCGCGGGTGAGAAATCCAATGGTTGCCGGCTGGATTATAATGATGTTCGGTGTAGGAGTATTGCTCAACTCCATTTCGTTGATTCTTATCTTCACTCCACTCTTTCTCCTGCTAAACATTCTTTACCTCAAGACTATAGAGGAGAAGGAGATGGAGAAGAAGTTTGGTCAGGAATATCTCAAATACAAGGAAAGTGTGCCCATGTTCATTCCCAGGTTTCGCAGGAGGTAAGATTGAAAAGAGAGATAATTACTCCCTCAATAGAATGGCTTGGCGACCGGGTTAGAATTATTGACCAGACCCGGCTTCCTCAGGAGGAAGTTTATTTAGAGCTCGGTGATTACCAGAGCATAGCCTCAGCCATCACAGAATTGAAAATCAGGGGCGCACCAGCCATTGGGGTAGTTGGCCGCTTATGCCATAGCTCTGGGCGCTCTAAAAATTGAATCTGCGGCGAGGGACGAATTTTTAGGGAAGTTCCGAGTCATTATTGGCACTATTGCCAGCACCAGACCCACCGCCAGGAACCTTTTCCGGGCTATTGACCGTATGCGGCAGGTAGCTGAAGCTGGCGGGGAGGTAAAACAGATTAAAACGGCACTGGTTGACGAGGCGGTTAAAATACACGCTGAAGAGGCTGAAGCAACCCGTAAGCTGAGCCAGTTTGGCGCCGAGCTCATCAAGGACGGCTTCACCATCCTGACCCATTGCAATACCGGGTCGCTGGCTACCGCTGGCTACGGCACTGCCCTCGGCGTAATTATGCGGGCAAAGGAGCAGGGCAAGGAAGTAAAGGTCCTGGTCACCGAGACCCGCCCCCTCCTCCAGGGGGCACGGCTCACCACCTGGGAGCTAAAAAAGGCAGGTATTCCGTTTACCCTTATCACCGACTCCATGGCGGGCTACTTTATGAGTCGGGGCGAGGTTGACTGCGTGGTTGTCGGTGCCGACCGCATTGCCGCCAACGGTGATACCGCCAATAAGATTGGCACCTATGCGCTGGCGGTGCTGGCTAAAGAAAATAGCATCCCCTTTTACATCGCTGCCCCCACCACCACCATTGACCCCTCCCTGCCTTCAGGAGATGAGATTCCCATTGAGCAGAGAAATGCCGAAGAAGTAACCCATGTTCAGGGGGTGCGCATTGCCCCTGAATGCGAAGCCGCCAATCCCGCCTTTGATGTTACCCCCCACCGCTACATCACCGCCATCATCACCGAAAGGGGTATAATGAGAGGGAATTATGGGGAGGGGATTGGAGGGATAGTTTAGTCTTGGTGAACCTATCCCCCTGACCCCCTTCCCTTGGTGATTGGTGAAGGGAAGGGGGAAAGTATTTATATGAGAGGGGTTGCACCCCTCTCAAACTCTCCCCTATACTTTAGATACGTTGGGGGCATTGAAGAAAATCCCCCTCGGTCCCCCTTTACAAAAGGGGGAGGTTCTTTCTCCCTTTCATAAAGGGAGATTAAAGAGGGATTTAAAATTCCCCTCCCCCTCTCCTTTGAAGGAGAGGGGGACACAGGGGGTGAGGATGATAAGCAGTTTATTTAAGGAGGCACTTAATGCCACAGGCTAAAATAGGGATTATTGGTGGTACCCGTCTTTATGATATTGAGGGGATGACTGATATTGAGGAAGTTGATATAGATACACCCTTCGGCAAGCCGAGTGATACCATAACCATCGGGAGGCTGGGTGGGGTGAAGGCTGCCTTTCTGCCCAGGCACGGGAGGGGGCACCCCATCCCCCCGACCGATGTCCCGATGAGAGCCAACATCTATGCCCTGAAGTCGCTGGGGGTGGAGCATATCATCGGCATTAACTCGGCGGGTAGCCTTAAAGAGGAATTCAAGCCCGGCGAACTGGTTATCCCCGACCAGCTCATCGACCGCACCCGGGGTCGGGTCAATACCTTTTTCCGGGAGAGCATTGCCGTCCATATCCCGTTTGCCGAGCCTTTCTGCCCGGCGCTGAGCCAGGTTGTCTATCAGTCGGCGCAGGCGGCAGGCGCTACTGTTCACCGGGGTGGCACCTTTGTAGTTATGGAGGGTCCCGCCTTCTCCACCAAGGCTGAATCATATCTTTACCGCTCGTGGGGGGCGGATATTATCGGCATGACGGCACTGCCCGAAGCCAAGCTGGCACGGGAGGCGGAAATCTGCTACGCTATTATTGCCTGTGTTACCGATTATGATTGCTGGCACGAGAGGCATGAGCCGGTTACTGTTGAAATGATACTTAATGTCCAGCGCCAGAATGTTGATACCGCCAAGAACATCATCAAGCTGGCACTGGGTAAGATACCCGAAAAGCGTGACTGTGCTTGTGCTTCAGCACTGAAGACAGCCATTGTTACTGCTCCAGAGAAAATACCAGCTGAGCAGAAGAAGAAACTCAACCTGCTAATCGGCAAATATTTAACATGAGGATTAACGAATGCCCTACATAGAATTTGGTTGCCTGCCGACGGTTACTGGCAGTATGCCCCAGACTGACCCGCAGGCGGCATGCTCACAGATTGTCCATTATCTTAAGGACATACCGGCCTGGCCCCAGCTGCCCAGGCGGTCTTTCCTGGAGAATATGTACGCCCAGTACAGTCAGGGGTTTCCCGGGGTGGTGGTCAAGGAAGATAAAATCTATATTGACCGCTCCCAAAATTTAGATAAGCCCCTGGAGCAGTTCTACACTGCCTATCTGGAGAATGATATTAATAAATATCCCGTCAGTCCGGAATATGCCGCCGGACTCCACAGCTTTCTTACCCTGACCAATCTAGCACCTCTGGCGGTCAAGGGGCACGTAACCGGACCGGTTACCTGGGGATTGACGGTAACCGATGATACCGGCAAGGCTATTTTGTACGACGATATTCTGGGTGACGCCGTGCCCAAACTGCTCCGGCTGAAGGCAGCCTGGCAGGAGAAGCAGTTAAGGCAGATATGTAGAGACACTATCATCTTCGTTGATGAGCCGTATATGACTGCTTTCGGCTCGGTTTCGGTGATGCTATCCCGGGAGAAGGTTATCAGCCTGCTGGAAGAGGTCTTTGGCGGTATTAGCGGGCTGAAAGGAGTCCATTGCTGCGGCAATACCGACTGGTCAGTTTTGCTGGACACCAGCGTTGATATTATCAGCTTTGACGCTTACAACTATGCTCAATCATTGAGTCTCTATCCTGCCGAAGTAAAGAAATTCCTGGACAGGGAGGGCACTATTGCCTGGGGGATTGTCCCCAATGAGGAAGATTCACTCGCCAGGGAATCGGCAGCCAGTCTCAAAGACCGACTGGAGGAGGCAATGGCACCATTTACCCGACAGGGAATCCGCTTCAAGCAACTGA
>JABUBL010000176.1_pt1 | contig 16344 bp, 20 predicted proteins | sample 7240371 | NCBI WGS metagenome assembly JABUBL01 (sample SAMN07256343, study PRJNA390944) | subsurface metagenome | isolation source: Methane hydrate marine sediment | place: Pacific Ocean: Eastern North Pacific, ODP site 1244 | collected 2002
AAAGAACATGTTGCAGCCCCCCTATCATATCCTACAGAAGTTTCTACCTCAAGCTCTACTTTTATTTGGGATGTTGCATTTTTTATTGTTGTCGCGTTTGGTCCTGCAGAATCTATATGCAACGGCTGTGTGCCAATAAGCCTAAAGAAATATGATCTTTCATTAATATTTCTTAGGTGCTCTTCATCTGTTCCTTCAAGATGTATCTGGTCTTTACACCTGAAATAAAAGTCATTGTTTTGATTATTTAGCAGGCCAGTAAGTGTTGAAGCTTCACATTTGTAATCCCCGGCAAGAGAAGTATCTAAAACACTTTTTGATGCAGGGCAGTTTACCTGGTTTTCATCTGGCATATCATCATAACTTTGGTCAAGTCTGCTCCATCTGCATTGTGAAGGCTCATTCACAAAAATACTTAGATTAATTTCATACTGATCATTGGCAATAGGCGAATTATTCAAAATACTTGTTCGGGTTATTATTGGCTCTTCTGTGTCAGGACCATCATCAACACAAAACCTAAACAAAAAGTCATTGGAATTTGAATATCCTTGTTTTGTTTCACATCTTATATACAAGGAAAACTCTCCTCCTCCTATAAGTGTTATATTTTCTGCGCCTAATGCTTGTGAGTTTGGAAGGCTCATTTGGAATGAATGGTTGTAAAGACCTAATCCATTACTCATAAATAAATTTCCCATGTCTTGGAAACTAGTTGGTCTTTCAGGACTTATCTTGCATTTTGCAGGTTTGTCAAGAGCAAGACCAAATACTAAAGGAGTGAACGGAGCAACACAACCATTTATATCATCTTCTGGAACAATTTTTACTCCTTTATGTGGAGGTGAAATAGCAGTGTCAGGAACATATTTGTAGCCTGAAGTTAAAATTTCTTCCCATGGTTTTATTATTGGTGGATTTATGTCGTCTCTATCCACCCAAACACATAATTCATTATCTGTTCCTGGATTTATTATTTCACATGCCTGTCCAAGACTTTTACATCTGTATTCAGTGCAGGGAATATCATCTCTGTTGCATACTTCGCAATCCCGGCCTTTTGTTACAGCATCCCACGGCATACATGAGAATGAAACAACATCCATTCTTGTTTTTTTGTGTGTGAAAATAGAAATTAATATTCCTATTCCAAGCCCTATCCAACCAAGTGTAGGCAACCCAAAAAGCCATGTGCTGGAAAATATCCCTTTTAATTTTAATGCAGCGCCAAGTTTGGCAGCCATGGCTCCTGCAAAATAACCCCATCCTGCTCCAGCCCCAATGCTTTTTGCAAGTTCTGGATCAAGCTTTAGTAAGTGTTTTGCACCTAGTTTAATTAGCTGAGAAACTCCATAAGCAACCACTGCATTTGAAACAATATATCCAAGCCAATGCCCAACTGTTTGTCCAGCACCAGGTTTGGTTGAGAAATACTTAAGAAATGATGTTTTAGATTTATCTCCATTAGCTCCTGTAACAGTATCTGTTGTCACAGGAGGTGCACCTGTTTCTTGAGATTTTTTCAATAATCTAAGATAACCCTCTGCAAGAGAGAGTGGCGGAAGTGCGCTTATCGCTTGACTTGTACTTGGATCAGCTTCTCCTTGGGGGCAATCAACGCTTTTTAATTTCCAAGCATTACTACCACCATCACATACATCTGAACCCCCATTTGCAAGACACCATTCATTTATTTGAGCCTGGCCCCATTCACCAACTTTTATATTTCTTCCGCCAACTTCAATTAGCTTCCCAGTCTTATCTGCTAAACATTTTTCCACTGTTTGTGCACTAATAACAGGAATTATTGGGTTTCCTATTCCAATACCTCCCAAAATGTAAGAAAATGAAATAATACCTATTATCAAAAGAGCTATTTCAATTATAGCTATTGCCCCTGTTTTTTTAGTGAATTTTGTTTTTTTGTTTTTCATGTTTGTTATTTAATAATTTATTCTCCCCATTTTCCTTCAATCAATTCAACAAGATCTTCTTCTTCCCAATATCCTTGCTTTCCAATATAGTTTTCAATTACTCCGCAATCACCAATAGAAACACATAATTGACTCCTAGTTGAAACCCATTCATTATTTAAAGTAGATTCTTCAATAACATCTCCTGCTTCTAATCCAAGGCAATGGCAATTTTCTATACATTTAGCAGAACCAAGAAGTGCTTTTTCAACCTTAACCCTACAAACTTCACTCGCAACCATACAAATATCTCCAGCACCTTTCTGTTCCTGGTGTTGCTGTGTTTTGTTAGTGTCCCAGAACCATAATCCAATAGGATATTTTGGAACACAAACAGCTCCTTTTCTTTCATCATCTTCATTTTCCCTGGGAACAAGTTCTCCTTCTTCGTTAACAACAAGTGGATTTTCATCTTCATCATAATGCAACAAACCAAGGGTTTGCCCAACTACCCATCCACAATCTCTTTTTTGAGTGTTTTCACAATCTTCTTTGTTATCCTGTAAAACACAATCTTGCCATTGATTTGCTCTAAATTCAGCTGTTTTAAATCCTTCATCCTGACCTTCTATTTCAATTTCAGACTCAAGACAAATTGTTTGCCTGAAAGGATCACCTGATTCTGAAAGAACTTCCCCATAAATGCAAGCAAGCCTGAAATATTCACTTCCAGGATTATTTTCGTATTCAGAGCTTGTTGCAGTATTTGAGCACCATCTTTCTCCTTGCTCAGCCCATCTTCCAAAACTAATCTTAAATTCTTCAGCAAACTTTCCACTTTTACAGCTTAAATCAGCACACATATATTCTCCGTATTCCGGAGGGTTTGGAAACATCTGCGGATTATTCCTTTCATATTTTTTACCAATACTTCCCTCAAAAAAATCACAACTACCACAAACATTTGCATTTGAAAGATCAGGCTCAAGAGCACAGCTATCTGCCCTGCCAATCATATAATCCCAATATTCATGGACAACCGGATTGATTTTTGCAGCGTCATAAATATTTGCAATGTTTCCGCAACTGTCAATAAAGAAAACTTCATCTCTTCCTTCAACAATTTTTGTTTTTTCTGTTGGCCCACAAATTGTTTCTAAGTGAGCTGCAGTGCATAAAGTTCCTTTATAGAATTCTACATTTGTATTTTCTGGTGAATTTGCACTTACTGTTTGGCACTCACTACTTGTTAAAATTTTGCAATTTCTTAAAAATCCATCGTCAGATACACAAGCTCCTTTTTCCTCAGGAAAAGCACTTGCAATACACTGAATAGGGTCTCTTATATTTGAATTAAAGTTTTCTATTTCCACACCATAAAGAGCAGAAAGACTTGTACATTTTGTCTGTGTTACAAAAGCAGCACTGCCTCCCACATAGCAACAGCCTAATTGGCATCTTGGAATATCATCTCTAGGTCTTTGGTCCCAGATTCCGCCATCTGCCTCACAAACTCTTTTATGAACATTTGGCCTGCATGAGCCCTCCATAGCATTTACACATACTCCCAGCTTACAATAATCAGTTCCCTCACAAGAAGTTGGAATAGACGTGTAATTAGTATCTATTTCTTCAAGAGGAACATTCTGACACCATGCCCCGCTTTTTGTTCTTTCAGCACAATAATAAACTGTTGATTGAGCATCAGATTGAGCATCAACAAACCCCAAATATAAAAATAAAATTCCAAGCAAAAAAACACAAATTAAAATAATCTTGAAGTTTATTCTTTCTTGCAACCTCTTTTTTGTTTTTCTGTTCATCTTATTTATTCCTTATTTTTTTGTTTCAATTTAGCTATTCATAAAACACAGGAACTTCACCATATCCAGGGGGCCATGCAACACTTCTTGATGCAAACTGGAATTTGTTTCCTGTATCTCTGTTTATCAAAATATAAATTGTCGTGCCATCCAACTGTTTATATTTTTCAATTTTTATGTTACTGAAAAGGGTCATATAATAAAGCGTGTCAAAATCACCATGAGTGGCTTCCCAGTCAATCATATCATTGGATATGCTTACTAATTCATAAAGATTATTGTTCAAAATCACACTAAAAGAATCATACCTGTCTGTTTGAGCCTTTGAAACAGTTAAAACATAATTAAAACTTGTAACAACTCTTTTTGGAAGCAATTCTACAGTTGTTCTTCCGAGCTGCTCCATCTCTACATTATAATTTTTTTCTTCATAACTTTTCTCAAGGGCATTGAAACAGCTTCTGACATCTTCTTTTATCTCATTTTCAATTTCAGACTCAATATGTTCAATTAAGAAAGGTCTTTGTATACTGCATGTAATATAATATTCACTAGTATAACATAAATATTCAATATTGGTATTATTATAGGTAAAATAATGCTCTGGAGCAATGCTCCCCCCTTGCAAAGAAATTATTTCAACAGTGTCTTTAATTTTATCTTCAAGACAAGCCTGTATAAATGCATAGGGATTTTTTTCATCAAATACCGCGGTTGTCTCTGCTTTTGGAATCACAAAGTAAATCAAAACAGCCAGACCGACAATTAGTATAGCAATGATGATAAAAATTGTCACCTGCCCTTTATTTTTAATTTTAGATTCCCCTCTTTTTTCATTACTATACATATTTTTCTTACGAGAATATTATTTATAAACTTTAGGAAAAGGACGGGTATAATAACAAACACTATAATTCATCTTATGTAAATTTAAATATTTGCTTCCATATAAACTTCTATGAAATGGCCACTTATTTACACATTCCTAGCAGCCACCATAACTGTATTAGGATTTATTGAAAGAGAGCCTGTTTATTTAATAACTGCATTTTTCATATATTTAATCGCTCTTATTTGGTTAAAGAGAATAGTTAATCTTCAGTCTCAACCCTTGGAGCTAGAAGAAAAGAAAGATCCATAAAATCATTTTTTATATCCATTCTTAAAGGATGGTCGTTTGCAAATCTTAAAACAGTTTTTTCAGAAAGCCTTGCCCCTTTTATAAATTTCTGGAGATATTCAAGGCTGTATCTTGATTTGCAGTTTTCTGCAGAAATTTTTGCTTCATCCCCTGAAAATTCAGACATTGCAGAATTTAAACCCTTAGCCTCAATAATGAACTTCCCTTCTTTAATTATGAAAGAACAGGCATCTGCGACAACCATACAATCTTCAACAGAATCCATAAAATCAGAAGAATTCAGCTCAACCATAGAACTAAACTCCATCTCTGGCATATCCCTCTCCTCACTTTCAACCTCTATTAAACTTAAATTAAAATTTCTTTTAATTCTGTCATGAATCTGAATATTCAGAAGATTGCCCTTTCTTTCCAAAACCAGGGAACTTGCAGGACCACTTCTTTTTAAAATTCTTTTTAGGTTATCAAGATTAATCCCCAAAACCTCCTTTTCTGTCTCAAATACTGAAAAAGACCTTTTTGGAAGCACAAACCTGACCAGAGAAACATTTGCAGGGTCCATTGCAGTTATACTTAATCCTTCTTCGTTAACTTTTATCCTTACTTCTATAACAAGCTCGGAAATAATTTCAACCACCCTTGATAAAAGTCCTGGATTTTCAAGTTTTACCAACATTTTTTAAAAAAACAGCGCCTGCTTTTAAGCATTGTTATTGTGTAGTATAAATTAGTATAAGGTAATTATATAAATCTTTCATTCTATAGGAAGATTTATGTGAAAAATGGAAGAACAAAATATCAAAGAGCAAAGAATAAGAAAGATAACACAAATGTATTATACCAGAAAAGACATTCAGAAAGCGCTTTTTGAATTCTCAAAAAACAGGGAAATTGCCCCGAGTTATATGATGGAGAGCTTTGGAAAAAGACCTGACTCTTTTCAGTATCCAAGAGATGTTTTTGAACTTGTTAAAAACAGGGCAACTTCATTTCATTGCTCTGAGGAACTTTGGGAAGATCCTTTAAAACTTTCCACAGAAATGAATGAAAAACAACTCGATGAGTTGAGGATTGGGTGGGACCTTTTATTTGACATAGACAGCAAATATCTTGATTATAGTAAAATTCTTGCAGAAATCATAATTAAGGTTTTGAAATTTTATGGAGTAAAAAATGTTGGAATAAAATATTCCGGTTCAAAAGGATTTCACATGATTGTTCCTTGGAAAGCTTTTCCCAAAGAAATAAATAATATAAGAACCTCAGATATGTTTCCAGAGTGGCCGAGAATTCTTACGCAATTTATAATGGAGGCCTCAGAAAAAGAACTTATAGAAAAAATAACACTTCTTACTACATCTGGTTTAAGCAAATATGTAAAAGATTTTGAAGCTCCTAAAGATGTTATGCCTGATTTAATTCTTGTTTCTCCAAGGCATTTATTCAGGATGCCTTACTCTCTTCACGAAAAAACAGCCTTGGCAAGCATGGTTATAATCCCTGAAAAATTTAAAGACTTCCAGCCAAAAGATGCAGACCCCCTGAAAGTTAAAGTCAGGGATTTTATACCCGAAGCTGTGGAAGGAGAAGCTTCAGAACTTTTAAGAGAAGCCCTGGACTGGTACAAAATGAAAAAACCAGATGAGATAAGAAAAACAGAAAAGACAGAATTTAAACCAATTCAAATATCAGACTTCTCAGAAGAAATTTTTCCTCCAACAATAAAAAGAATTCTGCAGGGACTCAAGGATGGAAGAAAAAGATCTCTGTTTGTTCTTATAAATCTGTTCAGGTCAATGGGAATGAACAAAGATGAGCTTGAAAAAAGAATTTATGAATGGAATGAAAAAAACACAATTCCTTTGAAAAAAGGTTATATTAAGTCCCAGCTCTCATGGAGCTACAGAAATAAAATAGTTCCTCCCCCAAATTACGACAAAGACCATTACAAAGGAATAGGAATAATTCCCACAGAAGAAGAACTTCGGTATAAAAATCCTATTAGTTATATTGCAAAAAAGAGCAGACAAAAAAATATACAAGACAAACCAAAGCGCCAAATAAAAAAATATAAGAGAAACTAGACTAAAGATAATTTTAAAAATAAGTGTTGACTTTAGATAACATGACAAAAAAGAGGATATTAAGAATAGTAATCATATTTTTGATTCTTATGATTTTGTCAGTATTCTCAGTTCAAGCTCAAATAAATTCTACAGAAGAAGAGGAAAAAAAGGAGAAAGCTTACCAGTGTCTTGAAGATAAGGTAGAGGGAAATTGCGATTCACTCTCAACAGAAGAAAAAATCTTTTCTCTTCTTGCAATTAATGAATGCAAGGCAGAAGTAATCACTGATTCTTCTGATGAAGGATGCTGGCCTGCTGATAGTTGCAGGTTAAAAACAACAGCACAGGCAGTTCTTGCTCTTGATAGTGTTGGAGCAAATACAGATAAAGCACAACAATGGCTTCTTTCCCAAAACAAGACACCTTCTGAGCTTATATGGTATCTTCAAATTGAAAGCAGTAATCAAACAACATGTGAAATTGGGTATGCAGGGGTTTCAAGGCCAATTGAGATTGCAGAGGATAAAAAAATAAGTGGAGATGCAGGACACTGCCTTCCTTTAGCACAAGATAACTATTGGTTAGAAGTCTCTACTTCCTCTTCTTGCTATGATCAGGAGTTTAGTATTTCCTGCGATAATGATTTTTTCACAACTCTTTTATTTAAAAAACGAGATTCTCCTATTCCTATAATTCATGTTTCCCAAGAAATATCCCATGCAACAGCAGGGGGAACAATTACTGAAAAAATCGAATCTTTTTGTTTTGGAATTGAAAATCTTTGTAATTATGAAGGAAGCCTCTGGGCAGCTCTTGCGCTTAATTCATTAGAAAAAGATATTTCTGATTATCTTCCTTACCTAATAACTTTTGCAGAAGACAACCAGAAATTTTTGCCAGATGCATTTTTATATTTAATAACTAATGATAAAGGATATTCTTCTTCCCTGCTTTCAAAACAGAAAAAAATCGGAACCAAATATTACTGGCATGAATCAACAGATATATATTATGACACAGCTCTTGCACTTTTTCCTTTCAAGCATGAAACCATTCTTGAAAAAACAAATTCAAAGCAATGGCTTCTTGAAACTCAGTACGAAAATGGGTGCTGGCAGGACAATATAAGAAATACCGCATTTATTTTAGCTTCTGTCTGGCCAAGAGATTTTATAGGAGGAAACGGAAACGGATTGCAGGATTGTGTAACTGCTGGAAATTATTATTGTGTAAATAAAGGAAGCTGTGAAGGCCAGATTCTAGATTATTATTGTCTAGGTATATTAACTGAGTGCTGTACTGTTCAGACAGAACAATTAACATGCGCTGAACAAAACGGAAAAATTTGCTCTTCTAATGAGATATGTAGTGGCGGAGATTGGGTAAGTGCAGCTAATACAAATAAATGTTGTGTTGATGGAACTTGTAAAATACCAACTGTTTCAGGATGCGAACAACAAAACGGAACTTGCAGATTATCTTGTTTAGATGATGAACAACGAGCATCTCATTCATGTAAATCTGAAGGAGATATTTGCTGTATTAAAAAAACACTAGGAAAATCATACACCTGGATTTGGATTTTGTTGATTTTGATTGTATTAGTGGTTATCGGAATAATATTTAGAGACAAGCTAAGAAATTTCTTGTTCAGGATAAAATCAAAATTCAAAGGGCCTAAACCAGGACCAAGACCAGGAAGGCGGCCACCCCCAAGACCACCTGGACCACTTCATTATCCTATAAGAAGACCTATGCCAGAAAGAAGAATTCTTCCTCGCCGACCACCTATAAAACCCATAAAAAGACCTTCTAAATCACAAACAGAACTTGATAAAGTTCTTAAAAAGTTAAAAGATATGGGTAAGTAGAAAACCTCACAAAATTTATTAACCTGCTTTTTCTTTATTGTTTATGAAAAAACTGATAATTATCTTTACCTTTCTTTTACTATTTCCTATGATTTCTTCAGTTGAATTTGAAACGAAAACAGGGTTTGATCAAGGGGAAACCTTGGTAGCTGTGGTTTCAGGGAATTTTTTAGACCAGATAACCAGAGACAACATCTTTTTTTATAAAGAACATGTAAGGATTCCGGTGATTTATGAAGTAGGAAAAATAGAAGGTGATTTTTATATTTATGCTATGCTGACTAGAAAAGAGCAGGGAAATTATTCCGTCGTAATAAAGGACGTAAGATATATGAAGGGGATAGAGATAACAGACGAAGACATTGTCAAAAATTTTACAATCACAGAAAACACAACTGATTTTTCCTTAAATCCTGGATTTATAATCACCTCAGAGAATTTTTTTCTTGAGGTGCAGAATTTACAGGAAGAAAGAATAACAATTCAGATAGATACGCCAGAAGCTTTTATATCTGAAAATTCTCTGGAACTTAAATCAGGAGAAATCAAAAGAATAAACTTTAACTTAAACGAGGAGGGTTCTGCTTTAGAAGAAATTACGTTAAGCTCTGAGAACACAAATTATTCTGTTCCTGTTTTTGTTATGTCTGATATAAATATAACAGAAGAAGAGAGGGGGTTAAATTTTAAATTTGAGCCACACATAGTTGATGTTTCACTAGCTACTGATTCTGACTCAAAAAGAATAGTGTATATTCTGAATAAAGGTGATACTATAGAAGATATTTTTATTTCTGTTTCACCGCTTTTAGAACCTTATGTAACTGTTTCACCGCAGAAAATAAATACCCTTGAAAAGAACTCTACTGAAAAGATTGAAATATTTATAACTTCAGGAACAGAAGAAATTATTATTGAAGGCCAGATATTTGCAAAAGCAGAAAATTTTACATCTTCTTTAATACTTATTTTGGATTTTATAAAAGATTTCATTCCTGCAGACGGAGAAGAGGAAATTATAACAACATGTGCACAGCTTGATGGGATAATTTGTAGCGAAGGAGAAAGATGCACTGGTGAAACAGCTTCCACAAAAGACGGAACTTGTTGTTTTGCACCTGCAATATGTGAAGAAATCCCAGAGAAGCAGACAGGAAAAATTATTGGTTGGGGGATAGTTATATTGGTAATTTTGCTTTTGTTCTGGTTTTTCAAAAAATATAAAAAAGTAAAACCAAAAGTTGATTTGCTTAAAATTGGCAAGGGTAAAAAATAATTACTTTTTCTTACGCTTTCTTGCACCTTTTTTCCAGTTTGTTTTTCCTGACAGAGCAGCCTTACATACAGCCCAGGCATTTCTTACATCACCTTTCTTTTTAACTTTTCTTACACATCTTTCAAGTTTTTCAGGCATTGTTTATCTCCTTTTTTTAGATTTCTTGGATTTTTTCTTTGCAGGCTTCTTTTTTTGCTTTTTTTCAGTTTTTGGTTTTTCAAGATTTTCCTGGTTGTCCTGTGTTTGTGGAGGTGCTTGTATTGGCATTACCTGTGCAGGAATCTCTCCCCCAAGCTCCTGAATTTTATTTAAGAGAATTTGTTTTTCTATCTGCATTATTCTTGCTATCTCATCATACCCGTGAAGTCTTCTTGTAAGTTCATTGAGAATGTCGTTAAATCCGTTATTTGACAGGGCAAGTATCTCAGGAGAAATAATTTCAATATGGGCTGGCATGTATTTAAACATTAAAATAGCAAGATATAAAATTTCATCAACTTCAATCTCAACCTCTGCAAAAGTTGTGTAAAAATCTTTTTGCTCTTTCATTAGTGTTGGTTCTTTTATCTGTTTGGATTTCAGTATAACCCCTTGTTCTTTTCCCATATTTTCTATTATCTTTTCCAGGCTTTCTACAAGGTGCTCTGGAGGCTTTCCTATAACATCAAGAATCATTACAGCGCTGACTTTCATCTTATCTGAACTCATTTTTATTATGCTTATTTTTTCTCAAAATGAACAAAGCAACCAGCAAAACACAAAAAAATACAAGGCCATAAACTGCATAATTGCTCTTGCTCAAATTTTCATTATCATTTTCGCTTTTTATAACTTGCGGATTTAAGTTTATTCCCGGCAATTCTACAGGCCCTGTTTCTTTTGAAAGGGGTTCTTCTATCTCTTGATGTTCTTCTATCTCTTGGTATTTTTCGTTAACTTCTTCCTTTTTTTCTTCATCCTTTTCCTCTTGCCCGTTGACACATGCTAAGCCTTCAGCAATTATATTAGCTAAATGGGTTTCACCTATCCCTGAAATTCTTATCATATCCTCTACAGAATCGAAAGGCCTTAGAATTATTATCTGTTCTGCTCTTTTAGGACCAATTTGGGTAATCTCTTGCAATTTCTCTTTAGAAGCAGAATTTATATCAATCTGGCCTTTGTCGCATGATGCAGAAATAGTTGAGATTAATAATAAAATTGTTATTGTTAGAACCGTCGCTGATTTATTCATTAATAGCTAACACAATAGAGAATTTTAAAGATTATTATACTTCTCTTTAAAATCATCATATTCAATTTCCCCTCTTTTTTTGCCTTTTTTAGCTATCAGGATTTTGCTGAAGATTTTTTTGTTCAGTAGGAATTTGCATTTTTCTTTTTCACTTTTATCAAGCCAGCCACTTCCCCTTACTTCTACTCCAATTATTTCATAATTTTTTCCCTTGGATCTGAAAGCTATAAAATCAGGGAAACCTGTTCCAATCACCATGACTTTTTTAAAAGGATTATATTTTCTTTTTGCTTTCATAAGTTTTCCTTTTTCAAGATCAACATTATTTGTCCACTTGTCCATAATCCATCCTTCGCTTTCAAGCTTATTTCTTACTTTTAATTCAAATCTTGCTCCTGCTGCTCGGCTTTTCTTTCCCCGAATAGAATTCTTTTTCTTAGGCATTTTATAAATCCCGCGCTTGAAGTGTCCTCCTTTTGTTAGCTTTGGCTCTTTGAATAGCTTCTTCTAAGATATTTTCAACTTTTTTCTCCAGAGCTGTTCCGACCTCTTCTGCAACACTTGAAACATCATTTTCTTTATCCAATTCTTTTACAACTTTCTTTATATTGCTCTTTACAATCAATACCATTTTATTTTACTCCCTTATTTCAAACCAACCTCTTCTGCAATTTTTTTAATTCCGTTGATGGCCACTTCAAAAAATTCCTCTAAAGTTAATCCTAATTGCTCACATTCCTTTATAATATCTCGGTCAATTTTAGCAGCAAAAGTCTTGTCTTTGAATTTTTTCTTCAGACCTTTTGCTTCCATGTCATTAACTCTACCATCTCTCATTAAAGCATAAGCATGAATTAACCCAGTTATTGTTTCAGAAGCAGCGAGGGCGTGCTGTATTTTCCCACTTCTTTTTTTATCTTTTAAACCAGCAATATCAAAGCCGCACCCATGAGAAAGAATCACGTCGATAAATTCATCATCAAAACCAGCTTCTTTCAATATTTCAGGCGCTTTTGTTAAATGTGTCTGCACATTATCTTTTGTAATCCCCCAATCTATATCATGGATTAATCCTAACATTCCCCAGTATTCTTCATCTTCCCCAAGTTTTTTTGCAAGTTCTCTCATGACAGCTTCGCTTTCAAGATAATGATTTAAATCTGTCTTTTCTGAATTATATTTTTTAATAAGTTCACATGCTTGTTCTCTAGAAATAGGCAGGCCTGCCATTTTATTTCCCCTCAGGTTTCATTAAGGGAAAGAGTATGGTGTCTTTTATTGGCTTATTCACTAAGAAAGAAAAAAATCTTTCACTTACCCCAAAACCACATGTAGGAGGCATCCCATATTTCAAAGCTTCAACAAACTCCTTATCATGCATTTGAGCTTCCTTATCTCCTTGCTCTCTTTTTTTTGCTTGTTCTTCAAATCTTTTTTCCTGATCAAGAGGGTCATTTAATTCAGAATACCCATTTCCAACTTCACTTCCTGCAATAATCACTTGAAACCTCTCAACTTTTTTTTGATCTCTTTCTTTTCTTTTTGCTAAAGGTGAAACTTCTACAGGCTGATTAATTAAAAATCCAGGTCCTGCTAATTTTTTCCTGCAATATTTCCAAAGAATATCAATAAGTTTCCATTTATCTAAAATAGGATCATGTTCTAATTTTAGTTCTTTCAACTTTTTCTTAACTTCTTTTTCAGATGCAGAGTAAATATCCACTTTTGTATATTTTTTAATTGTTTTTTCATAATCATATGTTCCCCATTTTTTACCCATATCAATTTTAAAACCATGTGATTCAAATTTAAGAGTTCCTAAGACTTTTTTAGCCACAGATTTATACATTTGCTCTACAAGTTTCATACCTTGTTTATAATTTGCATATGCCCAATAAAATTCCATTTGAGAATAATCTTGTAAGTGTTCAGGACCCATCCCTTCATTTCTAAATTGCCTTCCTATCTCAAATACTTTTTCATAACCGGCAACCATTAATCTTTTTTGCCATAATTCTCCCATTGAAATTCTTAAATAAACATCAATGTCTAAAGCATTATGGTGTGTTATAAAAGGATTAGCATCTGCTCCCCCAGGAGTATTTTCTAATACAGGGGTTTCAACTTCCATAAATCCTTCCCCCTCCATAAAATCTCTTATTGACTTCCAAAAAATATGTTTTTTCTTAAAAACTTCTTTAACCTGCGGATTCATAATTAAATCAAGATACCTTTTTCTGTATTTCTCTTCTTTATCCTGAAACCCGTGCCATTTCGACGGTAACGGAAGAAGAGATTTTGTCAAGAGTGTGGGCTTTTTAACAAGAATCGAGTGCTGACCTGTTTTTGTTTTAATGATTTTTCCCTCAATTCCAATTATGTCTCCAATGTCTATATATTTACAGAAAAAATCAAAATCTTTTGCAGGTGTTTCTTTGCCTTGAAGAACTATCTGAATTTTCCCTGAAAAATCCTGCAAATCTGAAAACACTATTTTTCCTATTTCTCTTTTAGTCATAACTCTGCCAGCTGTTTTTACCTTTGTTCCAAGCTTAGCTTTCAAAGTCTTGCTAACAGAATCTTTTTTATCAAATTTATTAGCATAGGGATCTATCCCCTTTTTCCGAAGTTCTGAAATCTTTTTCTCCCTCTCTTTTATAATTTCTTCTTCTCGACCCATTTTTATCTTACTTCATCGAGGATTATTTTATTTTTAAATCCACCTTTTTCTTCCTGTTTTTTCTTTCTGATTAACTCTAATTTATCTCTATTAATTCCTTTAAATTCACAGATAGCATAAAGAACTTCCAATATATCTGATAATTCTTGCTTGTTATCTTCTTCTAAGAATTCATCCACTTCTTCTTTCAATTTATTTTTTAGCTTTTCCCAATACTCTTCATCATCTGCAATATGTGTAACAGGAATTTTTCCTTTATGATTAATAATCTCAGGAATTTTATCTCTAACTAACTTATTATATTTCATCTTAGATATGCAGTATTTTAAAACTTTTAAAATCTTGGAATCTCTCTGGCTTGATTGTAACTTCTTTTATTTGCGAGTGTTTTGGACCTTTTTTTGCAAGTTCTATCATTTTATTTACATCATCAGAATTTCCTTCAAGAAAGATTTCAATTCTCCCATCTTCAAGATTTCTAATAAATCCTTTAACATTATATCGCTCAGCATTTTCTTTAATAAATGACCTAAAAAATACTCCTTGAACAACCCCTTTAATATAAAGCCTGACTGGTTTCTTCATAGAAAAGAAAAGGAAAAAGGATTTATTAAGTTTTATCTGTTTCTTCCTGTTAAATTCAATCACTTTTTGGCAATTCCGTTTGAGCAGAATAAGCTTCAAATTCTTTAACAGATTCCTCTATCTCTAGAGGATTCCCACCTAAAAGTTTATCGCGTAGCGTTCGTGCAGATACACTAAAACTTGGAGCCATATGGATGTATGCATACATTTCCTCCTTTCTCATATCTATGATATCAACTAAGTTTGCCATGTCCATGTAAGCTTTATGGTATTCTTTTCTATCTATTAATAGCTTAATCTTCTTAGTATAAGCTTCTCTTGCATTTTTTACGAATTCATGAATATCCATATAAAAAAGGAAATTTTGTGATGTTTATTAAATTAACTGCCAAAAAGCAACTTCTCCCCCCAAATTCACAAACCAAAAGTCTTTTCAAATTCCTTCATTCTGATGTATTGTAATAAGAAATCTCTCCCATGTTTTGTTATGATTATTCTGACACCATTCTTCAAAGTATTTTTTTCTATTAGGTCCTTCTTAATTAATTCATTAAGGTATGCTTTCATCTGATTATGTGATAGGTTTGCCTTATACATCAGATGCGTTGGCTTAATGCCTCCGTTTCTTTCCTGAACGATTGTCAGCATATCTGATATTATGTCCATACGACTTCTTTTTCTCTCCATATTTCAGTATCCTTATAATTAAAAATAACAAGATTACATAACTTATCAATTCTATGGTATTTGCCACAGCAAACAAAATCCCTACTTTTGAAAGGACATAAATAAGCTGGGCCAAGGCAAGAATACTAAATGCTGTGATAAGTATCTTTGTATTCACAAACCTGTTTTCTTTATAAATCCTATAATAATTATTGACTATGAGAATTAACAAAACAAAAGCAGTTAAATGGAAGAAATAGAAAAATCCTTCGTATGCACTTAATATAGCAGAAAGCAGTATGAAATATAAAACAAGGGCATAATCCCCCACAAATATTTTTTTCCTTGGAAGCCTATAAATAATAAAAAACCCAGCCAAAATTAAAAATTTATGAAAGAAAAATCCTATATAATAAAAAATATTTACAGAACTTAAAAGCTGACCTGTAATTATTGCTTGCCCTATTGCCTGGGCAGGCCCTATATCATAATACAAAACTAATTTAGTAAAAATACATGCCATCTGCGCGAGCGCTATTAGGCCAAAACCTGTTCCAAGATATAAAAGATTCTTGTTTTTTTTATTCAGATTATAACTTCTAATAGCAAGAACAGAAAAGATTATTAGAACAATAAAACTAAAAGAATCAATCAGAATATCTTTTCCAAGAAACCAATCAGGAGTAAGAACTATTTTCATCCTTCAAAAAAACCAGTTTTTATTTAAAAAGCTTGTGGAACCTTATTCTATATACCTCTTCTTTATCATCTTTTCACAATTGATTTATAAACCCTTTTCTTAGTTTTATCAGCTTAAAATTACCTGACATTTAGTCTCGTTTCAACCCCAATTCCCTTCTAAACGAAGGGAATTCATGCTCATCCCCCTTTTATGGGGGACAAAAATTCAAAGAAAAAGGTGTGAAATGGAAAATTTATTTTTAGAGGGAATTCCACAGGATGCAAAAGAGGAGATTTTTCTACTTTATAATCTCGGGGTAGGAATAGAGGACATCGAGTATTTGATTAGAATTAAATTAAGAGAAAGTTTTAATTTAGAAATTTAGGCTCTAAAATTTAATTTACAAT
>JABUBL010000177.1_pt1 | contig 16339 bp, 29 predicted proteins | sample 7240371 | NCBI WGS metagenome assembly JABUBL01 (sample SAMN07256343, study PRJNA390944) | subsurface metagenome | isolation source: Methane hydrate marine sediment | place: Pacific Ocean: Eastern North Pacific, ODP site 1244 | collected 2002
GGCTGAGGACCGATGGAAGCGAAAGGCCCAGGCTACGAGAGCGTATCACCGGTTGAGGGCTTTGGAGAAATATCAAATCACCCCAGAGAGATTCCCAAGTTGGGATGGGAACCACGAGACCTTTGCCGAGATCTATGGGTGGGATACCGAGAAGATAGCGCGTGAAATGGAAGCCGTGTATGGGGGGCCTTGCAGGAAGTGCGGACGCCTTTATAAAACAATGGGGCATGGCAGGGATGACTTGACGATAGACATTATAGATCTCACTTTAGAGCCATTCTATGAAGATAACACCCGCTTTGTTTGCGGATCCTGCAACAGCCGTAAAGGATCGAAGACCCGTGAGGAGGAAAGGCGGGTGACGAGAGCGTACCGAACTTGGTTAGGCACTGGCTGCGACCACCACCAGCTTTCATTCTCACTGATACCCGGGTCGCCTGGCGACCTGCCCGATGCACCAGTGCAAGGCGAGGCTGTCCCAGCCAAGGAAAAGCCGACGCCAGACAAGGCAGGTGCGCAGCTCCAACTTTTCCGGGGGGAGGACACATGGAACAATTGAAGGGGCAAATCACGGCGTAGGAGGGTTTTCATGCATATTGAGAAACTACACGGCCCCCCGGGGACGGGTAAGACCCACGCCCTCATTGAGCGGGTGAGAGGGGAGATCGACATGGGCATGGCGCCGGAGGATATCGGCTACTACAGTTTCACCCGGGCAGCCGCCAGGGAGGCGTCGCGGCGGATATCGATCGACGGGCATTTCCCCCACTTCAGGACCATCCACTCCGAGTGCTTCAAGCTCCTGGGTTTGGCGCGCGATGACGTGATAGCAGGCGCCAAGCTCCACAGTTTCGCCCAGGCGTTCGGTTATGAGATCTCCGATTTATCTGAGGACCAGGACATCGCCGAGCACGAGGTGAGGGAGAAGGTACTGAGAACGCTCGGCGACTACCTCCTCTTCTTTGAGGAGTGGCGCAAGAACCTGCTCCTCGATACCGAGCAGGCTTACCGCAGCTTCATGCGGATGGAGGATCTCCCCCTGGGCTGGTCCCTGCCGGTGGTGATCAAGTTCCAGGAAAGATATGAGGCGTATAAACGTGACAACGGACTTTATGACTTTGCCGACATGCTGCTCGGGGTCCTGCGGCAGAGGATGACTCCCGGGGTGAGCGTTATCGTCCTGGACGAGGCGCAGGACTGCTCCCCCCTCCAGTTCAAAGTTATCGACCTCTGGCTCGGGGGTGTGGAGAGGCATTACATCGCTGGCGACCCCTTCCAAGCTATTTACCAGTGGCAGGGAGCAAGGCCGGAGCTATTTGAGGCGAGGCAGGCGGACAAGAAGACCCTGCTGGATCAGAGCTTCCGCCTTCCCCGCAAGGTGTATGAGTTCTCCCGGCAGATCATAGCCGGTACCCCCGCTTACCGACCGCGAGATGCCGAGGGCTACATCAAGCGGGGGCAGGCGCAGAGGGCGCTCGAGGCTGTGGAGCAGATCGACGGCAGCGCTTTTATCCTGGTCAGGAACAGGTATCTCCTCGCCTCCCTGGTGGAAGAGCTGTACCTGCGGGGCGTGCCATTCGGCAATTTGCGGGGGGCCTCCCCCTTCCGTGGTGAGATAGCGGGCCGGGTGCTGCTGCTGCGGAGATTTTTACGGAACGAGCCACTTGCGGTCGCCAACCTCACACACCTCCTGGACCACATCCCGCAGAAGCCCTATCTTGCAAGGGGGCTCAAGGCAGAGATCAAGCGGCGGGCCCAGGAGACTCCGGGGGCCCTGGTGCGCCTTCCCTCCCTGCTTGGCCAGGTGACTGAAGCGTTCACCAGGCTCGCGGGGAGCGGGGAGTACATGGACCTCCTGAAGATGACGCCGCAGTATAGGTCGTACTTTGGGCGGGTGATCGCCAAGCATGGCGAGGGGGCGCTCACCAGCAAGCCCCAAATTCTTCTGGGTACGATTCACTCGGTTAAGGGAATGGAGGCGGCCCACGTGATTATACTGCCCGACATGGCGAAGAGGACGTGGCTGGGATGGACGGCGGATCCGGCTGCCGAGGCCAGGGTGTGGTATGTCGCGGTGACCAGGGCCAAGCAGGGGGTGACCCTGGTGGATGCTCAGCAGATGAGGTGTTTCCAATGGTCATGAAACAACAGATGAGTTTTTTCAGCGCTGAAAGCAAGGAGGTCCAGGTGCTGGTTGCCCGGATCAAAGACGGGCATATCAAAATCTGGGAGAGGTGGCAGCTCATCCGGCAGATGCCGGAAGGGACCGGCAAAGATAAATACATGGATAGCTGGGACAACGCGGTGGAGAGGCTACGGGGGCTGGCCAACGACCTGGCAAAGCAGGAATATCGAGAATGTATCTGTAAAGAGGGGGCTCCGGAGTATCCCTGCCTGGTCTGCACTGTGCCCAACGAGCTCTTTGAGAAGGGAAGTTGCCCGGCTTGGGAGACTGAACTATGAGTCTAGTTTGGGGAGAGAGGACTCTCCCAGAATGGACGATCAGAAGGACGTAAGGAGGCAAGAGTAATGTGTGAGATTATTTGTTTGGCAGAGCTTGTCGGCGGGTTTTTAATCGGCATCTTGTTTACTTTGGGGGTGCTGGCGCTGATAGAGCTCAGGTGGACGAAGAGGGCAAAGAAGCCGTCTTCACACAGTCTGGACACTAATAGGCACTGGAATAAAGGATAGAAGGCCGAGCAATGACAAAGAAAGAACGAGGCATATCCTTCACCGCTTGGTCTATCCCTAAAATCATGGACAGGACTAAGACAATGACTAGGCGGACCTATGGGCTGGAGTTTGTCAATCAAGACCCTGATGCCTTTGAGTTGCTGCGAATGGAAGGCGATATGGCTGTTTTTAAGCAGATACGATTCTCTATGACGCAAATAGAGCCACGTATTCCATGCAACTCCTTCCCCAAGAAAATTGAAGGTGGCACTATTTTGGGAAGTAAACCTGATAATGTACTCTTCTGCATCAAGTGCCCCTACGGTCAGGTTGGCGACAGGCTATGGGTGCAGGAGACATGGTATAGCGATTGCGAAATCATTGGGGATAGAATTCTCTATAAAGCAGATGGGCTAAAAGCTTGTTTCAACTATGGAGGGCCTTGGAAATCCCCTCGCTTCATGCCCCGCTGGGCAAGCCGGATAGACCTGGAGATAACCGAGGTCAGGGCGGAGAGGATTAAAGAAATCAGCAGAGGCGATGTTGTGGCTGAAGGCTTACCAAGAGATGAATTCTCTTATGCCCAGAGGTTTATGAATTTATGGGACTCCCTCGACCCTCGATACCCTTGGGAGGCAAATAATTGGGTATGGCCGATAGGTTTTAGGAAGGTTAAATGATAGGTGCAGTCGTGCTCCGCAATGATAGCAACAAGATCATAGCCATATCGGTTGAGCTGATGGACCTGAAAGACGTGGCCCGGTATCTACAACTCAACTATGAAACCGTGAGGAGATGGGCGAAAGATGGCAAGTTCCCTGCGTTAAAGTTGGGCGGTGTGTGGAGAGTCCGCATGTGTGACCTTGAGGAGTGGATCGATAAGCAGGTGGGAGGGGCATCGATTGAATGAGCTGGCACTTTTCGCTGGGGCTGGTGGAGGAATTCTCGGCACTAAACTGCTTGGATGGCGAGTCGTGTGCGCGGTTGAAATCGATCCGTACTGCCGAGAAATCCTGCTTCGGAGACAGGAAGAGGGAATCCTTGAAGCCTTCCCTATCTGGGACGATGTGCGAACCTTCGATGGCAAGCCTTGGCGTGGGAAGGTGGATGTCGTCACTGCTGGATTCCCATGTCAGCCCTGGTCCTCAACTGGTGGGAAGAGGCGGGGAACAGAGGATACAAGAAACCTCTGGCCTGATACCATTCGCATTATTAGAGAAGTCAGGCCACGATATTGCCTCTTGGAAAACGTGCCAGGTTTGCTTACTCACGAATACTTTGGAACCATACTCGGAGACCTGGCCGAGAGCTGGTACGATGCTAGGTGGAAAGTTATATCGGCAGCCGAAGTTGGAGCCCCCCATCTCAGAAATAGGCTCTGGATTGTGGCCAACAATAACTGTGGCAGAGGTGACTGGCGGGCCTGTCTGTCTCAATGCAAAACACCCTTACAGCATGAAATTGGGGCAAGCGGTCAGGATGTGGTCCACACCACAGAGCAGAGACTACAAGGATCGGGGCAATTTTACCGTTCACCAAGAGAAGTCGAAACTAGCACACAGGGCTGGTGGTCAGTTGAACCCCAATTGGGTAGAGTGGCTCATGGGGTTGCCTATCGGGTGGACCGGCTTAAAGCCCTTGGTGAAGGCCAAGTTCCAGCAGTGGTTAGAGTCGCATGGGAATTGTTGAGTGGGAGGGGCATCGAATAAAAATGAAAGGAGTACGGAACAGAATAATGGACGCGTTGCCAGAGGACTATAGGGCATGTGTCTATGCTGACCGGATCCAACACGATGTCCCTCCCGTCAAAGGAGAGACATGACTAGAATGTTCCGCAGCATTACGAAGACTTGGAATCCTTGGACTGGCTGTCGGCATGGTTGCATATACTGCTGGGCAAGACCCTTAGCCCTACAATTCCAGGAGCAGGGGAAGGCCAAATACAGTAATGGGTTTGAGCCAACCTTCCACGAGAAGGAACTAGAGGCAAAATTCAAGCCTGGCGAGTTCATCTTTGTCAGCTCCATGGGCGACCTATTTGGAGACTGGGTGCCTTCAGAGCAGATATGCCAAGTGCTTGATGTTATAAGCCGGTTTCGTGATACAAACTTCCTACTACAGACAAAGAACCCTGCCCGCTTCTCCGAGTTTATCATACCACGTAACGCTTATGCTGGAGTAACAATTGAAACTGATGTCCCTTACCTAGACATCAGTAAAGCTCCTCAGCCATTCTCAAGGTACAGAGCAATGGTAAAGCTAACTAATCCTCCAATGGGTGTAAGGAAGTTCCTATCTATCGAACCCATAATGAGTTTCACTATTGATGGATTTACCAAGTGGATAGCGGACATCAAGCCAAGCATCATCGAAGTAGGCGCCGATAACCACGGACATAACCTGCCTGAACCATCCTGGGAAAAGGTAGAGGAGCTACTTAGGCGACTCAGGGAAATCTGCCCCGATGTGAAGGAGAAGGATGGGCTAGAGAGGCTAAAGCAGGAGATGCCAACGTGAAAAGGGTCGCTCAGGGCTTCGGGCGTCGTTTGGGAAAGGGCGAAAGGGAGAGGAGGAACGCCAGGATTATTGAATTGTTTGAAGGGAGGCTTAAACCGGGTCCCATAGGGGAGCGTGTGGGTTTATCTGCGGGTCATGTTAGAAAGGTGCTTCGCGGTGCTGGATATAGCCTGCGGCAGAGGAGGTCGAATGATTAAGCCGCTTTCCTCAGCAAGCTGAGAGGGTAAAAGGGAGAGCAATGAAGGAGGTTAAAAAATGCAAACCTTCCAAATTACCACAACTGTAAAATTAATTACGATGGAATGTAGTGTCTGCGGTACGATATTTGCTATCTCAGAAGAGAAGGATAGGCGAGCACTTGATGCGGGAGATAGGTTTTGTTGCCCCAACGGTCACTGGCAAGTATATAGAGAGACCGAGGTTACTAGGTTGCGCCACCGCCTTGACCAGCGTGAAGCTGAATTGGAATCGGCTTATAGACATCTTGATGAGACTCGCAATGATTTGAAGATTAAAAAGCGCTTAGTAACCAGAATGGAAAAACGTGTTCATGCAGGGGTATGTATTGAATGTCATCGGCATTTTGAGAACCTTGAACGCCACATGAAAACAAAACATGGGAAGTTGTAAGGAGGGTAGAATGCCCATATTAAACTACACAACAAAGATTGCCGCGGCTAAAACAACAGCCGAGATCCAGACCAACCTTGCCAAGCACGGCGCCAAAGCTATCTTGACTGAATATGACGATGCAGGGAACGCTGAGGCCCTTTCCTTCAAGATTGTGACTCGGCAGCAGGGGGAGCTGGGCTTTCGTCTCCCGATCAACACAGAGGCCATCCAGAGGATATTGATAAAGCAAAATGTAGATAGGAGATTCCGTGAGTACGACCATGCCGTGAAGGTCGCCTGGCGCATTGTCAAGGATTGGGTGGAGGCGCAGATGGCCATCCTGGAGACCGAGATGGTGGAGATGGAGCAAATCTTCCTGCCTTATATGGTAACACCAGGTGGTCAAACACTGTACTCAGTAATGCGGGATAGAGGATTCTATTTGGAAGAAGGAAGGGGCTGAGGGGTAGAGCTTGGCGAAATGGGTATGGATAGGATTATAAGGGTATTCCCGAGGCGCACATCAGACACACCGAATGATGCTTACGCATTCGTCGGCGACCCCCAAATGTGGCGTCCTGATAAGGTAGATGAAGTTCATATTTCCTGTTCGTTTACTTGGGACAAAGAAAAGGCGATGCGACTAGCACAGGCATGGGCGCAATACTACCCAACGGTGAAGGTCGGCGGACCAGCATTTGGGATCCAAGAAGATGGATTCGTGCCTGGTCGATACATCAGGAAAGGCATCACCTTCACCAGCCGGGGCTGCAACAACAATTGCCCCTGGTGCTTGGTGCCGGAAAAGGAAGGCAAACTGAGGGAGATAGAGGACTTTCAGGCAGGCTGGAATATACAGGATAACAATCTGCTCCAGTGCTCGAGGGAACACATTTTGAGGGTCTTCGTTATGCTAAATGAACAACCAAGGGGGGTCTACTTTGCCGGCGGACTAGAGACTGGGCTAGTAGACGATTGGCTGGTCGATCAGCTTATGGGTCTCAGGATAACTAAAATCTTCCTAGCTGCGGACACCAAACCTGCACTTGAACCCCTGCGTGAGGCAGTAAAGAAGCTTGAACCCCTCGCATTAAGTCGCGACAAGTTAGGGTGTTATGTAATGATCGGTCGCAATGAAAGCATCAGCCAAGCAATGGAGCGACTAGAGGCTGTTTGGAGGATCGGCTGCATGCCGTTCGCACAGTTATTCCAGCCGCCAGAAAAGTGGATCGAATACTCGCCTGCGTGGAAGAAATTGGCTCGACTGTGGGAAAGGCCGGCAGCGACAAAGGCAATACATAGGTGATTTGACAAAAGCTTTTGTAAAGGAGGTGAGAGATGCCAGAGGACTGCCCGATAAAGGAAATAGTCAAGCAGCTTTCAGTAATGCTGAAACTATATGAGAAGATACTAGAACACTGTGACAGGTGCGTCAAAGGAAAATGATGGATGGAAAATGCGTCTGCTCTAAGTGCGGCCTTGAGTTGCCGAAGCCAAGGGGGGTTCCCTGCGATAAGCTGGTTTGTTGCAACTGTGGAACACCTATGGCAGATAGAAAGAGAGGAGACTGATGTGGGTGTATGTGAGCGATGTGGCAGAGAGTTTCAAGCATATTGCGCCAAATGCCGGGAGGATATTAGCCTCCGGGAGAAAGGTGCAGAGCATATTCCGAGTGAGGATTTAATTATCCTACTTGCCTACGATGTCAAGAAAAGACAATATCGCTATGGGTGCAGTGTGGTGGAGTGTCCCTGCAACATGAGGAACGGCTGGTGTTCAAAGGCGACACCTGTTATTGATAAAGAATTCTTGCTACAAATGCTCAATAGGATCCACGAATACGATGGGGATAACTGCATTAAGCAATGGTGCGGTTAAAGGAGTACCCATGAAACTGACAAAGAAACAGGCTCAACAATATAGTCTACACCTAGTCCGTGATGGAAAGCTGGTTGCTATTTTTCTTGTCGGTGCCTATCAATCCAAAGACAGCCCTATCTTAGCACCACTAAAATTGGGCACAGCTATCATTAAAGCTATGGAGACCCATGCTGAGATAGTACCTTTTGCGGGGAGAAATTTGAGGAGGCGACATGAACGAACCCATAGACATTGAGTTTACTAAGTGCCCGAACTGCGGAAGTGAGAAGCGTTTAGGGGATGAGATACTGAAGAGGAACCCACCTCGAGGAGCACCACCTAACATGAAAGCTGGGCTGAATACGGAGATGAAGCTTCTGTCCGAGCCGCTACACGCCATGATAGCAGGCAGGGCTCAAGTGATAATAACCGATTACTGCTTCGACTGCGGGACTGGCTACCTTGTGCGTACCTTCGAAAAAGGCCGTGTTGCCAGCTAAATGACCCCGGCCAGGGCCAGGGAGATCCAGGGCACCGCGGCAAAGAATATCCCCCACAGAAATGAGGCAATGTCGATGTGAGCCTTGCTACCCTGGGTGACCTCGTAGGCCAGGAAAACGAATGTGAAGAGGACGCAGATGGTGAGGAGGGCCGGCAGGAAGGCCCCACCCAGGGAGACCCCTATCGCCGCCAGGGCGATGATGGCCATGCCATGTGGAATATGGACCAGCAACCTCTTAGTGTTTGGATAAAGTGCCACTAGCTTGTCTTCTTCCTCTCCTCATCCTCCAGGAACTTCTTGAGCTTCCTTTCCTTTACCTTGCCGCCGCCTCCATTGTCGGACAAGCCTTGTCTATTTCCGAGGGCGGATGTCGGAGCGGACAAACTGCCTTTCGACAGTCACGAAACCTACCAAAATTGGTGGGAAACCTTCGACATCATCCGACAATCGCATCTTCACCCTACCGCTTCCTCCTCTTCTCGATCTGGGCCTTGAGCTCATAGCCTCCAAGCCCTGAGACGGCAGCGAAGGCGATCCCCAGGACGGCGCCGTCAATGTGCTGCCACAGGGCGATCCCCTCCAGGATAACAATGGCGATGATGGCGATGATCGGTGTAGCCCGCATCATTCTCTCTCCCGCATCTCTGCTTCAAACTTAGCCTGCCTCTCCGTAGCGCTCTCCACCTTCGCCTCCCTGACAACCCTCAGCTTCTCCTCCAGGGGTAGCTTCTTAGGCTGCCGGTCTGAGTGCTGCTCTACTATCACGTCGATACACTGGCGGGCTTTATTGTGAATAGCGTTATCGAGCCACTCCTGGATACTGATCATGTCTGTGAGAAGGGCCTTCTCCTCTTCTGGGCTCAATGTAATTGTATACTCCATCTCTATCTCCTATCCAACCTTTTGAACTGCAAGGTGTGTCTGTTCTTTGCCTTTACGCAGAGTTGCGTCCGCCCCTGAACCTTGATAACAGAATAGCTCTAAAAAGTCACCGACAGCTAACTCAGAGAGAACCACAGCAAGAATGATAGGCCACGACGCTACGGAGCCTATAACTTGACTGCAACTGATGAGAGCTCCACCATTTTTCCGAACCAAAGTCACGTATCGCTTATCGCCTGGCACATTCAGCCATCCACAAATAGCTGTAACTAGATACATTCCTGCCTCATCTACAGTGAACCTATAAGTTGCAACGGGGTCAAATTCGTTTTGAATATCATACTCCTCTGCATCCAATACTACCTTAGTGTTTACTCCAGTAGGAATTACTTGGTCAGCAGCGCTCTTGTAACCCTTAGCCCCTGACTGCTTCGCCAGGGTCAATATCCCGGCAGCGCTAAGATGAAAAGCCTCTACTCCGGCCACATCCATGCGGACTATGTCCTCGTCCGCTCCCTCCTCCACATCCACCTTGGTATCGGCATCGGCATCCACGAGCTTGGTGGCTGATACTAGCGTACATTTCCACGTGCTTGAAGCAGCATCCCAGTAGATGATAAAGCCATCGGCAAGCCCAGTTAAATCTACATCCTCTATATCGTCAAGCTTCTCTACTATGGCATGAATGGACATAGCTCCCGCTGCTGTGCCTGCAAGTGGTACCCACTTCTTATTCTCCTTATCCCAAATCCACAATTCGGCTCCTGCACCCATTGTTATCTCCTCACGGCTCGTTCTGGGTTATGATTACATTATCAAGATAGCAAGTACAGGGATTGCCACCATCTCCCGTGTTCGAGATTGTGATGAGCGCCTCGCACCAAGGATAGCCTCCAAGACCAACTTCGCAGGAGTACCCAGAGAGGTCAAACTTAACATCATTTACCATAAGCCGTACATATTTAGCATTGGGGTAGTCTACCACCATCTTAATAGGAACAAAGATAAATTCGTCAGTAGTTAACTTTGTTATAGGAGCTAGCGGTTGCCACGCAGAGCCATCATAGTACTCCCAGGTGGATGTTGCCGCAGTAAATCTTACCCAGGGATTATATGATATAGCCGCAGTAAATACTTTCAGCCCAATCTCGTATTGTTTAAGGTTGACGCCTGTTGTAATATGCAATTCTATACCTATTCTGGATAGGTTTTGGATGGGAAGGAAGTGCCTAAGCTCAATCTTATCTCCTAACCCTGTATCTGTTGTAAGTTTAGCTGAAAAACCACCGCTTCTGGCATGGTCCGCGCTCCAAGCGAAACTCCCACCCCATACAGTAGCTCTCCACTTTTGGACACCGCTCTCGAAATCATCCATCCATATAACATCGCCACGGCGGTCGAATGTGTCAATAGAGCCTAGACGAGCTGCTAACTCCGCCCTGTTTATCGCCTCTATAGGCTCACTGGCCGCCTGGAAACCTCTGCTAATGAACAGCCTTATACTGCCCTGCCCGGCTAAATTGGTTATAAAGAAGCGGTAGAAGGGCCCCCGGATGTATCTCTGGCGACGTAGGTCGAAGGTATCGAAATAATCTTCGTTCAGCCTCAGTGTTACCTCGCCCCTGGCAAACTGGTTTTCTATCCAGATGAAACTGCCAGATTCTTCATGGAGCTCATTAGTTCTGGCAGTGGACAGATCGATGTCTATGAACTTATAGAACTCTGGTCTGTCTTTGGTGAGGTGGTCGATTAAAGCTCTAGAGAGTGCGGGAGGGAAAGGAAAAGCCTCTTTTTCCTCTGCGGAGACTTTGAGGATCTCCATGAGGAGGAGGTTCGTTACGTTGATTCGCTCATCAAGGCTGGTGGCTTTATCTGCGAGCTGCTCAAACCAGTTGAGCCTCTCGGCTATGTGCCTCTGGTATTCCGCAGGAGTTCTTGGGAACATTGTCATTTTTTTGCTTCTGCAAATCTGTATGTTCCGCTACAAGCCCCTGTGTTACCTGAATCGGTTATTGCGGTAACCCAAATGCCATCGCCCCTAAAGCCCATACCCGACCTTTCTATATGGCGGCGGGATCAGCTTGCCGGCTATGGCACCGTAGGCTGTAACCCCACTGCCATCTGAGGACTTGGCCTGGATCAGGACTTTCATATTCTCGGTGAGCTTGTTGTCTTTGAATTTCTGGGTAAAGGATGAAATGAGGTACTGATCCATCCACTGCTCCACGTTAGCAATCACCAGCCTGAACATAGTTTTGGCATAGTCGCTGGTGGCCAGGGAGATCTCGAAAAGCTCGCCCGTATGCCCTGCCGGTATCACCCACTCCAATATGTCAATGTAGGTAGTCTCTTCTGTGGACTCCCGATTGAGATCAGAGTAAGGGATCCCGAGGGGGACTGCTATGCCGGGTAGTTGCTCAGCCCCGGGTATAAGCTCCAGGAGGAACTTGACCGCCTCGGGCGGCTCTAGCCCCATCGCCAGCACCATTCTAAGCAGGAGCAGGTTAGTAGAATCCTGGCGCGCGCCAAAGCCAGCGAGAGTGCCGTTCAGTCTCTCCAATACTGCCCTGAGTTCTTCCTCGGTCATAGCTCATCCCTCCCTACTTCTTAATGATGATGAAATAAACGCCCAGGGTAATCAGTATCCAGGTCAGCCAGTTGGTCTCACCGGGGTTAGAACTAAGCCCCGTGCCCCTCTCTGGCAGTTCCTCAGTGCCATAGAGCGCAAGGTGTCTCTCCCTGCGCTCCTCATCAGTCCTGGGATGGCCGTATCTCCTATCTCCTGCCACCATAGCTCACCTCATAGCAACCTTTATAAGCCAGCAGCATGAACCCTGTAGGCTACCTTAGCATGTATCGGACTGTCTCCCGCGGTAACATTGGCCGTGGCCAAAGTCAACACTAATGCCGTATTCGCAACTGGGGTCACACTTGCCTCAAGTTTATCAAGCAGCCGCATCTGGTCCACCTCCTGGTCTAGGAGCCCCGTCGCCGCTTCGGTAACGCTCACCCCCGCCCCGTCGCCATCGGTGTATTTCACTTGCAGGTCGCCAGCCGTTCCGATGGTATAGGCAGTGGTGTCGTAGTCCAGAGCGAGCAGAAGCGAAATAAACTCTAGAACATTGCCCGCCTCTGGAGCCGCCACTAGCTCTTTTGGTGTGCTGAAAAGATCTAGAATCTCGGCTGATGAGATTTCCACCTCAGCATATTGAACTAAAGTTGGGTCTAGTTTAGCTGTCGGGATACTGGCATCTACCAGGGCTTCAGAAGCATTGAGCGGTGGTCCCGAGTCCCCTCCTGAGTGTGTGTGGTGTGGAATTGGCATGGTTTACCTCCTTATAAATAAGAGTTTCTTAGAGCACTCACGCTAGTGCTACCCGCCTGGTCCGATGTAATTTCTACATCAAAAGTGACCGTGCAAGACTTACCTGTTTCCAGCTCGTAAATATCCAAGGTGATTGCATCGTAATATATTCCAGGCACTAAAGGCATTGTTATCGCCCCTGCGAAGTTCATGCTTTCACCAGGCCCAATGTTGGCACCCCATACCCCGCGGTAAACACCAAAATAGGTTTTGGTTATCTGGTACTTGCATGCCTGCGGTGTCGGGTTATAGAATATGAACCCAGCATTACGGATGCTTCCAGCCTCGAATGGAGGTGGTACATCCCATGCTAAGTGAACCTCTATTAAGCCTTCTCCAGGAGGTGCCTTCACGAGTGTGATGGTATCGACAATCTCGTTGAATATTATCGGTCCTCTTGGAGGACAATACACGGCGATACTGACTGGTTGGTCAGTGCAGGGAGTATCATACATCGTAATACCCTGACTTATCGTTACTGTCTGTCCTGCACGCACGGCAACGGATGGCCAGTTCACTCTGTGGAAGGCAGCGTCACAACTCAAGAAGATTTCGTACTCCCAGTCCCACTCAGTTGGGTTCGTCACTGTGATGTTTGCCGTGCGGGGCTTCCCGCAATCGAAAGTCGGGTTTCCCCCTGGGTTCCATGTCAGCCCTACTTCCACACTATGCTCACCTTGCGATGGCTTCCTGATAAGGAAGTACCAGACGCCCAGCCCTATCAGAGCGAGCATACCCAAACCTGTTTTCTTATCAGCCATGCACCCTCCTTATGTTGGAGCCTTCTTTCTCAGCAGTCGGTAGCCCAGCACAATAGCCCCGATTCCCCTCCTGAGTGTGTATGGTGTGGAATTGTCATGGTTTACCTTCTTTATACGTATGACCAAGCTAGGCTGTTAATGCTAACACTAGGGCTGATAACTGGTTCAGGCTTCACATAGTAGACCCCAGTGAATAACTCTTGCGCCAGCAACACGTCTTCGTACCATACCTCGACAATGACTCTTCTCTCCTCAACATTGTCACGCACGTATGTAATAAAACTCGGCGACTCCACTACTTGGGTTGTGCCAGGGGAGAGAGTAACCGTCTTAGTCAAGGTTTTGAAAGGGGCTGGGACTCCATATAGGAGATAATGGAGGTAGAACTTCACTGTCACAGGCAGAGAACAGTGCTCCCCGTTCCTGGTAGACAAGTTGCTCAAGGTAGTTTTCAGTAGGATAGACTCTCCCGGAGCAACTACCCCTCCAGGCCCGACCGGGTTTGATGCCTCGATTCCGGTAATGCTTACTGAGGGAGTTACAAGACCATCTGTGGGCGGCTTCCTGATAAGGAAGTACCAGACGCCCAGCCCTATCAGAGCGAGCGTGCCCCAGTCTGTTTTCTTATCAGCCATGCTTCTCCTTATGTTGGAGCCTTCTTTCTCAGCAGACGGTAGCCCAGCACAGCAACCACACCGAGAACAATCCACTTGAGCCAGTCCAGGTCCAGGTCAGGGATAATATCAGCAAGCATCCGGATAAACGAGACTATGACGGACAGGAGGTAGGCGCCGACCACAATAGCGATCCAGTGAGCCCGAATAAAGACGAGTATACCAACCAGCCAGGCCGGGTCAGCCTCGGCCTCGACGACCGCCTTTGACCAACCCTCACCATAGACGTCAACAAGGTCGACTCCCTCCGGCATGGAGAATAGGTGCTCGGCGCCGGCCATGTCAAACAGGAAGGCCACGGGCATATTGAGATCCATTTCAAAACGGATCTTCGTGCCCTTCTTAAGCTCGAAGTTGGCAACGGTTGCTGCGAGCTCGTCCAGAGAGTCGCCCCGAGCTACCGTCTGCCACATTCTACCGCCCCCTTGCCACCAGATACACGCCGATGACGATAGCCGATGCTATGACAGGGTTAGCCTTGATCCACTCCCAGATGCCGCCGAGACCATCACCATCTACACCTCTGCGGAAGACAAACTCATTCCAGCCTTCTACTAGTTGGATTGATACTCCATTGTAGGTGAGAGTGCAGGCTTGGCTAACTTGCACGGAGTAAAGGCCACCCTCCTGCATCACATGATCCAAGCCAATAATGACCCACGCGTTAGTTACTGGATCAAACCATTTGGCGTTAATAGCATACGGCTGGAAAGTTAACCAAAGCTCTCGGAATAGCATTTTTACCTCCTGGTCTTACTTCCTTCCAGGTCTACCCTACTCATAACTTCCCCCTTGCCACGAGGTACACGCCGACAGCGATCGCTCCTACTATCACAGGGTTAGCCTTGATCCACTCCCATATACCGCCGAGACCCACATCTGCTGGGGATTGGGCTGCATCAGCCCACTCAACCTTGACATTGCTGATGCTGGCGGCCACAGGGTAAAGACCGACCAAGATGGCGCTTGCCTGAACCGGGGTTATCTTCCCCTCAAGGATGACATTCTGCCCTGCGCTGATCGCCTTCTCAGCCACACTGACGCCATCGACCTTGAGTGCAACGGTGGTGCTGCCAGAATCGACGTGGAATGACGCCTTAGCCCAAGCGACCTCCTGGTTGATGCCGGGGAAGTTAACGCCGCCGCAGGAGGGAGCGTAAGAGCTTTGCCCCTTCATGAGTCACCCCCCTACTTAGAATATGCCTGGTGCAACAGCCAGATGTCCCCGCCGGTATCGATCGTGGTGAAGCCCAGGTAGTCGTATCCGGGTAGCCTCCCCCTGAGATCCAGAGCCGCATCGCCGACGATGTTGCCCCAGTTGATAATCGCCACGCCGACAGGCTTTGCCGCCAGGCCCAAGCGAGACTGCATATCGCCCTCAAGGGCGATCCAGTTCGCCTTCCACGGTATGGTGTTCTCCAGCGCCTTGATGTAGCCCACCTCGGTCACATCCTGATCGGTGGGAGTCACCATCCTGGTATCGTCGGCGTCCACGACCATGACCAGGGTCTTCCTGAGCATAGTGCCCGCAGGAAGCGCCCGCTGCACGCCGAGCTCGCCGATGGCGGCAGCAATGTCATACTTCTCCCACCTGACATTGGGGAGGAGTATGTTCCGCCTCACCGCGTTGTACTGAGGTCCAGCCAGGATGGTCGCCGGGGTCACCGTAACCACACCGGAGTCGATGGTGACACCACTCGCAGCTAAATCGGTGGCCGCCCCCCAACTGATCTCCAGTGCGAGCTGGCCCAGCTCCACCGCAGGGATCCCCGCCGACGGGTCGAACGGGTTAAGCGGGTTGACCCCGAAGTGGATGTGCCACAGGGCCTCGGCAATCTTGTCAGTGCCGTCCTCATCTGAGATCTCATCCATCCGAACCTGACCCTGGTACTGGAGATAGTCGAGCCAGTGGAGCTGCCTGCCGTCACCACAGGCCCACCAGGTGTGCCCCTGGCCATCCCTGATCGCCATCCCCTTGATAATCTGGGCCAGGGAGTCTTCTGTCACATCCGCAGCCGTCGCGACATCGTACTGGAACCTCACCCTGAGCTCTAGGTCGGTGATCAGGCCGACCCTCTCCAACGCCAGGCTCCTTGTGGCATTTGCCGCATAGTCCAGCGTTTCAACTAATGGCGTCTGTTTCGTCGTCATGCTCCCCCTCCTGTAGCTGCCGCTACGCTATTCCTCAGAAAGGTCATAGCATCGCCCTGGTGCCCGTTCCCGCCCGGAGGGGGCGTAGCCTCTGGGTCGGGGTTACCGGGGTTATTACTCGTGGCTCCAACGCCCCCGGGCAACTTAGCTATGAGATCCCTGATCCACGTCTCCATCGGGACAAGTGTTCTCAGGAAGTCATACCCCAGGAAATACGTGGCGATCCTTGCCCCGCCCGCACCGATTACTTTGTGACCCCATCGGTGCATGGCGTAGACCTCGCCTGCCTTGATCGCAAGCACCGGAACCGTGGGTATCCTGGGTATTAGGATGCTATGACCTT
>JABUBL010000178.1_pt1 | contig 16305 bp, 15 predicted proteins | sample 7240371 | NCBI WGS metagenome assembly JABUBL01 (sample SAMN07256343, study PRJNA390944) | subsurface metagenome | isolation source: Methane hydrate marine sediment | place: Pacific Ocean: Eastern North Pacific, ODP site 1244 | collected 2002
TGACAGGAAGAATATGGCAGGAGTTACAAAGGGAGCGGGCGGTCGGGAGAAGTACGGAAAAACAACTACATCAATTTCTTCAAAGACCCAAAAGGGGTGTTCAGTACAAATGGTGATAAAGACACTCTCTATGATTCACTATTCTACGAGCCTTTCTATCAGCTGATGCGTCTACAATTGCTAGCTCAAGAAATGGAATCTTATGAAGATAAAGAGATGGATGCTAATATCGTAACGGTACTGCACATTTGTCCCCAAGCAAATAGGGAATTCAGGGACAGAGTAACCTCCCCATATCTAGGAAGGATGTTCCCAGGCAAAGGTACCCTCGAAATCTGGAAGAACATAGTGCCTAGAGAGAAGTTCATGAGCATCTCGGTCGAGGATCTCCTCAATATGATACAAGACGCCAGTATGGCTGAGCGAGAGTGGGTGGATTATCTCAAAACGCGTTACTGGTGGCGTTATCAAATAGAGTGAAGGGATCACCGATTTCAATAATTAGTGCTATTTCTATGGGTGTGACAGGAATTGCACAAAAGCTTGTTTTGTTAACTGATTACACCTTTTAGCGTTTTGTGTGATGGTAGCTGAGCTGCTTCTATCAATCTCCCAACTTTCGCATGTTTCATCACCTCAAGTGATGCTCCAAACCAGCCTGGCTGGCCTATTCCTCGCCCGCATCATTGCCAGCGAGGTCAAGTGTCTCATGTTCGGGGTCAAGGTGGTCAACGAGAAGATGGTCAGTCAAAAGGTGCCGCTGCAGCCTCTCTTTCAACGCATCATCTATGAACATTTCGCCGATGTCGCTCAGGCCCAGCTGGATTATCTCCTCCATGAGCGGGTAGATGGGCACCTCTAGCAGACCTGCCGCCAGCCGTACCCGGTTAGCAAGCCCAACATCGCACTGGAAATTGAACCCTCGCCTCTCGATTTGACGGCTGAACTTGCGCTCCAACCGCTTTTTCTTCCGAAATAACCTCATATCCCTATCTTCCTAGTAACTTTTTCTAGAAACATTCATTTTCGCACCAAAATGCGCTGCTTCTGCCCGTTTTTCCCGCCTGATGTCGCCAAAATGCGCGGTTTCGCCCGTTTTTCGCTCCCAAATGTAGCCAAAGTGGGCAAAAACTGGCAGATTTGTGGCCATCAACGGGTGCCCCCGCAGGCTGAGCCTGCTAGCAAGGCTCAGCACCGGGGGCTGGAGGTTATTACTCTTCCTCGTTCTCGGCTTCCTCCTCACCTTGCACCAGCAAGGAGTCTTCATCTACCAAGGCTTCCTCTGCGGAGATTCCTTTCTTTGCCAGCGAAGCGATGAGGTCGTCGAGCCTTCTCAACCTAGCCATGTCTACCTCCATACCTGTTTCTCGATGCCCAGACCGACCGCCGAAGGCCCAAGCCTTCGCTGGGCTGGTAATGCACAAAAAACATTTCACCTCACTCATTCTGATTCTCCCATTAGCTCCATGTCTCGCCGATTAGGTTTGTTCATCCACTCGGGCGGGTCAAGGTCGCCTATCGTGGTGTAGTCCAAGTTACAGAACTTCGCCAGCTCCAAAACCTCGTCCACATGCTTCTGCTCAACCACCTTTTTGCCATCAAGCAGGGCGGCCGCAAGGCACATTCGTTTCAGGTGGCGTAACATTCGGAAGCCATAAGTGTGCAGGCTCTTCTGAACGGGTTTTATAGAATCTATTAGTTGCTGACCTAACTCCTCAGGCATTTCAACCTTCTGTTTCTTCGCTGGCAGGCTGAGTTTTATGCTCTTCCCCAAGACCTGCTCCTCGGACTTAAAGGCTATATTATTAAGGATATCCTTGACCGTGTCTTGCCCATACTGAAAGCTGACAGGGAGGAACCTGGTGAGGAAGCCGACTGAAGACCACTTATGCCAGCGCTTATCGAAGTCCTCCTTGGCTATGCTGGTAATCACTCCTGCTCGGGCAGGGTTCTTGAGCCTGATTGGTTTACTGAAGGCCTTGGAGATGATTTCCGTGACTCCCTCCTCCATGAGAGCGTTCAGGAAGGTGATAGAACCCTCGACCAGATATTTCTGACGGCTGATGCAGTTCAGGAGGTCGGGGAGGATTAATATTTTGTAGGTGCCACTGGAGAACTTCGCTATGTATTGCTCGTAGAAGGCGGCAGGGGTGAAGTTGGTTACTAGGAGTATGGCGTCGTTCGTACCATACTTGGTGACGACCTCGGTCTTCGCAGACTCCTTGTGAGCGATAATCATTACCGAGAGAGCCCTGTATCCTATTAGCTTAGTGGTGGCGATGGCTAACTCGATAATACGGTAGACGGGCTCGAGGCCTATGAGCGTTCTTCCTTTCATTCGTTCCCTCCGCTCACGATGAAAATTCCTTGTTGGTCATCGTAGCTAATCGTTACCCAGTAGTCCTCGCCCTCTTTCTTCGCCTTATACCGAACCCAATCCTTTGGGAGGAGCAAGGCATAGCTGGCACGGCTGAACTTTATCAATTTCTTTTCCTCAACTATTTCCGAGCCTTTCAAGTTAGGTCTGGTTTTCCATACTCCCATGTCATCCTCCAAGAATGTTTTTATAGATGTATATGCATGGCAAAAATCGCTGCCGCGCAATTTTAGCATATCATGTCAAGCCAATCGTGTCAAGCATCGGGAAAATAAGAGAACCCAGCGAGGATGCTGGGCTCTCTTAAAGGAGCCCCTCAACCTTATGGCCGAGGGCTCCACAATTGTCGCGTGGTTCAACATCATGGAGGAGTTGATGACGCGGTATCGGCAGGTGGGAATCTCTTGAGATGGTGCAGCGGTATACTCGCTCTGTGAGCTTCAATGATAGCTTGAAGTTCTACAAGCCGCCGCTCTCGCAATAACAGCCATAGGGTCTAAATCGTATCTGGAGCCTGTGGCCAACAAAAGGCTGCGATGGGTTCGATAATTGTGGACCATTAGCTTGGACCGTGGTAGACTGTTATCCACAGATGTAACAGAGGATGAACGATGGCGAAAGCAATGGTAATGATACACTGCCCGGAAACCGGTAAGCCTGTAGCCACAGGTATTTCAATGGAGAGGATGTCTTTTACACCGAGTATTCTGAAAAATCAGGTCTTGCACAATTGCCCTGTATGTGGACGGGACCATTTTTGGTCAAAGGAAGACGCCTTCTTGGAAGAGGAACAGCCCTCAGGGCTTAAATAAAGTAGTCCGGCTGGCAAACGGTCATTTCCAGGCAATTAGTGACTGCCAAAATAAAGAAAACAGTGGAAATCACTCAGACTGTAGACGACGTACCAAGTCTAGAGTTTCGTCGACTTTGGACTCCCAAGGCCCTGACCGAACTTTTTCCACAGTTCTGGTTCCATCCGGGTGTAGCGTGAACACTAAGTCTGGACGAAACCTGCATCGAGCTATAATTCTAGTGCGGTTACCTGATAACGGGCGGCTTTCTACATATAAGCCGCAAAGGCTAGTCTGTGACTGCTTCGCAACCGGCAGCTGTTGCTTTATTTTGGCTATCTCCTCGACTTTGTCCAGACATCTATCAAAGTTGGTTCTCCGGTCTCTTGCCATCACTTGTTTAAGCTGGTGGCCACACTCCTTGCAAAACTTCGCACTTTCGTCTGCTTCAACACCACAAACGGGGCAGAATGTCACTTCGAATCTCCCTTAATTGCCAGCATTTGGGCTAGCGTATCTCATTAGCGATTCAGTGAGGCGAGATTTTCGCCCGACTACCGAGGTCCCTTCGGGGGGAACAGTTTGCAGTGATTAGGTTAGAAATATTTCAGGAAAATCACAATCGAGTTCCGAATGGTGCTAGGTTACATCAAGCTTTGTTGGTTGTCAAGGTAAAGATTGTAGTTGCTAGGTATGGGGTTCTGATGAGCAAGTATTTGGAAAAACTGATTGAACGGGAATGGAACAGCGATAGAACTGAGGTCGCCAAGGCAGCCAAAAGGAGAATCAGGCGGATTTTGAAAGGATACGGTGGGCCATCGTGAGTTTGTCTATAGTCTCTTCGGTGGGTCTTGGGTCAGCCAAAGTCAGGGATGACCTCAAAGCCTTCGGCTGCAAGGCGTTTGACGACTTGTCTCGCTGTGCCTTGGGCGATGATGTGTCTGGACCCCAGCCAAACACAATCGCCGTTCACATAGATGCCGTAGCGGTTTCTAGTCTGGGAAGAGACGGTTACTATCACAGGACTCATCCGCTCCGCCGCCTTAAGCAAATGCTTCTCGAACCTAGCCGCTACCCATCTGTTGCGCGGTCCAAAGAGCCGGTTTAGCACACCAGGATTATACCATAGAATTTACAGTTGGAAGAGATGGCCGACGGAATTGTGAGTTTGTTTGTCGCTCAGCCAGTTTCGCTGGTTGTCAACTTGAAGGCATGAACTTAGCGCTTTCTAAGTAGCCTCTCAAGGTGGGTCTTGCCTTCAAAGACCTTCGACAAAGGTTGTAATTGAGATTTCATTGTATGATAATGTATAATGGCAAAGGTTGCGGGATCGTCTAGTGGTAGGACGGCTGACTCTGGATCAGCAAGGCTAGGTTCGAATCCTAGTCCCGCAGCCATCTTGTATAAAAGCAAGCAGTAAATTCCCCCTTTCATCAGGTCGAATCCCCACCCTAGGGTGACCACGAAGGGGACGAATCGCTGGCCGGGTTGTTGGTGAGGTTGGTCTGGTTCGAGCCATCGGCGTCCATCACGTAAATGTCAAAGCTGGCCTCACGCCAGGAGGTAAAGGCGATCTTGCTCCCGTCCGGCGACCACGAGGGATCCCCATGCCAGGCCGTACTGCTGGTGAGATTGGTCTGGTTGGAGCCGTCGGTCTCCATCACGTAGATCCTGAAGTTGACACTGTCGCGGTCAGAGAGAAACATGACCTTGCTCCCGTCTGGCGACCACGAGGGGTCCTTATCATGGGCCACGTGATAGGTGAGGTTGGTCTGGTTGGAGCCGTCGGCGTCCATCACAAAGATCTCACGGTCTAAGGGTTCCCGACCGGTGACGTAGGCGATCTTGCTCCCGTCGGGCGACCACGAGGGGTCTTCATCCACAGTCGCGTGATAGGTGAGTCGGGTCTGGTTGGAGCCGTCGGCGTCCATTATGTAGATTTCAAAGTTGCGGTCACGGCTGGTGTGGAACAGGACTTTGCTGCTGTCCGGCGACCAGCATGCTGGGCCCCAGTCCCAACCGGGGTTGTTGGTGAGGTTGGTCTGGTTAGAGCCGTCGGCGTCCATCACGTAGATCTCAGCATTGCCGTCACGGTAGGAGGTAAAGGCAATCTTAGTCCCGTCTGGCGACCACGAGAATTCCTCATCCTGACTCGAATTTCTGGTGAGGTTGGTCTGGTTAGAGCCGTCGGCGTCTATCACGTAGATCTCATTATTGCCGTCACGCCTGGAAATAAAGGCGATCTTGCTCCCATCTGGCGACCACGCGGGGTTCCTATCCACTGCCGGGTTGTTGGTGAGGCGAGTCTGGTTGGAGCCGTCAGCGTCCATGACGTAGATTTCATTATTGCCGTCACGGTCAGAGATGAAGGCGATTTTACCCTGTGTCGGTGTGGGTGTCTCCTGTTCTCCACCGCCACAGGCAAACATTGGTAACAGGAGGATAGCCAAAAGGGTTAATACAATTAGTTTCGTGGCTTTCAGTTACTGCCTCCGTTTGTTGCCATAACTCATGTTGGTCAATCTCTCTGGCGATTTCGTCCCGGTGGGTTCAAGGTCTAGCACCGGAGTTCCTCTTTTGAGGGAACGATTTGCAAAGACTGCGCGACAGGCGCTATGCAGCCAGCCTACTCCAGGAGGCGGAAGCTGCCTGCTACCGTGTCGAAGATCGGTCCATACTGGCTCCAGCAGTCGAACCGACACGTACAGAAGACAGTCCAGCCAGTGGTGCCTTCAACCGCGTAGAGCAGCATCGCCTGGAAAGTTACCTCCCGCACATCGAAGGAACACACATGCTTGATTGCCGCGATGCCATCCACTGTCATTTCCTCTTCGGAAATGGGCGTGTATCCCTCGGCAGCGGTTAAGTTGTCCTTTAGTTCTTCAAACCAGGTCTCAACACTCATGGGCTGGGATAGCTCCTCTATCGTGACCGAGAACTGCGGGGCACAAATCGGGTCTGCTTCAGCCACAAAAGCAATAAGAGCTACCCCCGTGGTAATCGTATCCCAGTCCTCCGGGTAGGAAATGGCGAAACCGTTAGCCTCATCAGTGTGGATTAAGTATCCTGCAATAGGCGTTGGCGTTGCTTCCTCTTCTCCGCCGCCTCCGCAAGCGAATGTTGATAGCAGGAGGATGGGCAAAAGAGCAAACAAAGTGAGTTTCCTGGCTTTCATTCGCTGCCCCTTTTTGGTGCCAGTGCAACGGGCCAGGCTCTGTGTCCAACTAGTGAGGCCCCTCTTGGAGGGAACGGTTTCGAATGATTAGTGAGCACTATTTCGGGAAAGCCGTAATCGAGTTTCCAGTGTGCTAGGATAATACATCTGGGCTCTCGGTATGTCAAGCTTCAACCTCATTGCAAAATAGTCCTCTCCCGGTGCAATGCTAAGGCTCTCTGGATTGCCTGCTCGGGAAGTGTCGTCTGCCGACCTTTACTTCTTCAGCACCTCGTACAGGCGTGCCACGTTCCAGCGCTGCACCTCCTTTGCCATGGGCTCGCTCCCGCCTTCCATGGGGTAGCGGTCGAGGAGGGAAATCTTGTCCTGAGCCTCCTCCAGGCTCATCCCCTGGTCAATGGCCCTGGTGACCTCATCTATCCAAGCCTGGATAAAGGCGCACATCTCAGGGATGTAACTTCGGTCACAGATACTGCCGTGCCCCGGCACCAGCACATCAGCATCCAACTCTTGGATTCGTTTCAGCGAGTCCAGCCACTCGTAGGGAAGGGCCTGATGGAGCCAAGCCTGAACTTTGCCAAACACGTTATCCGAGGTGAAGACCACCCGCTCCTCGGGAATGTGAACCGCTACCTGGAAAGGCGTGTGCCCGGGGAGATTAATGAGCTGGAAAGTGTGATCGCCGACGTAGAGGGTGAGCCGCTCGGAAAGGGTGATCTCGGGTGGGCGGTAGGTAAAACCCTCCACAAGGGGAAGGCTCTCAGGGGCTATCTGCCTGAGGCGCTCCATTAACTGGTCCACTGAGGCGGCCAGGATCGCTTCCCTGGTGCCCTCATGAGCCACCACCGTCCCCTCGAAGAAGTAATTCCCCGTGAAGTGGTCGGCGTGAGGCTCGGTGTTTATCAGGTAGCGAACCTCCCCATGTTTGCTGATTTCATCCCGCCACTTTATTGCGTCCGCGGGCATCTGGGGGGTGTCGATCATCACCACCCCTTCCCTGGTGACGACAAAGCCAGGATTGCATCCCCGAAACCCAGTTTCGGCGTAAACATTATCGGCGATCTGTTGCATCGTTCCCCCTTCCGAAATTAGAGCCAGAATTTTCTCATGTCAGTTGGGCGATAGCCCTTTGGTTCTATTGGTTGCTCGCTGCCAAAGCCTACCATCATGAGCCAGGAGGGTCAAGCTATCCCCGCCATTAGGCTTGACAGTACAGCAGAGTCCGTATATGCTTTTCGTGCACGGGCTTTATTGCGAGCCTCTTGCTACCGCTTCTGCTTTCGAACCGTTTCCTCTATGGAGGGACCTACGTAGTCGGGCCCAAAACCCCGCTCCACGAATTACCAACGTGATGCGCTAAGCCTTTGCGTTCAGGATGTCTCCAGATTTGAGGTCAATTCACCGGTAGTACTAAAGATTGATTGACGAAGGTTGCATAATCCAGTAGCCTACGTTTGGGAGGGGGGGTGCTAAATGAGCATTACTGAGGAGCAAAGGCAGGAGCACATTCGGCTTGCCGCTAGCAACGAGGTGATTAAGACCATCGCCTCCAGCCTTGACCTGCGCCAGGTCTATGACACCTTCACTAGCCAGATGAAGAGGCTCATTGCTTTCGACCGCGCAGGCGTTAGCCTGATCGAGGGTGATAAGGTCAAGGTGTTTGCCTCATCAGTGGATGAAGAGTCCAAGTTTGCTCCGGGGGTGGAAATCCCGTTAAAAGGCACCGTTGCTGAGAGGATTGTGGCCAACAAAAAGGTTTATATTGCCCCAGACTTCGCTGAAGAGAGGAAGTATTGGACCGATGACACCCTTTATCGGGAGGGCATGCGGTCGATCATTCGCCTCCCGCTATTCTCCAGGGGCGAGGTCATTGGGACATTCAGCGTCGCCAGCCGCCGGCCAAACGCCTTCGGCAAAAAAGAGCAGCAGATACTGGAGGAGGTCACTCTGCTGCTAGCGGTGGCCATCGAAAAGGCGAAAGCGGAAGAGAAGTTGAGAGCGGAGAGGGATAAGCTCCAGGGCATCCTCTCTAGCCTTGAAGAGGGCGTGGACGTCGTCGGCCCTGATTACCGGGTCTATTTTCAAAACCAACTATTGCTCGACAGGTTTGGAGACCTGAGGGGCAAACTTTGCTATGAGGGATATATGGGGTGGAGCGAGCCGTGCGAATCCTGCCCCATGGTAAGGGCGATGCAAACCAACACAACGCAGTCTGTGGAGATGGTTGGCACTGATGGCAGGCACTACGAGGTAACCTCCACCCCCTTCGTTGACACTGATGGTGAGGCAAGAGCCATTGAGGTAGTGCGAGACATCACTGAGCGCAAGCAGGCGGAGGAGGCGCTCCAACGATACGCCAAACGGCTGGAGGCGCTCCACGCCGTTACGCAAACGGTGAGCCAGACCCTGGATATGGAACAGATGCTAGACATTGCCCTGGACAAAGTGCTTGAGGTTATGGATTTAGATGGAGGTCTCATTCTCCTTATGGATACAGAGGCGGGGGAGATGGTGCTTAAGGCTCATAGAGGGGTACCTGAGGACTTTCTTGGCGTCATGAGAAGAGTGGAAGTGTCTGAAGCGGACATGCAGCGCTGGCTAGAGTATAGGGGACCCGCTTTCCAAATGGAGAGCATATTTGACGAAGCCACCCTCGCCGAGATGAGGACGATGACACAGGAGCAATGGCCAGAATCGTATTTTGTCACGCCTCTTTGGTCCAAGGAGATACTGCGTGGAGGGATGGGACTTGGCAGCCGCTCTAAACGGCGGTTTAGCCCTGAGGAGGTAGAGTTACTCCAGGCTATCGGCAACCAGATAGCGGTGGGCATAGAGAACGCTCAGTTACTTGAGAAGACGAGAGGGCTATCGGTCACTGATGAACTGACAGGACTCTACAATCGCCGCCAGTTCTACGAAGTGCTTGAGACTGAGATGTACCGCACCGAGCGCTATGGTGCCAGTTTCTCTGTGGCAATGCTCGACATCGACGGGTTCAAAGAATATAATGACAGGTTCGGGCACACCAGTGGCGATGGCGTCCTGAAAGCCGTTGCCCAAACGCTCAAGTCCTCACTGCGTAAGACCGATACCGCTTTCCGCTATGGCGGTGACGAGTTCACCATCATCCTGCCGGCAACGGATACTGACAGAGCTGAGAGGGTTGTGGACCGTGTCAGGTCAAAATGGTTAAAAGTGCCTGAGACGGAAAATCTCGTTCTGGAAACTCCTCTCGGCCTGAGTGCTGGAATCGCCCAGTTTCCTGAGAATGCTGAAACAGCAGACGGCCTGATATTCCTGACCGACACCGCCCTCTACCGTTCTAAGATGGAAGGAGGAAACAAAACCACACTGGTATCCGCTCTGGGGACATTCGCACCGGATGTCCTGAGCAGGGCAACGCTGGACCAGGTCTATGCCCTATCGGCTACGGTAGATGCCAGAGACCCATTTACCTACGGTCACTCAAAGAGGGTCGCCGCCATATCCGAAATGATAGGTAAAGCTATTGGGCTATCAAGTGATAAATTGGCGACCCTGCACGCTGCTGCTCTGCTCCACGATATTGGTAAGGTGGGCGTCTCTGACTCGATCCTGACTAAACCTGACAAGCCAACAAAGGACGAATGGAAACTCATAAGAAAGCACTCTGCTGAAGGGGCGAGGATAGTTGGCTATGTTAAGGAACTGGCAGCGTTGGTGCCCATCATCCGCCACCACCACGAGTGGTATGGGGGAACGGGATACCCGGACGGACTCAGGGGCGAAGATATACCCCTTGGTGCCAGGATCATAAGCATAGCTGATGCCTATGACACTATGACCACGCCGCGTACTTATAGGGATGTCATATCTCAGCAAGAGGCCCTTGAGGAGCTCAGGCGATGTTTGGGCACCCAGTTTGACCCTGAGCTTGTGGAGGCGTTTTGCCGGGCAATTGATGAGGCTGCAAGGCAGGACTAGACACCTTAGTCCATAATGTGTAATTTAATAAAAAGATGGGCTACATTTCATCCTGGAGTGGCGGCAAGGACGGTTGTTTCGCTTGCTATCAGGCGATGCGTCAAGGATACAAGGTCTCCCACTTGGTGAACTTCATTTCCAGGGAATTCCAGAGGGTAAGTTTTCACGGCACTGAAGCTGAGCTAATTCAACTGCAAAGCCGGGCCATGGGTATTCCTCTTTTGCAGAAGGAGACCACATCCGATGGGTATGAGCAGGAGTTCAAGGAGGCAGTGCGAAGTCTAATTCCTAGCGGCGTAAAGGGAATGGTTTTTGGCGACATATATTTGCAGGAACACAAGGATTGGGTGGAAAGGGTATGTGGCGAGCTCGGCATTGAGGCTGTGGAGCCACTTTGGGGGAAGAACCCTGAAGAGGTTCTATCCGATTTCATTGATAGTGGTTTTGAAGCCCTTATAGTCAGTGCACAATCCAAGTTCATTGGCCAGGAGTGGATTGGACGACGCGTGGACAGGGGTTTTGTGAACTATCTAAGGCAGAGGGACATCGACATTTGCGGCGAGAACGGTGAATACCACACCCTGGTAGTCGATGGGCCTATTTTTAGCACCAGAATAGAGATCATCCAGAGCAGAACCATCGAAAGAGACGACTACTGGTTCTTGGACACCCGCCGGTATAGGCTCGCCCATAAAGGATAGCAGATCGGATTTTCATTCCGCATAGAAGCTGCCTATCCAGGCAGGCCTTTCCGGCTCATCCCCACGCTCCAGCATCTCCTGCCACGCCTCATCGGTGAGTCTGTCACTCATGGGGTGCTTGAATTCGTAGTAGCTCAAGACAGGCCCGGCGCCGATGATGATTCTGCCATCAGGGACCTTGTACGCCACCAGGATCAGGTCAACTTCCCCAACGCCCTCTTCCAAGACCTCCATTGGTGGATTGGTATCGGTGTGAACGTCGGCAACTAGCGTTGTTTCCTTCCCCTCTGCCTCGACCCCGGTGATAACAGAGTCAAGCTCTTCGCCAAAGTTCCTGATGAACTGGTAATCGGCCTCATCAAGCTCTTTGTTCTCCAGCTCATCTCTGGCGATGTCAATCAGCCTCCTCAGGATGCTCTCCAGGTTCTCCAGCCGTGAGCTTTCCGTTTCGTTTAAGGCGTTGAGTTCGGCCAGTCCCTCTCTGGTCATAGTGGTTAGTGCCAGCATCCTGGCGTAGAACTCAGGCACAGGCTCCACATAGCCCACAACCGGCTTCGGCTCTGGGGGAGCCGAGGAAATAACAGGGGTATAGCTTTGCTTGGCGTACAGGATGGTATCATGCCGCAGTTCGGTCCAGGATGCCAGAGCCGCTTGTAGCTCCCTGTCCTGCCATGCCTGGGTCTGCATGAAGGTGGGATAGCCGTCGCCGTACTCCTTTAGCAACGGCTTCAAGGCATATAGCCAGGCCCAGTAGAGATTTCGGTTCCAATCTGCGATATCAAATTCATCGAACTCGCTCTTAAGCTCGCTCAGTTGTTTATCGTAGCTTGTATCTATGCCTTCGTATTCAGTATCTCCCTCTTGCTCTAGTATTTCATAAGCCCTCTCCGAGCCTAAGACAGCCATCACATCCAGGCCTCTGGGGAAGCACCTTGCTGGCCCAAGCGCGGTCATCTTCATGGTGAAGGGCTCGCCACTGCCGACGTACATGCCGACAGCCGGGGAGACCAGATTCTGAAACATGTATGAGTCGGGTATAAACCTCTGCCCCATAAATCGCATCCCCTTAGTCTTGGCCAAGCATTCATAAAGCTTCTCCTTGGTTATGGGAGGATAGATGACGCAGATACCCGAGCCGCCATAGATCTCCGGATTTCTCATCTGAGCCAGCTCAGCCTTAAGATTCAGCAGCTTCTCATCATCGGCCAGGTCAGAAGCTTGAAACTCGGTGCCAAATACCTTCTCTATAGCGCTGAGATATTCGTAGGGGGTGAGGTCATCGGCTATACCCACGAAAAACGCGGTAACGGCGTAAATCCGATCCCAGATTTCTTGAGCCGTCACTCCGTTGGCATCTACATCGGCCATCTGGGCGGAAATCAAAGATGCCTGGATAGTGGCAAGCTTGGCATCCTCCTCTGCAATTAAGGGCGCTTCAAGCTGCATGCATTCATCGCCCTCTCCGCCCTTGAGCAGGAAAGCCATCCTGCCATACCACATCATCGCCTTGAAAAACCTCTTAAGCACCTCGCTCCTGGTATAGTGCCCTCTAGGGACATACTGGGAGTAGTCTTCACAGTAACAGCACCCCAGGAAACAGTTGCAGGCTTCATCTGAATTAAAGATGGCACTTGGCTTGAAGCCCTGATGCTCCTCGATGTTCTTGATCTCCTCATCCACCTCTGCCTTGACCCAGTCGGGGATGGTGAAATCCACCGTTCTTATGGGCACGAACTCCTTCTGGTCCCATGGATTCTCCTCGTTCCACTTCTCAATCTCTTCCCTTTCCTTGTCCTCATCATAGCCTTCGGTTGGCGTCTGTAACAGCTTCAGGGCTACGGCAAAATAGGCCACATTTCTCCTTGCAGCTTCCCTGAGTTCTGAATCCTCAAAGTGCTCGTAGTCCTCGATTGACCTTTCCAGCATTGCCTTGCTCATGTCGATAAGCTGGTCGAAGAATTCCTCCTCTTCAATACGCTTCAATGTTTCATTGAACTGAATGTGGTACAGATGGAGCAGGGTATCTGAGGTTATAAAGATGGGGACCTCTCGCTCCTTCAGAGCGTTGTATGGCTCCACAATATCATCGCCATGCCAGGGTATAACCACAAATCCGTTGTTTTCAAGGAGTTCCTCTTGGTTACTATTCAATGGGAACTGGGAGTCGATATTTTGCAGGTTTGCGATTTTACCCAAAGCCAGGGGCAACGAATAACTGGGAGAGTTCAAAGTAAGGGTGAAGCCTTCTAAGGCGTAGTGTGATCCTAGTGCCAGCTTTGGATTCTCTACCTCCCCGGCTGCCACCGATGGCACGCTCAGCGTAGCTGGCTTTCCAGCAGCACACCCGCTGACAATAATAATCCCGATTAGCGCCAAGGAAATAAGCAGCTTCACCTTCATCGAGTTGCCCCCATTTATCAGATTTTGGCCTTATTTATAAAGACGACCTTTGTCGGCAAAAAGTTCCCCTTCGGCCCTGCTCCATGTATAGCAAGATTGACGCTGCCCGGGGGCCAAATTGGGGCTCGCAATCCTCAGAAAAGCTCCACTATGGCAGTTACTAAGGCTGCCAGTCCAGCCACTAACACAATCGATATAGCGATTCTGCGGAAGAGACTGGCGTCCACCCGCGGCAATACTTTAATCCCCAAGTAAAAGCCGAGCAAACAGGCAGGGAGCAGGGCAGCAGTTGTACCCAACATGCTGGTCGTCGTCACGCCTGTGAAGGCCAGTGCACCTAGGGCTATTATGCCAGAAAACAGAAAGTAGCCTGCCAGGCTGGCCCGGAAGGGCTCCTTGTCCCAGCCTTGGTTGAGGAGGAAAAGCACCACTGGTGGGCCGCCAAGGCTGGTGCTACTCGTGAGTATTCCGCTGATGAACCCCGAAATGCCGAAGCCGAGGCGCTCCCTTTTGAACTGTCGCGAGTGCCCCAGCGCTAGAAGGATGGCGAAGACAACCACCAACGTGGCAATGGTCAACTTTAATGTCGATGCGCTCACCAGTGACGGTATGTAGGCGCCTATGGGCACGCCAAAGATGCTGCCTATCCCCATGACCGCTATCTTTCTCACCCTCACATGATGCCTCGACTGCCACAGTATGAGGAGGCACATGATGATCCCGAGGGCAATATTGATAACCACCACCGATTTCGATTCCAGCACGAGGAGGAGTAGCGGAGCGGCAATAAGGGCAGAGCCAAAGCCTGTAACGCTCCTGGCGAAGGCCGCCACAAGTACAGCAAAGCATCCCAGCACTAACCCTTCTACTGACAAACAGACCCCCTTAACAGCCTATGGTCAAAGGACAACGGCTGTGAGCTACCCTTGCGCTATTTAGGTATTATAATGACCCCCAGTGCTAACATCAATTTGCCGTCGTGAGTTTGCCCGACGAGTAAATGGGATTGACTCTGCTTTTCCAATATGTTATTCTCCTCTCGGCAATTTGTAAGGAAAGGAGATTTAGATGGTAGGGATTACTTCTTATGGTGCTTATGTACCCCTGTATCGGTTAGACCGAATGGTGATTTTTAGCGCCATCGGTTGGGCAGCTCCTGCAGCGCCTCATCCTGGTGAAAAGGCTGTCGCCAACCATGACGAGGACAGTCTCACTATGGCTGTTGCTGCAGGCATTGATTGCTTAAGTGGCCTCAATCGGGAAAACATTGACGGGTTATATCTGGCCACCACTACCTCACCTTATAAAGAGAGGCAAGCTTCTGGCATAATTGCTACCGCCCTCGATCTTCCCCCTGACATTCGCACTGCCGACTTTACCGGTTCTCTCAGGGCAGGTACCATTGCCCTAAATTCAGCTATTGATGCTGTCAAGAGCGACTCAAAGAATGTTATGCTCGTCGCCAGTGACTGCCGTTTAGGGGCTGGTGCTGGACTCGCTGAGCAAACCTTTGGCGATGGTGCCGCCGCTCTGCTCTTCGGGGATAAAGGAGTTATCGCCAGCCTGGAGGGCAGTTATAGCATTTCTGCGGACCTTATGGATGTCTGGAGAGCAGATGGAGACACTTTCATTCGCAGCTGGGAGGACCGGTTTATACGTGATGAGGGATACGAGAAGTTCATCCCTGAAGCTGCTTCTAAGCTTATGGCCAAGTGTAATCTGAGCGCCAAGGATTTTGCCAAGGTAGCTTTCTATGGCCCCGATGTCAGAACCCATGGCAGGATAGCGAGGCGAATGAGGCTTGAGCCAGAGCAAGTCCAGGACCCCTTGCTTACCACGATAGGCAATACCGGGACAGCTTTTTCGCTGATGATGCTGGTAGCGGCCTTAGAGGATGCCAAGCCGGGAGACAAAATCCTGGTCATCAGCTATGGTAATGGCAGTGATGCCCTATACTTTCAGGTGACCGACGAAATAAAGAAGGTGAAAGGTAGGAGGGGAATAAAAGGGCATCTGGCTTCTAAGAAGCCACTCCCTTCTTATGAGAAGTACGCTCGCTTTCGGGACACACTGCCGATAGAGGCTGCAGCACGTGCTGCGGCTCCGTTTACTTCACTATCTGCGCTGTGGCGGGAGCATAGGGGAGTTACATCCCTTGTTGGCTCGAAATGCAAGCGCTGTGGCACGCCGCAATACCCTACGCAGAGGATATGTGCCAACCCTGAGTGTAAAGCCGTTGATGAGATGGAACCCTACAGGTTTTCTGACAAGAAGGCTCGTCTCTTTACCTACACTGGAGATAATTTAGCTTTCAGTCCCGATCCTCCTCAAGCATATGGCATGATTGACTTTGAGGGGGGAGGGAGATCAATGTTTGATGTCACCGATTGCATCCTCGAAGAGCTTAGTGTAGATATGCCGCTGGAAATGAGCTTTAGAAGGATGTATCGCGATCAGTTACGTGGTATCAGCAATTACTGGTGGAAAGCTGCACCGCCACGAGGATAAAGAGGAGGTAAAAAGATGGCTGAAAAGGGGATAAAGGATAAAGTTGCAATTGTGGGGATGGGTTGCACCAAGTTTGGAGAGCTGTGGGATAAAGGTGTTTCAGACCTGATAGTTGAGTCATACAAAGAGGCTTTGGAGGATGCCGGGATAGAGCCTAAGGATATTGAGGCAGCTTGGCAGGGCAACCTGTACGATTTTACGGCGGTAAGCGCCATGCCTCTGTCCACGACGTTGAAGCTGCCTTTTATTCCCGTGACCAGGGTAGAGAATATGTGTGCTTCTGGGTCGGAGGCGTTGCGGGGTGCCTGCTATGCCGTGGCTGCGGGAGTCCATGACATTTGTTTGGCGCTTGGTGTTGAGAAGCTTAAGGATACCGGGTATGGCGGTCTT
>JABUBL010000179.1_pt1 | contig 16293 bp, 4 predicted proteins | sample 7240371 | NCBI WGS metagenome assembly JABUBL01 (sample SAMN07256343, study PRJNA390944) | subsurface metagenome | isolation source: Methane hydrate marine sediment | place: Pacific Ocean: Eastern North Pacific, ODP site 1244 | collected 2002
GATCAACGTGGTCCCCGTCAGGTCGCTGGAGGTGCCCGCACCGGTCATCAGGGTCAGATCATCACCCTGACGATGGTAAAGCCAGTAGCCTTCGCCCGCACTGAATTCGGCGGGATTTTCTACGTACCCGCCATTCCCCAGGGAGAATATGCGCCAGGTCTTGGTTGTCCTCTCGCCCAGCTCATCGCCGATGGTAGCCAGGACACCTGGCTCATCCAGCTGCGCCGGAACCGAAACCAGCCGCCACTTGTCCTTGGGTAAGCCGGCTTTGTAGAAGCCCGTTGGCAGTGCGGTGGAGAGGGCATCGGCAGCGAACTTGACCTGGACTGAGGCGGTATCCGAGGCCCTGGCGTGCTCCAAGACGTCCTGGGCCAGCAGGTAGTAGGCGATGCCGGTCAGGGACACGGCCTGGCCCGGTATGGTTCCCACATAGGTGTCGGCGTTATCCAGGGCCATGGCCGTGGAAGTGAAGGCATTATCTCCGCCCTTCAGGTAGAATAGCTCCACCAATTGGAGGTCGCTTTCGTCGGTGATCTGTGCGCTGATGATAACATCCTCGGAAGCGGTGGCCACCGCCGGGCTGGGAGCAATATCTGCAATCGACGGAGCCAGGACATCGGCGAAGGGATTATCCTTGGCGTCAGAAACGATGGTCCACTGGCTTAAGGCGGTCTGATCATCAGCGGTTATTTGCCTCTTTAGAGAATCCACATTGACAGCTGAAGCCTCTAAGAGTGTCCAGAGAATCGCAGCGCCTGCAAATGAGGATCGCTTTGCCAGGCGAAGCTTGCTGTGGTTGTGGACGCCAACCAGATTTCGATAGTCAAACGTGATGTCTATCAGATATCCTTCTGAGAAATCAGCTACAATCTCCCAGTAGAAATCTGCGTAAACGGGGTCGCTAACCGAATTATCTGGATCAATGACTACTGTAGTCGAATCAACTGGTGGAGGAACATCTGCGCTGAAGGCACTAACTGAGCCTCCCTCAGACATGATAAAATCGAGAACAATACCAAGGCTGTCGTTTTCATGACTGACCAGCTCGATTGGAGGAATATTGCCGCTTTCAATCGTAGTATCACTGAAAGCAACTGAGCCATCGGGCAAAATTCGCAATTTGACATGAATTGTATCTGAACTTGTATGGACACCGATCTTGCCTGCAGCATGGGTGGTAACAAACACTTTACCCGAGTAAGGTCCGATATCAAGGTCCGTTGACCTTGTAACGCTGACCAGAATAGAGTCAGAATCGCCAGCCCCAATAGTCCCGGCCATAGGCTCAGTAACAAGCCAGTCGAAAGTCACCCAGAAAGCGTCTATTGAAATCTGATAATTCAAGGGATAAGTCCCTCGGTTAGTGATAGGTATCTCGAAAGTGACGTAGTCACCATTCTCGGCAACAAGAGCGTAATACCTGCTGCTGAAATAAGGCTCCGGTACTACACCCCGGCCGGAAAGGTCCACGTTCACCTGTCCCTGGTCTGGGTCATCAGTGGAGATCGTCAATATTGCATCAACACTGCCGGTATCTGAGGGCGTGCAACTGACCTGAACGGTCAGGCTGTCCCCCGGAGACACCCTGAGGGCACCTCCCTGCTGTCCTGAGGAAGCGGTAAAGACCGGGTCGGATACCTGCATGTCATGGATTAATAACGTATCGTTGCCAGTATTGTAGACCTGGAACGATATGGTGCTGTCCAGGTTGACGAGAACATCCCCGAATGCCAGTGCAGAAAGCGGCAGCTCTATTGTGGGCTTGACGCCTGTCCCTGCTATGGGCAGCCTGATTACAGATGTGCCCGGATCGTTATTGACAATAGTCAGGGTATCCAGGCACAGGATCGGCTCGGTAGGCGTGAAGGTTATGGCCACCGATTGGGTATCGGCCGGGGGCAATGAGAGGCTGGTGCGGCTCAGCCGGTAAACCGAACTGATGACCGATAGTCCGGAGACATCGAGGGTGTCGGTCCCCAGGTTCGCGATCTCGAAGGTCAGTGTCGCGGAACTGTCCCGGCGGACGGCGCCGAAGTCGAGGCTGCTAGCCGAGAGAGCAATAGCGGGCCAGAGCGGCTGAACCGTCACGCTCACTAGCAAGGTATCATACAGCTCGCCATCGTAAGCAATCACCCGGAAGGATGTGTCCACCGCACCCTCCAGTGGTGTCCCGAAGGCACTGTCGGCGTCAGAGGTCAACCAACTCGGCAGCTGGTCGAATACGAAGGTAACGGTAGAATCTTCAGGATCGGTGGCCTCGGCCACGTACTTGAAGTAAGCATCCTCAGTAGCTGTGGCGGTGACCAGGGAGGTGATCTGTGGAGGCTCGTTTACCGGGCTAACCGTTACCGTCACCACCAGGGTGTCGGTAAGCTGCCCATCGGAAGCAATCACTCGGAAGGAGGTGTCCACCGCCCCCTCCAGCGGGATACCAAAGACACTGTCAGCAGCCTCATCTAGCCAGGCGGGTAGCAGCTCAAAGGTCCAGGTGATGGCCATACCTTCCGGATCAGTGGCCGTAGCCTGATAGATGAAGTACTCGTCCTCGGTAGCCTGGGCTGTGGATGCCGAGGTAATAACCGGCGCATCATTCACCAGGCTGACCGTCACGTCTACTATCAGGGTGTCGGTCAGCTCGCCATCGGAGGCGATCACCCGGAAGGAGGTGTCCACCGCCCCTTCGAGCGGGATACCAAAGACACTGTCGGCTTCGGCATCAAGCCAGGCAGGCAGCAGGTCGAAGGTGAAGGTGACGGTGCTGTCTTCCGGATCGGTGGCCGTGGCGTGATAACTAAACCAGGTATCCTCTGTGGCGCTGGCTGTGGCTTGGGAGGTGATCACCGGCGGGTAATTGATCGGTATGGCACTGTCGCCCACCGACTTGGCGCTCTCATTCCCCGCACTGTCTACCGCGCTTACCCAGTACCAGTAGGTGGTGCCATTTGTCAAGCCAATGTCCGTTTTGCTGGTGTCGGCCTTGGTCAGGGTGTCAATCCGAGCGGCCAGTAGGGAGTCGTTGGTGGTATTCCGGTACAGGTAGTAGCCGGCCAGGTCCGCTTCGGTATTTGCCGACCAGGTGAGGATAACCTGTCTGTTGCCCGGGGAGGCCGTAAGGCCCGAAGGTGCGGCGGGGGGCAGGTCAACACCCGTTCCGCTTACATAGATTTTAACCTGCGGGTCATTAGGATCGTTGCAGGTTATCGTGAGACTGTCAGCGTAGCCTACCAGAGCTGTGGGCGTGAAGCTCACCGTGACGGTGGCGCTCTCATCGGGTGGAATAGATATGGAAGTGGGACTGGCGGCAAAGGCAGGACTGGAGGAGGTAATATTAGTAACCTGTAGGGTGCTGTCAACGCCATTGTTAATGACGCTGAGCTGCAGGCTGTTTGTGCTGTCTATTTGGGTGATACCGAAATCGAGCGAATCTATCGAAAGGGCAATATCCGCCTCCCGGTTGCGGTTGAGCAGGATGGAGACGTTTTCGGAACCGATGTTCGCCGTGGCCAGATCCAAGTCCCCGTCACCGTCCAGATCGGCGGCATACACGGACCGGGGATAATCGCCGGCTGCATAGGTCGTCTGGCCCGCAAAGGTCCCGTCCCCGCTGCCTAGCAGCACCGAGACATTGTTGGAAACCCTATTTGCCGTAGCCAGGTCCAGGTCCCCGTCCCCATCCAGATCGGCGGCATACACTGAGTTGGGATAATTTCCGGCGACATACGTCGTCTGGACCGCAAAGGTCCCGTCCCCGCTGCCCAGTAGCACCGAGACATTGTTGGAATTCTCATTTGCTAAAGCCAGGTCCAGGTCACCGTCACCGTCCAGATCGGTAGCATGCACTGAGCGGGGACGAGAGCCAGCGGCATAGGTCGTCTGGGTCGTAAAAGTCCCATCCCCGTTGTTTAGCAGGACTGAGACGTTATTGTCATAATAATTTGCCACCATTAGGTCCATGTCACCATCCCCATCCAGATCATTTGAAAAAACGTACTCAGAACTATTTCCCGCGGCATAGCCCGTTTTGGCCCCAAAGGTACCATCCCCGTTATTCAACAGAACCGATACGTTATCGGAATTAACATTCGCTATGGCCAGGTCCATGTCACCGTCCCCATCCAGATCGGCGGCAACCACGGAAATGGGACCATCGTCGGCGGCATAGGTCGTCTGGGCCACAAAGGTCCCGTCACCGCTGCCCAGTAGCACCGAGATATTGTCTGATTCCAAATTCGCTATAGCCAGGTCCAGGTCGCCGTCACCGTCAAGATCGGTGGCATACACGGAACTTGGACGAACGCCGGCTGCATAGGTCGTCTGGACCGTAAAGGTCCCGTCCCCCCTGCCCAGCAGCACCGAGACATTGTTGGAATAGAAGTTTGCTGTGACCAGGTCCAGGGCCCCATCACTGCCCAGGTCAGCGGCATACAAGGAGCGGGGATAATCACCCACACCGTAGTTCACGGCCCCGGCGAAAGTGCCGCTACCGCCATCGACCTCAAGGGTGAAGGACCATGCGTAGGGATCAGACAATGGATTGCCGGTGGTGGTTTCAATGCCGGTGGTCAGGCTTACAGTTACTATTTCTCCTACAGCGAAATCGCTAACCGGATCAAACGTGGCCGTCCTGGTGGGGCTGTCATAGGCATACGTGCCGCTGAGCTTGCCGGTGTAACTACCATGTACCACGAAGGTGCTGTCGTTGATAGTGGCGGCATTCATATCGACATCAAAGGTCATGGAAATGACGGTATCCTGAGGGACGTTCAGGGCATTCTGAGCCGGTAGCACCGCAACAATACCAAACGGTATCGCGCTCACTTCCGCCGAGGCTGTGCCCTGGATCCCGATGCTGTCTACCGCTGCCAATACGAAATAATAAGTGGTTCCGTTGCTCAAGTTGGTGATAATGGTCGTAGTATCGGCGGTTGAAGCTGCGGATGCCCCCGTAGTGTCAAATCCGCTGGTACTGCTCTGGTAGACAATATAATGGCTCAGGTCCCCCTCAGTATTTGGAGCCCAGGTGAGCGTCACCTTCCGGTCGCCGGGGGCAGCCACTAGGCCCGTTGGCACGGCAGGGGCTACGAGATCTTCAGGTACCACGCTCACGCCGGTTGACCAGCTGCTCTCATTGAGTGACGAGTCCACCGCACTTACCCAGTAGTAATAGGTGGTACCGAGCACCACCGCAGCGTCGATAGCCATGGTGTCCGGCTTGACGACGTCGGCAATATGCGCCGCGCTACCCTGGTCAATGACGGTGTTGCGGTAAACCGAGTAGTACGACAGGTCTTCCTCACTGTTAGAGTCCCAGCTCAACTCCACGGGACCAGCACCCGTGGTGGCCACCAGGCCGGTGGGCATGGCCGGGGGTGTCACGTCCCGGGGCATGGCACTCACCCCGACCGACAGCTGGCCCTCATTGGCACAACTGTCCACCGCGCTCACCCAGTACCAGTAGGTGGTGCCATTCGATACGCTCGAATCGCTGTGGGTGGTATCGGGTGCGGTGACAACCGTCAGCAGGGTTGCAGTGGTGCTGTCACTGATGATGTGGCGGTAAACGGAGTATGACGCAATATCCCCCGCACTGCTGGTCTGCCAGCTCAGCGCAACCACATCCTCACCGGGTACGGCCACCAGACCTGTAGGCTGGATCGGCGGGGTGTTGTCCACGGAGGTCGCGCTGGCGCCTGCCGACAGCCAACTCGCGTTGCTGGCCGTGTCCACCGCACTCACCCAATAGTAGTAGGTACTGCCGATCGCCACATCTGCGTCGAGATAGGTAGTATCGGGCTGGTAAATGTCCGAGAGCTTGGCTGCGCTGGCGGTGTCGATGATGGTATTGCGGTACACCGCGTAATGCGATAGGTCGCCCTCACTGTTGGAGTCCCAACTCAGCTTCACGGCCCCATCACCCGTCGTGGCCGCCAGACCCACGGGCCTGGCCGGGGGCGTCTGATCCTCGGGAGTAACGTCAATACCCACCGACAGCTCGCTCTCGTTGCCGGCCGTGTCCGCCGCGCTCAGCCAATAGTAGTAGGTGGTGTAATTGACCACCGCCATGTCAGTGTAATCCATACCGGGCGCGGCTATGTCAGCCAGCCACGCCGCGGTAGCGGTGTCATTCACAGTACTGCGATAGAGGATGTAATGGGACAGGTCCGCCTCGCTATTGGCATTCCAGCTCAGGGGTACCATGCCATCACTCACCTGGCCTGCCAGACCCGTGGGCACGGCGGGGGGCAGGTCAACACCCGTTCCGCTTACATAGACTTTAACCTGCGGGTCATTGGGATCATTGCAGTATATGGTGAGGCTATCAGTATAGCTCAACAGAGCGGTGGGCGTGAAGCTCACCGTCACCGTATCATTGTTACCCGGCAGCACCGAGAGCGAAGTTGGGCTGGTGGTAAAGGCAGTGTTGGAGGACGCAATATCGGTGACCTGGAGGGTGCTGTCCACGCCGTTATTATACACGATGAATTGCAGGTTCTTCGTGCTGTCAATATTGGCTGAGCCGAAATTGAGCGCTTCTACTGACAGTGCGATTTCAACGCTTCTGAGGTTAAGCAGCACCGAGACATTGTCTGAATTAACATTTGCCGTGGCCAGGTCCAGGTCTCCGTCACCGTCAAGGTCGGCGGCAAAAACAGAATAGGTACCATCGCCGGCGGCATAGGTGGTCTGTTCCGCAAAGGTTCCATCCCCGTTGCCCAGCAGCACCGAGACATTGTCGGAATTATAGTTTGCCGTGGCCAGGTCCAGGTCGCCATCGCCATCCAGATCGGCGGCATACACCGAGTAGGGATCGCCGGCGGTGTAGGTCGCCTGAGCCGCAAAGGTCCCGTCCCCGCTGCCCAGCAGCACCGAGACATTGTTGGAACCAGAATTTGCCGTGGCCAGGTCCAGGTCCCCATCACCGTCAAGGTCGGCGGCAAACACGGGGCCAGGACTATCCCCGACGGTATAAGTCGTCTGGGCGGCAAAGGTCCCGTCCCCATTACCCAGCAGCACCGAGACACTGCCGGAACTTTCATTTGCCGTGGCCAGGTCCAGGTCCCCGTCACCGTCCAGATCGGCGGCATACACGGAGCTGGGAGCGCTGCCAGCGGCATAGGTCACCTGGTCATCAAAGGTCCCGTCTCCGCTGCCCAGCAATACCGAGACATTGTCGGAACCATTGTTTGCCGTGGCCAGGTCCAGGTCACCGTCACCGTCCAGATCGGCGGCATATACGGACCAGGACCAAAGGCCGGCGGTGTAGCTCGTCGGATCCGCAAAGGTCCCGTCCCCGCGGCCCAGCAGCACCGAGACATTGTTAGAACCAACATTTGCCGTGGCGATGGTACCTATTCTGTCACCGTCCAGATCGGCGGCATACATGGAACGGGGTCTATCGCCGGCGGTATAGGTCGTCTGGGCTGCTAAAATCCCCGTGCCCCCAAGGGTCTCTACAGTAAAGAGCCATAGGTATGGATTTATTAAGGTATCTCCAATCGCACTACTTATCGCTGTCGTTAATGCGACGCTCACCAGCTCGCCCGCTTTAAAGGGAACGCCGGGGGTGAAGGTGCCCGTCTTCGTGCCACTGTTGTAGCTGTAAGTCCCGGTATAGTCACCAGTGTAATGCCCGCGTACGATGAAGGTATTCGCGTTAATGGAAGCAGCATTCATATCAGCATCAAATGTCACGGAGACAACGGTATCTTGAGGCACATTCAGAGTGTTCTGGGAAGGATGCGTAGAGACGATAGACGGATTGGGCATCCCGCTCACCTCCGCCGAGGCCTCGCTCTGGTTCCCCGCACTGTCCACTGCTACTATTACGAAGTAGTACGTGGTACCGTTGCTCAGACCGGTGATAATAGTGGTGGTGCTGGGAGTATCTACCCGCGCCACGGATGCGCCGGTAGTGTCGAAGTCGGTGGTGCTGCCTTGGTAGACGATGTAGTGCGAGAGGTCCGCCTCAGTGTTCGCGTCCCAGGTTAGGATGACCTGCTGGTCGCCGGGGGTGGCGGTGAGGTTGGTGGGGGCGGCGGGGGGCGTTTGATCGCCAGTGTTCAGCAGCACAGAGACATTATTGTCATAATAATTTGCCGTGACCAGGTCCAGGTCCCCGTCCCCGTCCAGATCGGCGGCATAAACGGAGCGGGGCCAACCGCCGGCGGCATAGGTCGCCTGGGCCTGGAAGGTCCCGTTCCCGCTGCCCAAAAGTACCGAGACATCGTCGGAATAATAATTTGCCGTGGCCAGGTCCAGGTCGCCGTCGTCATCCAGATCGGCGGCATATACGGAGATGGGACCATCGCCGGCGGCATAGGTCTTCTGATCCGCGAAGGTCCCGTCCCCGCTGCCCAGCAGCACCGAGATGTTGTCGGAATTACGATTTGCCGTGACCAGGTCCAGGTCCCCGTCCCCGTCCAGATCGGCGGCATACACGGACCGGGGATAATCTCCAACGGTATAAGTTGTCTGGGCCGCAAAGGTCCCGTCACCGCTGCCCAGCAGCACCGAGACATTGTTGGGACTATAATTTGCCGTGACCAGGTCCAGGTCCCCGTCACCATCCAGGTCGGCGGCATACACGGAGCAAGTAAAGCCGCCGGCGGCATAGGTTGTCTGGTCAGCAAAGGTCCCGTCCCCGCGGCCCAGCAGCACCGAGACATCGTCGGAATTAACATTTGCCACCGCCAGGTCCAGGTCCCCGTCACCGTTCAGATCGGCGGCATACACGGATTCGGGCCAACCGCCGGCGGCATAGGTTGTCTGGGCCGGAAAGGTCCCGTCACCGCTGCCCAGCAGCACCGAGATATTGTCGGAATCATAATTTGCCGTGGCCAGGTCCAGGTCCCCGTCCCCGTCCAGATCGGCGGCATACACGGATTCGGGACCATCGCCGGCGGCATAGTTCGCCTGGGCCGCAAAGGTCCCGTCCCCGCTGCCCAGTAGCACCGAGACATTGTCGGAGCCCCAGTTTGCCGTGACCAGGTCCAGGTCCCCGTCACCGTCAAGGTCGGCGGCATACACGGAATGGGGCTGACCGCCGGTAGCATAGGTCGTCTGGGGTGAGAATTCGCCGCTGCCGCCGACCACATCAACGGTGAAGGACCACTCGTAGGGATTGGCTAAAGGATTGCCGGTGGTGGTTTCGATGCCGGTGGTCAGTGTTACTGTTACTATTTTTCCTACGGTAAAGTCGCCATCCGGGTTAAACGTGGCCGTTTTGGTGCCGCTGCTATAGCTGTAGGTCCCGGTGTAATCACCAGTGTAATTCCCGCGGACGATGAAGGTGTTCGCGTTAATGGAATCGGCATTCATATCGATGTCAAAGGTCACGGAGACATCGGCATCCTGGGGGACATTCAAGGCGTTCTGGGCGGGATAGGTGGAGACAATTGTAGGGGCCTGGGCCAGCAAAGGGCAGGTGAAGGAGAATGCAATGAGAAACGTCTTCAATTGGCGCCCGGTGATGGAAAGTTTAGAATCCCCCCTTGATCGTGGTCGGCCGGCATGGCGGCCACGGTCTATTGGGCTCCGGCTATTGGGTTGGATCTCCCGGGAGGTTGGGATGGAAGCCGGTGGGCCTCTCCATTTCCTCGTCGTCAGAAAAATGATAGTGCGATCAGCATAATGCTCGTTTTACTTTTATTGTACCGGGGGCAATCCTGGCGGCATGGGGATATCCGGCACCGGGGAGGCTCCGCCACCGGCCATAGCCAAGGCTGCCACACTGCCAACAATAATGATGCCGGCCGTGTAGAGCAACCAGCGCGACTTCTTCTTCGGCTTGGCCACTTCCTCCGAAACGGCCGGTTGTTCCAGCCCCTCCTCGTCAACGAGAATCTCTTCCAGCTTTGGCTTGCCCACAATATCCCAGGCCACCGATTCGATCTCCTTGATCAGACCCTCGATCTCGCCGCGGTAATCCCGGGTCATGGTCTCGATAATTGCCCCGGTCTCGACGTTGATGATGCGTACGTCCAGCAGGAAGGTATTGCCCAGTTTGCCGATGGAGCCGGCGATCATCTGGGAGACACCCAATAGCTGCCCTACTTCTACGGCGCATTCATCCGATGTGCAGCCCGTCATCTGGAAGTCCTGCTCCTCCAGGATCTGGTTCATCTGCCCGCGTTCGACGACCGTGACCGCACCGGTTTTAACTAGCTCTGAGCGCAGCCGGTTGGTTAGGGAGGCGGTCTCGCCCGCCGAGATGCCACGGCCTTCCAGGTCCAGAACCGCGAGCGATTCGCTTCGCTGGGCGGAAAGAATAGCAGGCAGGAATAGGAGCCAGAACACAAACTGAATGCCAGTTCTCATCAGTGGCAGGCCTCCGTTGATTTCTCAGAAACCGGGAAGAATGAAGTGAGAGCGAATTTTAAGTATAAAAATCGGCTGTGAGTCCGGAGGATAGGGCTCGAGTAAAAAGACAGATTAGGGCTCCGCTGTAGTGCCCAGATCACTTACTACCCCCTTGGAGAAGATCAGATGTGATCTTCGTTTAATATATACTATCCGGCGAAATGTAATGTTTTACTGATGAGCATTCAAGTCATACATATTCGATGTGATATTGATCACAGCTAGGATTTAATGTGGAGGAAGAAAATCAAGTCCGTCAAGATGGTATTATTGAAGTAAGCCCCACTTTTTCAGCAGGGGCAGCAGGGCTACGGCCCTGGGATCAGTTCCGGGGCCTATTTTATCCGATGCCTGGAACGATGGAAACAGGGCTACAGTGTGTATGCCCTTGATAAACGCACCCCTACCCCGGTATTCCGACCATCCGATTTCAGAAAAAACGTTGAAATTTTTCATGGATTGGAGAATAGTCGGATTGGCAATTGCATGGATCAGGTGAGAGGTGGAGGAGTAGGGCTGGAGATTGTCAAGCGAAGCGGCTTCAGATGTGGTTACGCTCAGGTGCCCCCCTGCTGTATGATCAGGGTCTTGGCAATTCTATCTCGTTAATATACAGGGAATTGTGGGTGCTGATATTAAAGCGTATGCTGCAAACCGTATGCTACAGACTATGTTTCTCGACGGGAAGGCCGTTTCCCCTTTGCAGGATTTCAGCCCGGCCCTTAGTCCGATCTGTAGCGTACCCAGCCAGGTCCGGGAAGTCCTCTTGAAGCCGGGTAATAAAGAATCGGGCATAGATTTGGGTAGTCAGAATGCTTTTATGCCCCATGAGTTGGCTCACCAGGTGAATGTCCCCGGTCTGAAGCCAGGTCCTGATCCCGAAGGTGTGTCGCAGGTCGTGGAACTTGTGCCCTTCCAGCCCAATCATCTTGGCAATCTTCCGAAACTGGTCGGTGTAGTACTTGGCGTCGTACCCCGCTTCCATGAGCTGTCGGTAAATTTGGATCAGGTCGTGATTGAGCGGGATTTGCCGTTCCTCGTGCCCCTTGGAATTTTCGGTGGGAACCAGCAGGAATGATCCTTTCAGGACAGCGTTAAACGGCTCCCGCAGGCGGCACCCTGTCTCCCGGTAGAACCAGAGAACGTCTGCAAGGAAAGGAGTAGCCTTAGCTTGAATCTGATCAAACTCCTCATTTGACAGGTAGCGGGGAAGACCCCGACCATTCTGGATTTCCTTCACCTTGGGCATTTCGGGAATCAACTTGGCCTCGTACGCCCACAGGAGAAATGTCTTCAAGGCCCGGAGATTGATGTTAAGAGTAGTTTTAGAATGTGATTCCCGGTAGGTCCTGACAAATGCCTGTATGTCCTTGGTGGCAATCGTTTCAATGGGCCTGTCTTTCCCGGCTGTTGCCAGGAAGTGAGAGAGGGCCAGCGAATAAGTTTCCAAGGTTTTCCGGCGTAGCCCTTCATCTTCCCTTCCTCTGAGATATTCCTGCGTGGCTTCTTGAAGGCTGATCCTTTTTACGGAGGTGGAGCTATCGTTTATCCAGGGGAAGGTGAACTCAATGCCCTGCTTAATAAGGGCCTCCACTTTTTCCACTTCCTGTATCCTGAGTGCCGCTTCCCTGGTGTTTTCAGTCTTTAGGGGAATGAGCTTCCCCTTGGGCCGTTGCCCTAGCCGGGGGATGTAGACCTTGGCATAATAGGGGCCACTCCGTCCTTTATCACCCCGGTTACGGGAGCCACCCGGAAATCTGACTAGACTCGCCATAATATCCCTCTAACGGTACTGCCGGTGGCCAACCGGAGAGGCTCATGGGCTATGATGAGCAGGTTAAGGGTTGTGATGTTTCATACCCTCATGGACTCTTTCTAGCGATATTTAAGAGTCAAAATGGAGGGTTGCCTGATGGAAAAACTAGTCCAGAGATTGGTTCGAGATGAGCTGATGTTCAGAAAGAAGTTGGCAGTACTGGAATATGCCGGTGAGATTGGCAACAACGCCAAAGCGTGGCGAGATTTTGAAGTTCCTAAGTCTAGCTTCTATCTCTGGAAGAAAGCCTTTGAGAGAGAAGGAAGAGCCGGGCTGAGAAGGAAGAAACCGGTAGCCCTTACTCACCCAAAGCGAATCCAACCACCGGTTATTGAAAAGGTTCTTCAGATCAGGCAATCTTATCAACTGGGGCCTGAGCGCATCATGTGGTACGTGGAACGCTATCACGGAATCAGTATATCACAATCAAGTGTATACCGTATCCTGGCTCGCAAGGGCCTTAATCATCTGCCAGAAACAGCTACACGGAGAGCACTCCATTCAAGGCGCTACGCTAAAACGGTTCCTGGGCATCATATTCAGGTCGATGTGAAGTTTCTAATGCTGGAAGACGATGAGGGGCATAGAGTTCGTCGTTTTCAGTACACGGCTATCGATGATGCAACCCGGGTCAGGGCACTTCAAATATACCGGAAACATAATCAACGGTGCGCTATCCAGTTTATTGATTATGTGATCGAGAAATTCCCTTTTCGGATCGACACCATCAGAACGGACAGAGGGCACGAGTTCCAAGCCCAGTTCCATTGGCATGTTGAGGATCAGGGGATGAAGCATGTTTATATCAAGCCTCGATCACCGCAACTAAACGGGAAGGTTGAGAGGTCCCATCGCACGGATCAGGAGGAATTTTACCAGTTGCTGACCTATACTGATGATGTCGATTTAAATAAAAAACTTGAGGCGTGGGAGCAATTTTATAACCTAAACCGACCCCATGCAGCACATGATGGAAAAACACCTTATGAGGTGTTGAGATCTCTCTTAAGTTAGGCTCTAATTAGTCCAGCAGGGTATGGAGTACTACACCCCGAAACTGGGTGCATCCCTTGTAAAGATTGGCTAGGCTAAGACAGTCATCAACCTTTGACGGAGTGTTTGTAAAAATGAGCAACCTATGACTAAATCCAAAATGAATCAACTCCCACCATGATCTCCTCCTGGATTGGCCGTCCTGGCCGCGGCTCTATTCATTGATCGGGCCATCTCGTTTATAAAACTCGAGCCAGATACCGTAGTTCACCTCTTTGCTGCCTGGTGGTTCGGGGATTCTAATCCGATAATCGTTAATCTCCAGGGCAAGCATAATCTCTTGCAACTCAGCAGCAGTCTTGGCGATGTTATATTGAGGTCCTTTGCCATTTTTCCCTTGCCTGAACCGAATATTTCGGGCAATATCCACGGGGAGGTTCTCCGAGAATCCCCGCCCTATAAAGGCAACACCGCCTGGTTTTAAAACACGATAGATCTCGGCGAACGCCAGCCGCTTGTTTTCCCAAAGGTGGAACGATCCCCGTGAGACAATGATTTCGGCATAATTATCATCGAAAGGCAAAGCCTGAGCATCAGCGAATATGGCCCTGACACGATGCTCCACACCGGCTTCCCGGGCGGCCTTTAAGAAAAACGAGAAAAAGTGGGGATTAATATCGGCATTTATCCACTGCATCCGCACGGTTCTTTTACAAAGTTCTACTATCAGGTGGCCAGGACCGCTGCCCAGATCAATCCCAATCCCCTCTCTTTCAGCAAGGTTGTATTCGTTCACAATCTGTTCCGCCAACGGCTCGTAAACAGGCTTAAGTATGGTATCAGCAATGCTTAGAAACCGTAAAGCATCCTCACGGGTATGGCTGCCGGATTGTGCGGCGGCCAGACAGAGCTGTCCGGCTATACACAACCAAAGAAGGATTGCTGCTACTTTGCTATAGCGCATTTGATCACACAGCATTTATCTTGGAATGACGACCAGAGAAGAAACCTTATCTCACGGCATCATCGTCGATATTCACGCCGAGGTTCTCAAGGCTGGCGATCACCTCCTGGTGAACGACTGAATCTGCAATCGTCAAGGCCCAGTTCAGCATCTTGATAGACTTCTGTTTATCTCTCATTGCTGTATTGTTGGCGATAGCGACATACACCCTAGCAGCGCAGTTTACTAACTCCTGATCAGGTTTTTTGTATCGCCAGAGAATGGGCGAAACATCCCGGCAGTATCTCACTATCCTGTTCAGAGACTTCGGACTTCCTATGACGGCCATCCCTTCCAGCGCTTGCCGTCTTAGATCCAAAGAGGGAGCAACGTCCAGAGCAGTATGATATTTCTCCAGAGCACCCTCGTAATCCTCCGCGCTAAGGTCCGCTTTGGCCGTTTTCAGCAAGGCTTCTACATTGCTTCTCTTACCTGGCCTTGCCGGCTGAGGAACCTCCAGGGTCTTGGCCCTATCCTCCCTGAGGACCTGAATAAAGTTGATTATCGGGGCTTGTGCTATCGTGGGATTCGTTTTCTTCGAGGCAAGCTCGATGGCGAGAACGTTATTCACCTTGATTCCCTTGAACTCTTTGATTACGGCTCTGTTCGGAGCACCTGCATCTTTAAGAATGTCGAAGTTCTTCAGCACGGGATCGCCCTGAAGCATAATGTCAAATACACGTCTACCAACCCGATCGTTCGATGGAGCGTTAAAACCAAGGTGCATCGTGTAGAGACCAGGCTCCTCCCCCCACACATCATCGATCAATGGCACTTCGCACCGGAAGGGTCCCAAAAATCCAGACGTGAAAAGCCACGGCTTATCCGATCCGTCAACAGTTGTACCCCTGAAATCGCTGTAAAAATATCCCATGCCTTCTATGGCCTTATCACCCAAATCGAACTTTACGCCGTAATTGGGGAAATGATTTTTAGAATACTCGGTTTTTGGATTAGGATAACCGAACCAGACAATTCCCTCGTCATCCTTCATATCTGCGGGAGCGCCGAGATTAATCGCGAAGTGTTTAGCGGGAGTCATCGCGCCATGCGTGATAAAAACGGCCCACGGTTGAGCTCTTTCAGGTTTAGGCTTAAAGACAACCGTGGTCCTGAGAGGATAGGAGCAGGTGCAGCCAGAACTTGCCTCCGGAAAAAGCACGAGACCGTTAGCCGGTATCATGTTGATCCAGCAGCCCGGACGGATGGCGCCGAATTGGGTTACCCCCCGGTCCCCTGCCAGGTCATATGTTGCGGTGCATGACGAGCGATAGAAAAGGGCGTGCGCTGAGGCGGAAGTGACAGCGCAGGTATGCCCGGGCCGCAAGAACTCCCATGGAACCTGCTTACCTGTGATGGGATGGGAACGCATTATTATCTCGCCCGTGCGGAAGTCACAAGCACGCGGTTCTATGATGATCTTGTCGTCTACTATTAGCGGGCGGGTGCGGTAATTGAGAGCTCGTGACCACAGGACATCACCGTTTTCGGCGGACAGGGCCGCGATGCGTTTCCACGTCAGGGTGCCTTCTTTAAACCTCCAGGCATCGTGGTTGCCGACACTTCCAAAGAACAACAGCACGCCGTCATGGTATATTGACGCCAAATTATCGCCGCCGCATCCCGTTAAGTCGATGGACTTTTCCCAGAGCCTTTTCCCGGTAGCCGCATCGAGAGCCACAGCGATCCTCACATCAACATCATCGTAATCCACTTCCCCTTCTTCCGCCTCTTCGTAGATCCCTTTTCTGATGAGTTCCTGCCTGTCTCCAAGGGAACGTTTCTTCTGTTCCTCGCTGACTGTGCTCTCGGCGACAAAGATCCTTCCATCTCCGATGGATACTGTTATATGTGCAATTCGCTTTCCAGGATGTGTCCACAGCAGTTTTCCCGTTTCCGTATCCATGGCGAAGATCTTATCGCTGATCATTATATTCCCGGTGACCGCGCCCTTTGAGCTGTTATAGTTTTCCCAGGCGGGGAAATCCGCCATATACCGCCATAACGCTCCAGACCTTTGAAAATCCGCCCGCGCTTTCTCATCCGGTTCAGCATATGTAGCTGTGTAATTGGCATATTGCATTCTATACTCGGATGGAATCTCATCTATTTTTTTCCACTT